>Ga0134124_10000307_pt1 | contig 42845 bp, 31 predicted proteins | sample KB304_FD_96880 | JGI IMG/M metagenome (GOLD analysis project Ga0134124, IMG submission 96880) | Terrestrial soil microbial communities without Nitrogen fertilizer from Kellogg Biological Station, Michigan, USA - KB3-0-4 | ecosystem: Environmental > Terrestrial > Soil > Unclassified ...
ATAAAATCGCGGGAATTATGACCAGATTTAATATGCCGGAGGATATCCCGCTTGAACATCCGCTTGTTTCAAAATCGATTGAAAACGCTCAGGTTAAAGTTGAAGGATTTAATTTCGACACCCGTAAGCATCTTGTCCAATACGATGATGTGTTGAATAAACAGCGCGAAATTATTTATACACTTCGCCGTAAAGTTTTGGAAACAGCCGCTACCGGAGATGCTTCATTGAAAGAAGAAGTGACCAACCGTATCGAAACCGCGATTACCAATATCGTCAATACTGTTTTGGCTGCCGGTGATACCGAGACACCGCCGAATGAAAAATTGGTTGCGGAATTTGCGACAATTATTCCTTTTGACGAAAATTCTCAAAAGCAGCTCGTTACACAGCTTGAACAACTTCACGAATCATCGGAAAAAATAGATTTTCTTTCCAAGTTGGCAGAGGATATTTATGCAAAAAGAGAAGAGCAGTTGACGAGTACGCTGATGCGGCAGGTTGAGAAATTTGTCATGCTCTCTGTCATTGATAATCTCTGGATGAACCATCTGGACGCAATGGATAATCTGAGACAGGGAATCGGTCTTCGAGGATATGCACAGCGTGATCCGCTTGTCGAATACAAAAATGAAGGATACCGGATGTTTGAAGCATTGATGTGGGAAATTGATGATCAGGTTGTCCACCGAATTTATAAAGTACAAGTACAAAATGAGCCGGAGCATCAACATGTTCACGCAGTTGCCAATACGCCCGAAAGTGAAGTTTCCGAAGAAAACCGTCCAAAGAAAAAGGAAAAACCCCGCGTCTCAGAGCGTGCCGTAGCGACAGATGCAACCGAAGAAGAACATCATAAGCTGGGAAGAAACGACCCCTGCTGGTGCGGTTCAGGAAAGAAATGGAAAAAGTGCCACTATCCTCAGGTTGGCTAGACAACGTGGAGCCAGTTTACTTGACATAATAACCCAATTTAGTACCATAGATATATGGCTGAGCAAGTGAATCAAAACCCGGTACTCCCACCAAGCAATATTCCATCGGGAGCCGACCCTGAAGCAACTACGCAACTGATTGCATCTCATCGGAAGAAATCCAATATGGGAATTGGTATTGCACTTCTTCTCGCAGTACTCTTTTTTATCTTACTTTCCATAGGGGAACAATCGCCTGAATGGTCTACGAGAACGAGTGATCCCCTTATCAATGGTTTGCCAATTCTTCTCGTCTTTATTATTATCATTTCAACTATATTATGGTATTGGGGACTGTATCATTATGCAAAAAGTAAAGGTCAATCAGGTTGGGCAGCCTTATTAGGGTTATTGAATTTTATCGGTCTTCTTGTCTTAATTCTTTTACCAAATAAATTAAAAAACCAGCAAAATCATACCATTTAGTCTGTGTGGTTATCTATGAATGACATTTCAAGAAGTGCCACTATCCAAATTTTGCCGCTTAATATTTGCTTAAAAAATTCTTATTGACAAATATGCTTCATAAGCTCTACGCTGAAGATGAACTTATTTTATGCGTCTGCACCATCACGTCAAGCACGGGGTACTGAAATTGGTCTCTTTGACAAAGGGAAAAATCCGCATCTCTTTACTTATCCTTTCCTTTCTCACCATTTCCTATTTTGCCGTATCGCAGTATTTACATAAGGGATTTACGCAGACTTCAGGTATTTCACAGGCATTTGATGAGGCTTCGCTTACCGCTTTTAACATTCATCCTTTGACAAGTGACGAATTTGCTATTGTGACCAAAAGTGTCGGAGAACCGGCAAATAAAAAAGTGACTAATTCGGTAAGACTCAGTAATGGTGAAATTTATACCTTTGATGCGGATAAAAATACGGCATACAACGTTATTGAAGGGAACGATAAAACAATAACGTATATCAAGATGTCTTCAAATGTTGAAATTCATAAATTTGGCCTCGAAAAGCAAACAATTTCTCAGAAAATTGACCCATCCTTAAAGAAAAAATTCCGCTCAAAAGATACGGTTGTTCCTGTTGTTGTTCAGTTAAATGTGCCTTTTGATAAATTTTATGAGAAAAAACAAACCAAAGAAAAAGGAGCGGATAAAAAAGCGAAATTCAATACGGTCACGACAAGAGTTGTAGGTAAATTCAAAAATAAAAGTAAAAAGAAAAAAGATTTGCAGATTATTAACGGTATCTCTGCAGATGTTGACGAACAAACACTTGCCGATTTAGCAACAAACCCCGATGTCAAAAAAGTAGAATTTGATGGTACAGTCAAAGCTTCGCTTGATACTTCGGTCGATCAAATTCATGCAAGAGATGTTTGGGGTTTGGTCGATTCTGCGGGTCAACCGCTCACCGGTGTCGGAAAACGAATTGCTATTATTGATACCGGTGTTGATTATACGCATCCTGATTTGGGTGGCTGTTTGGGTTCAACGTGTAAAGTAATTGGCGGATACGATTTCGTCAATAACGATACAAATCCTATGGATGATATGGGACACGGGACCCACGTTGCCGCCACAGCCGCAGGAAAAGGGTTGTTAAATGGTGTAGCGCCCGATGCAAAAATTATCGCCATTAAAGTGCTTGACGCGGGTGGATCAGGATCATGGTCTCAGGTAATTGCCGGCATTAACTATGTCGTTGATCCGAACAGTGACGGAGATACGAGTGATCATGCGGATGTCGCGAGTATGAGTCTCGGCGGATCCGGAAATCCTGATGATGCGGTAAGCGCCGCGGTTGATAACGCTGTGAACGCAGGTGTTACCTTTACGATTGCGGCAGGTAATGCCGGACCTGGAGCATCGACCATCCAATCACCCGGTACAGCCAGAACTGCCATTACTGTTGCTGCCTCATGTAAAACTTCGCAAATTGGTTCAAATAGCTATTGTACGGGAGGACCAATTGCGTCATTCAGTTCACGAGGGCCGCTTATCTGGAATGGCGTTGACATCCAAAAGCCTGATGTCGCAGCACCTGGTGTGTTGATTTGTGCAGCGAGATGGGCATCAGCATTTAGTACTGCACCAACATGTTTTGACTCACAGCATGTCCGTATTTCAGGAACAAGTATGGCAACACCGCATGTAGCAGGGCTTGCAGCACTCATCTTGCAAGCTTATCCAAATGATACTCCGGCGCAGGTCAAACAATTACTTAAATCATCAGCTCATAATTTGGGTGTATCAGTCAACGACCAGGGAGCAGGAGAAGTTGATGCTAAAGCTGCTATTCCGATTAGTCAAATTGTTTCAGCATATCCAAATAATTGGACAGTCACGTCAGATCCGACAATCAAACAAAGTAGTGTTACAAAGTCTTTTACCGTTTCAACACAAGACCCAACGATTGCCTCTTTATCAGCACAATATGATAATAGTGTCCAAGGAGTTGCTGTCTCATTTTCAAAATCATCATTACAAGTTGCAAATGGCGCAACAGATACGTTTACTGCGACAGTAACGACTGATAATGATGTTGCGAAACCGGCTAATTATTTAGCAAGAATAAATCTGGTAGCAAATGGTGTCCTTAAAGGAATAATCCCGTTATATGTCACCGTCAAACCAACGATTACCATCTCTCCCATTACTACGGTTGATTATGGAATCGATAATCCGGGTGCAGCTTCTTGGACTTCAGATGTGAAGACATTTACCTTGACAAATATGCGTACTGATACAGCCCAAACGTTTTCAAACATAACCTCTTCATTTCCGGCAGGCGTAACAATACAAGCACCTTCATCAATAGCTGTTCCTGCGAATGGTACAGCAACGGTTGATACAAAAATTGTTGTTGATAATACCAAAGTAAGTAACGCTTTATATACAGGATCGGTTACGTTAGGCAATACGACAAATAGCGTTAGCTTTGCTGCTAAATTTGTGAAGTTTTATGTCTTAACAGTACAAGATACAAATGCCTCGGATTTAACCCACGCATATCCGATTATTGTGCAAAACAGAAACGGGAAAATTTACACAGATTACTCATCTGCCAGCCCGAGAATATTTTACGTAAGTGATCCCGGGACGTATGATGTTATTGTTAACTACTTTAATGTTTACGATGCTACCCTTGGTAAGAACTCTGACTATAAAGTCTTTAAAGAAGGAATACCGGTAACAGATGGGCAAACAACTGTTTCAGTAAGTAAGAGCGATGCGAAAAATTTAGTAAAGACAATTCCGACAGACGAAACAGGAGCGGCGGGGGATATTTTCTCTCGGGACGATAAAATAACCTATCTTTCTAATCCCAATATACTTTTATCTGATACGTACACAACAGGGGGTACAACTGCGTATCGTTCCGAAGTCTACTTTAGCAATGTCAGTACAAATTATCTGTATGTACGTCGCCATGTTTCAACGCAGCCTGCAAAAAAAGTCTATTATTACTATGGAACATTTACTGGGCTACAGGGGAATCTGAATTTCACCAATACCCCAAGTGATTTGCAAACAATGAATGTGCAGTGGAATATTAATCAACAGACAGGAAGTATTTTGCCACTGGTTACGCTGTGGAATAGTATTACCACTTTTTATACTTCAAATATTTTACCTTTGCCTCTGACACAAACAATTTATGAGCTTCCTCTCGCAACACCTGAAAAACTTTTTGTCGAGTTATGGAATAACGGGTCACTTTCTACTGACGTATCACCTCAATTTAGCGTCGCTACATCCCCTAAGCGGTGGACATTAAATGATCAACCGCTACCTGATTTGACTGAACGTACTGTTTATCTGGGACTTGGTCCCTCAGTCTGGACTGGAAAATTTACCAATACGAGCAGTAATATTTATGTAATTCCATATTATTATCCTGCAAATAATGTTATTAGTGGCTACACATCTGTCTTCCCACGCCAGGATTTTGCCACCACACCATATACGGATATACCGTTTACCATTTATAAAGACGCAACGCTTTTTTACTCTGGAATTATCCCGGCATACTATGGAGGAGCATCAACAGTACCGTGGATTACCAGTCAGCCGGGAAAATATTCCTTCCAAACAGATTTTCCGTACAAAGATAAGGGACTCGATATGGTAGGAAAGGTGCGCGCATCATTTGATACGAGTAATGCGGATCCGAATCCTCCGTCAATCAAAAGATTGTATTATTTCACCAATGATGTAAGAAGCGAAATATATGATCCAAATGGATTAAATAAGCTTGAGGTAGATCTTGATCCTGTCGGAGGTGCATTAGCAAGCGTAGAAATATCCTTCTCAACAGACGGTCAGACTTTTCAACAGCTTGGTGTCGCAAGCAACGGATCAGTTTATACGGCAATTCTTCCACAATCAGCAACCGGAAAAGTCACCATCAATGTTACAGCAAAAGACAATGCTGCAAATCAACTGAGTTATACGTTTGAATTACCGCAGGGTGTTTCAAGTGCTCCATTTCCAAGCATAACACCAACACCCATACCGACAGCAACTCCGACTCTGACCCCAACCCCTACACTCACTCCAGTGCCGACGTCTACCCCAACGCCGACACCTGTTGATACAATAGCACCCGTAGTCACCTTAACAAGTCCCAAAGGAGGCACGACAGTGGCTCAGGGATCAAAGGTTACGATAACGGATACGGCAACCGACAATAACCGCGTCGCAAAAGTCGAGCTGTACGTTGACAGTAAATTACAACAAACACTCACCGCGTCACCTTTTACCTTTACTTGGGACACATCGGCAACCGCTACCGGTACGCACACACTCAGTCTCAAGGCGTATGATCCGGCAGGCAACACCGGTGTCTCGGCGACAATAAAAATTGCCGTGAAGGATAAAACAGGACCGAATGTAACACTTACCAGTCCGACAAACGGAACAATCGTTGCAGTCAATGCCAATGTGACCTTTACCGCCGACGCATCAGATCAATCGGGAATAGCAAAGGTGGTTATATTGGCAAATAATAATGCAAAGTGCACGGATACAACAGCGCCATATAGCTGTATTTGGAAAATTCCGGCACAAAAAGGGGTTACGTATACCATACAAGCTAGAGCGTATGACAAGGCAAATAATATAACGACTTCAAGCAGTATCAATATCACTTCACAATAAGAAATCTCAGTTGACTTAGCCACGAAATAAGCCTATAATATCCTTCATGAGTTATGAGAATGGACGAAATATATTTGGCGGCGAAGACGGCATGGATCTTCCTTCACCTTCTCGTTTATGGGAAGGATTGAATCCGGAAGCATCGCTTCGTTTGCAAAATGAACTTGCAGCACTTACCGAAGATATGGAAGCATATCCTTGGAATGATACAGCAACCCCCATCACAGCACTTGTACTTTCTGATAAACCTGCTTCAGGGAGAGCATATCCTGAAATGGGAATTGTTGCAATTGGCGAGAAGTTTGTAACATTTCCGGATCAGAGTATCCCGGCATTTTTACTTGCTCATGAAAGAACACATCTGCATGTTGCGTCAGAAGTGAGAGGTGTCATCCAGGAAAAACATGGGGATATCTATAAATTTTTCCATGAAAGAATTATTCCCGATTGGCTTTCCGGTGCGGTTGAGTTTGAGCACGATGAAAACTATATTGAGGAGAAAGGATGGTCAGGACTTTATAACAGAGGGGATTGGAGAGGACGAGACGATACCGAGCTTGAGCCGGCAATTGCTGCCGTAGACAATTATTTTACTTTACTCCGCAAAGGATTAATCCGCGAATCTAAAGCTCCAAACGGGGAGCGTTTTATCCGCCATAATTCACCAATCGGATGGGAAGAAGAGGTAATAAGCAAACCGGATAAAAATATTGCAGCCATGTATGACGAAAATCCTCAAGGTTTTACCCGGCTCCTCTTGACAGGCTTTATGCTCGGAAGTCATTTAACTTTATCTTATCGTCGTTCATTAGGGGGAAAATCAGGACTCGATCTGTCGATAGGCGAAGAAGGCTTCGCAAATTTTGTCGGCTCCGGTCTGACCGGTGTTTCATTAGATGCTGTTAATCACGTTGCCCCACAAGCTGATGCAAGAATTTACACCGGCAAGAGAATGGCAGGAATGGGACCGTCAGCCGGTCAGGCATTGTCGAGTGTTCGGTCATATGAAGGGCTCGTTCAGTTTGTAAGAAGGTAATCTCTCTTTAGTTTTTTCTTTTCGCAAATGCGAAGATGCCGATGCCTCCGATGAGAGCCGCGAATGAAATCATCGCTGCAATCGTTGTTTCAGAGCCAGTTACCGGAATACCGGGAGTAAGTGTACTTGAGCCCGTTGCGACAGCCTTGTCGCCTTCCCAGCTGCTCCAGGGACTACTCGTACAAGGTGTGTTGCCGCGAACTTTATAAAAATATTGGATACCCGGAAGGAGGTCATTGATTTTATAGGAAATCGCTCCTGTGGAGACGCCTTGATTGAATGTGACGCTGTAGCGTTCGTCTTCTGCTTTAAATCCGTAAATAATGTCATAGGTTTGGATTTGATCATTTCCCGCAGGGGTAAAGAATAACGTTGCCTGTGTCGGAACTCTGTCAATTTCGTAGAGGAGCGGTCCGTTGCTGATGGGGCTGCATGGATCGTCAGCATATACAGCATTTGGTATATGGTATATCGTATTTAGTATGCCAAAGAAAGCAAAAATAATAATACATTTTATGCTAAATACAAAATACTTCATACGAAATACACGTACACCCTGTCTATCAAAATCATAAGTAGTTTTATTTCGATTAGCAATATATCAGTTTATTTTAGCCTCGATTGACGGTAGGTGTCAATTGCCGTGTCGACATATTTCATAAGCGCCCATGATGTCAAAAGAGTCGTTGCGACAACGAGCATTGATGACAGCGGACTTTGTTGATGCATCCACGGGACGTTATAAAACACTTTGACGAAAAAGATATGGGAGATGTAGACGGGATACGAAAGTTCTCCCAAAAATCGGTCGAAAGAAAAGGTTCGTCCGTAAAGAAAAACAAACGGCAGGAGAAGCGTGACAAAAAGATAATACGGAACTTCTGATGCAATATTCGGGATATGAATAAGCGGAGTAATAGTTTGGAAAAAGAATGTATAACAAAGAACGAGGATAAATGCGGAGGTGGAAACATACGCAGTAATATGCCTTTTTTTAATAATCCGATAGAGCTTGTAGCTCCAAACGCCCAAAAAGAAATAGAAAAAATGTGAGAAGATAAAAAAATCAAGACTAAAGATGCTTGGCTTGGCGCTTTCCGGCTGTACGAAATAAAATAATCCGATAACGTATATGATGCAGATTGCCAAAAATATTTTCGCACTTTTTCTTACCACAAACGGTGCTATGAGATAAAATAGCATTTCGATTTGCAATGTCCAGGCGGGAGACAGTAAGAGCGTCGGTGTGATTTGCGGGGCTCTCCAATAGTCGGATGTCACAATAAGCGTTATGTTGCGGAAAAGAAAATTTATGAGTTCAAACAGGGAAATTCCCAAATGATGCTGCGAGAAATAAAGCACGAAATGATACGTAATATTTTCCGGTCCGGGACTACCCATGAAAAATTTTATCAAGGTGAATGAAAAAACAATCACCGTCATGATCAGATAGATCGGATAGATACGAAGAATTCGATTGGTAATAAAAAGAGAATAGGAATTATTCTTCTTCACATATTTCTCATTGAGAATGAGGGCCATGTAAAATCCCGAGATGATAAAGAAGGCATGAACAGCCGTATATCCTTGAATCCCGAACCAGCCGAATATCGGGGATGCATGGGCAACGACAACGCTTAGTGCGAGTAATAATCTCAGAAGTCCCATGGTTTTGAGTATACCCGTAAAGCCCGATTGTTACAATTATCTTGTTATTGTTGCATATCATACGAAATCCTGACACTTCTCTTACATACGTTTTAGCCTCAAAAATCCTATAGTTCATTTGACACAGATACGCTAATTTTGATATAAAAAGAATTACTCTATGAAATCACTGCCTATTTTTCATTCATCTATCTTATTGCGAAGGGGGGTGATTTCATGGCTATAAACTTACGAGCAACACTCGTTTTAACACTTATCGGTATTGCCGTCGTTATGATGGTAAGTACAGCATTCGCACAAGGAAACCCAACTTCAGGACAAACAAGACCTGGATGGGGATTCGGAGACAAAAATCATGTCCACACCGGACCACCGGGACATTCTGTTCATCCATAACCTTTCATAAAGCGGTAACCCTATCGCTTTATCCTGCCGAGTCTCTCTCGGCAGGAGAGATTATCTCAATTTTATTCTCGGATGTTATATATGGAAGGGGGTGAATATATTATTAAGAAAAAATCAATCATTGTTATGGTAGGTGTATTTTTTGCAACCGCCTTACTCTTTACGCAATCTGCTTTTGCAGCAGGTCATTCAGGTGATACCAAACCGGGATGGGGACATGGTGATAAGAATCATCATCATGTAGGTCCTCCGGGCCACTCGGTATCCGTCCACCCGGGAGATGAAGACGAAGATGGGGATCACGATCGTGATGACAGAGAATTTCATAAATTTTTCGTCGCATGGTCCAATTTTTTCCGTCACCATCACTGGTCATGGCATAATAGTTAATGCCTGACATCGCCACAATCTGGGATTAGGGGAAATGCTTTGTTAGTGTTTCCCCTATTTTTTATCGTCGATGAGGACAAGGAGAGAAAGGAGTACGATAATCCCCCCGGTAAGAATCGCAATCAGCTTGGCAATCTGCCCGAGCGCTTGTGTTTTGTAATAGACAAGCAGCCCTCCGCCAAGAGCCAAAAGCAGGACATATTGCAGATCGACTGTTGTTATTTTGTGATGAGTCCGATGAGCATCAAGTTGTTCATTATGCGTGAGTACCATCAGGATACCGCTCACAAGGACAACGCCGAGAAGAATATTCAGGTTAAAAAAATAGCTGACAAATCCTGTCTGCAGCGTTTCGGCCAGCAGCAAAATAAGATAGGTGATCAGTGAAAATTGAAAGAGTTCTTCAAGGAGAATGTGAAGTTTTGGTTTAAAATGTTTCATATGTTTATTTATTTTTTGTCATCCTTTCTTTTTGTCATTCCGAATTTATTTCGGAATCTCTCAAAAAAGATCCTGAAACAAGTTCAGGATGACACTATGCTTTCTCTCGCCAATGTCTGATAGCGAGAATAATTAGAGTAATGAACAGTATGCCGCAGACTTGTAAGATGACAGATACCGAGGTGATTTTTACTCCCAAGAGATTGGTATAAAAGACAACGAGCGGCACAATAGCAATGGAAAGCGCAAAAGAAAGCGCCAGGCGTTCAATCACATCTATTTGCTTCGGTTTGAAAAAAACAAATGACAGAAAAAACCCCGGGAGGAAGAGAATGTAGAGAATGCTTAGGATGGTAATAATAATATTCATAAAATAATCTTCAATGTTTTAAGGCTAAAACGCTCTATGGTTTTATGGTTAAACGTTTCAACGTTATAGCCATAGAACGTTTCGATCATAGAACCATTTGACCATAGAACATTTATTTATCATATTTCTTAAATCTTTAATCTTAAATCACTTACAGCCATGACTTTTTATGAAACGTGATATCGATATTATCTATCAGTATCTCATGATTATTTATTTTTAATTGCGGTGCTTTAATGATCCAGCTAAGCACACCGTTTTTGATATATGCAGAGCGCAGATCAAATGTTTTTTCCGTCACTTGCCAATCGTCAATCTTTTGCGACGGCACATAATCGGTAATGATATAGTCGACGAGATCACTATCGTCTTTATTGTTGATCGGCAATATGTGATAGGGCATTGGCTGGAAAAATTGGTCTTCATTGAAAGCGAAATATCCCTGAAAACCGTTGAATACGATATCACCTTTGGGGATATCGACTTTGGTAATCGTGTCACCCGGTGTCGCGGGATATGTTTGTTTTATTCCTGCGATACTGACTGTTTGATTGCCGACTGAAATTTCCTGCAGTCCTGCATTGTGATAGGTCATCACTGAAAGAAGCAGTGCGTCGGTATAGACGGTCGTTGCCGATGTGCTTGCGATAACCGTTCCGTAGCTTTCGTGATTGGCTGCCGGAAAAAGAGAACCCGCAAAAACAATTTTATGTAAATTGGTTGATATTTTTTTGATGATAGTATCGGAACTCGCATCGATGACGATTTTATAAATTCCGTCTTCGGGCAGACCGGGACCCGGATTTTTTATTTCTACAACTTGCGGCGGCAGTGTTTTTTGCGAATTATCTGTTATGCCGTCGTCATCGACAAATGTCTGATTGACCAGATCGCCGTCTTTATAAATGTTGACCGTCATCGGATCCGGATCTTCATACCAGTTGAGATCCTGCTTTTCAATCGTTATATGGAACGGCTCATGATGAAGATACAGATACATCGTGTGTTTGCCGCGAAGCGGCGTATCGATAACCGTGTCGGTTGTTGCGGGCTGATAGTTTGGCAGCTGTTGTGTTGACGCACCGAAATCATTGTCATATGCATAGGTACCGATCAGTGCGTCTTTCGGAGGATGAGCAAGGAAATCATCAACCGTGCCGAAATGAAGCTTTCGTTGATACAGGATAGGGGAAGTCATTCCGATAGTGTTCCAGGAGAGGGTGTTAAGCAGCGGGACATCGATAAGCTGCGTATCATAATGATATCTGCTTTGATCCTGAAAACCGAGAGAAAGTGTCTGGTCGGGACTGTCATTTCTGAAAGTTATTTTGACTGTCGCGTCATCAAAAATAAACGGCATTTTTGTATTGAAATAAATCAGGTCATGTTTTTGATGAAAGATTTTTATTCCGTTTTTTTCTTCGACATCGACCCGATTTTTCGGACCGGGATCTGAAATGTTGGCAGTGTTTTGCTGGAGCGTATAGTGTGTCGTAACGCCGAAAGGTGTGATGTTATTGAGAAAAATATATGCGATAAATGCAGTAAGCAAGATGATTCCCAAAAATTGTCCGATGATCCGAATTTTCTGTACGGTTTCTTTCGTCAAATGAATTGGGAATTCTTTCAGATAAAGAATTCTTCTTGGCGGTTGTAACCATCGACTCATATCTTTAATTTTCTCCTTATCACATCCGGGATCAATGATCGGACCAATGTCACATCTTCTTTTGTAATTTCTTTAAGTAAAAAGAGGATGGCAAAATAAATAATAAAAAGAAGTATGTAGAGGACCGGGAGAAGGAGCACCGGAAAGAATATTATTTTTGCTAAGAAAAAAATGATACTAGATGCTGCGATAATTTTGATAAAACTTTTTATTTCAAAGAGTACTCCGAATTTTTTGTAGACGATTCCTGCTGCGGAAAACATCATCAGTCCTGCCGCTATCGTCGTCGCAAGTGCTGCGCCGTTGAGTCCAAGTCCGGGGATAAGGAGCGCACAAAGAATTGAGGTAATGATGACGCCTATTCCGGCAAGTACTGCTGATTTCATTGGAGAGCCTGCACTGCTGATGACTGTAGTCAGAATAATAAAGAGAGTAAAAAATCCTGAACCGATGACAAGAATGGAAAGTGACTGGGCGCCGGGGAAATATGCCGAAGAAAAAAGAAATGAGAGTACTTGCAGACTTGTTGCGCAAATAATCAGCACCGCAGGCGTCAGAACAAGGAGGCAAAATCGTAGCGCTTTTTTGATAAGATCTTTTGCTTCGTCATGTCTGTTGTTGCTGACGTGTCGCGAAATGCTCGGAAAGAGAACGGTTGCTAATGCAGTCAGGGCAAAGTAGGGAATCTCGGCGATGTTTTGATTGGCAGTATAAAATCCTGCGCTTTTATCTGAGTGCATGATGGCTTTGATAAAGAATAAATCGATCGATTGGAGGAGATTTGCACAGATCGCGACACCGACAAGCGGAAGAGAAAAGAGAATTATTTTTTTGTAGGGAAAAGTTTCTTTTGATTTTTGCGGCAGGTGAAATCGTGCCAAAAGTGTGATGAGAAGCGATGCGATAAGTCCGAGAAGTACGCCGTATAAATTGAAAAAATAAGTCAACGTTATGACAGCGACTACTTTGGCAAAGGAATAAATGATATGGATAAATGCTTGCTTGCCGAATTCATGGAGACCGTTGAAGTAGCTTGTCAGTAGTGCGAATATTCCGTAGAGCGGAAAGATGAGTGCTGCAAGCTGGAAGTATGGAGTAAGCGCCTGATCTTTGAGTAACCCGGCGATTGTTCCGCTGAAAAGGAAGAAAAGAAGCGAGATAAAGCCTGTTGAAAAAAGCTGGAGGAAAAATCCTGTTCGATAAATCGCTTCCGATTTTTCATTATGTGCGGAGATATATTTTGAGACAGCTTGGGGAAGTCCTGCTGTTTGGGTAAGGTTTATAACAGTAACAAGAGAAATAACAATTCCGTAGATTCCATATGCTGCGGGTCCCAAATATCTTCCCAAAAAGATATTGATGAGATAGCCGGAGAGCATAAAAATTATGGATGCAGTCGTCAAATAAAATGTCCCTTTTGCCAAATGCGATTTCATACTTTTGATTATGATTTTTTTCTTTTTGAATAATTAAATATCAAAACAAAAGGAAGTTTAAATAGCCAAATGAAAAAAATGTAAGAAGGTCTGTTATCCAGAAGATAAATACCGACACTTGTTAAATATATTCTATATTTTCTCAGACTTGATCGCACAACCTTGAAATTCATCTTTCTGTCCTGAACCTCATGGAATACTGCGCTATTTGTAAAAAGGGCAATTTTATAACCCGCTTTTTTTAATCGATTTGAATAATCAATGTCTTCTGCGTACATAAAATATTTTTCATCGAATAAGCCGATTTTTTTAACTGCTGTTAATCGGAAAAATACAGCACATCCTGTGAGCGCATCAATTGCGAGTATTTGATCCTTATGGAATTTTATAACTTTTCTTTTATTTAGATGTTCCACAATACTGTAATTTGATGAAAAGAGAAGTTCTCTGTCAGATAATATTTTTGTACCCATCCACCAAATCTTCCCATCAGGGTAAAGTATCTTCGGCAATGCTGCTCCTATCTCTTTGTCTCCCTCCAGCGTGAGGACACCGTTCGCGAGCAAATTTTCTGTGAAGTGCGTATCAGGGTTAAGTAGTAGTGCAGAATAGAATTTATTATTTGCGAGTGCTTTTTTGAGTCCGACATTGACTGCTTTTGCGAAACCAAGATTCTTCTTATTTTTTATTATTTTTGTTTTTATATTTAACTGTTTATTTTTTTCAAGATAATTTTCTATCACTACGACTGTGTCATCAGATGAATTATTATCAAAGATGAGAAGCTCGAAATTTTGAAAAGTTTGTTTGCTGAGCGAATCGAGACAATGAGTAATTGACGAAGCAATATTATATGTAATGATAAAGACGAAAACTTTTTTTTGCATATTTTTAAATATTATTGAAAATTCGCAACATACACCCTTCCTGAATCATTGTGTTTTATTAAATGAAAATTTTTAGATGTGGCTATTTTACTAAAAAAGGCATCACTCGGACTAATTCCAACCCAATTGGAATATCTCATAAAACGATCATTATATATTATCAAATATTTAACTCGATATTTTTTCAGCATTGCAACTGTCGTTTTTTCATCCGTACTTAAAAAAGATTTAAATAAGTCAGTAGCACCATAAGGGTTCGCCCAGATAGTGGCATGTTTAGTATAAAAAGCAGTTTCGTATGGGACGGGAGATAGAACGGTATAATTAATATTATTATCAATTTTTATTGAATCATAGAGCGACTGTAATTGAGAATTTCGTTTATCATTATATACACCAAAATAACCGTAATCGTCTCTAGACATGATATCAGGCAGCTTACTGCCAAAATTTATCATCGTATAAATAATGAAAAGCGAAGTGATTGAGACAATAAGAATTGCTTTTGTTTTAAATATTTTTAATGTATGAATAATATAAAAAAGCGTTACAGAAGGTAGTACAATTAAAGGAAGAGCATATCTTGGTCGCGCTAAATAATACAAGAGAAAATAAAATAATCCTAGAAAAACCAGCATTACTAAATCTATTATGCTTCTTGTTTTTATTACCCGAACAATAAGTATTAACAGTAGTATGCCGGTTAATTCAACCCAAGGAATTGATGCAGTATCATCTTGCACCGTCCAAGCAGTTACCGTATTCGAAATGTCTCTCCATGTAACGATTTCCTCATCTCGTCGACCCTGATTAATTGTGCTCCACTCCTTATCTCCTTCTAGTAATTTTACTCTGAGAACCTTGCGTAAAGGCTCTTCTATTATTTGGATAATTTTAGGAGGGTTATCTCCTGCATATAATATTGAACCGGTTGAATAAAACAGTTGAATCATTGGACCTACGGCAATTAAAAGAAAAAACAGGATACTTATTATTATTTGCTTGAAAGATTTATTCCATAAATAAGATAAGAATAAAATTATTAAAAAAATCGGTAATGCAATAAGTCCTTGTTGTTTTATCGCAACAGACAGTCCAAAAAATATAGAAGCAATATATAAACTACTTGTATTCTTTTTATTAACATATTTCATTGTGTATGCAAGTGCAGCAAGTATTGTGAAGACTAATCCAATTTCCATAAAATATTTTGACGAATAATCTAAAAAATATATATTTAAAGCGAGTATCAAAACTCCCAAAAGGGTAGCGGCTAAATTTTTATGAATGTTCATAAAAATTATTGCCAAAAAATAAAGTGACATTACTCCATACAGTACAGGTAAAATAATAAAGGTGTTATTTCCAATATAAAGAAATGATATGGCACCAATAAGGTGAAATATTTGAGGATATGCTATGGGGAAATTATTCTTTTCATTTGCAAGTATATACGATGTTGAACTTATCGTTCTCCCATCTTCAGCTATTTCTCTTGAAACAAGAGCATGGAATGCAGCGTCTCCTTCGATTCGATTCGTAAAACTTATATAGAGAGAAATGATAGAAAACAAAATAATAGTACATGCAAAGAAAAAAATATAAAGTTTATTAGCATTTAAAATTTTCATTTGATTGCTTTTATATATTCTTCACCTATTTTTCCCCATGAATAATTTTCTCGTGTGAGGGTTGCTACTTGATCGCGATGTAATTTGTCGGCACTTGGAATTGCTTTTATAAATGCATCTGCGTTCATACTCTCCACAAGGATTCCCGTTTTATTATTCATTACAGCACTGCTGATGCCTTCCATATCGGACGCGACGACAGGGAGTCCGGCGGAGGAGGCTTCGATGGCGACGATGCCGAAGCCTTCGATATTGTTATCCACTTTTATATTCGGCATGACAAAAAGATCTGCAGTGTTATACATAATTTTCAAATTTTCATCCGGTATTTTTCCGAGAAGAAAAATTCTTTTTTGAAGATGCTGCTTTTGAATAAGTTGTTGAATTCTTTCCCTCTCCGGCCCGTCTCCGATTATGAAGTAGAGAAAATGTTCAGTAAGTTTTGGGAAAACATTTTTGATAAACCAGTACACGCCTTTTCTTTTTACCAACCGTCCGACGGTGATGAGAATTTTTTTATTTGCCAAATCCAAGTTAACAACTTTTTCTAAATCTTTTCTCGTCGCTTTTGTTACCCAGTCTTCAGGATAGACACCGCAGGGGATGACGATGCATTTAGTTTTTGGAATACCCCGCTTGACGCACTCTTCACGTGTTGCGCTGCTGATGCAAATTACTTTATCAAGTCGCGCGACACACCAGGGAACGATCATCTGATATCCGGGAAAATTAAAGGTAATATCGAGGCCCGCGACGGTGACTGATGTTTTTATCCCGAAAATTGTTTGTAATACCAGTCCGAGCGGCGAAAGGAGTGCATCGCCGATGTGGATTCTGTTTATTTTTTTCGCAGGGATTAAAAAGAGTGATTTAACAAACGCGAGAGGTAAAAAATAAGGAAGATATTTTTGTGATTTTCCCCAAGTAATGAGCGTTGTGTTTGTTTGTTCGGAAAATTCTTTTGCTAATGCAAAGCTCAATTTTTCAAGCCCGCCGACCATTGGTGGATATTTTCGTGTTATATACAACAAATTCATACCTCATGTATTTAATGAGTTTCTCTATCCTCATATTTTCTAATTGAGAAGATAACCGGTTTGTCCTCTGGATAGTTCTTTTTTGATAGTCTTTCTTTTGTGCTTTCTTGTTCTGATCGAGAGTGGTGGAATTTCTCCCAATTCCAAATTCTTTACTCTCCCCAATGTGTCTTCGATAAGTTTTCTGTTGATCGAGACAAGATCGGTAACCAGACCCGTCATCGCTGTTTGAAATCCGATAACCATCAGAATTGCCGAAAGAATAAGCGATTGGAGATGGCCGCCGCTTTGACCGAGAGAAAGAAAATAAAGATATCTGATACCAAAGGCAAACCCTGCGAGAAAAATAAAAGCACCGGTGATAACAAAAACGAGGAGCGGTCGATACATTGTATAGACTCTGATGATTGCCGATCCGCTGTGACGCATATGCTCAAACATATTGCTGAAAAGTCGTGACGGGCGGGTCGGCGGATTGGTGCGGACGTTGATGCTTTCAATCGCGATTCGTTTTGTTTGGGACTGAATAATTGTCTCAATCACATACGAAAATTCCGTGACGACATTGAGCTGTAATGCAGCAGTTCTGGAGTATGCACGAAATCCGGAGACTGCATCAGGAATGTTGGAATGAGAAATATACCTTACAAGTGCCGAACCGAGTTTTTGGAAAAGTTTTTTCAGGGGAGAAAAATGTTTGATTTTATCAGTTTGTCTGTTGGCGATAACGATATCCGCCCGTCCTTTCAGAATCGGTTCGATGAGTCTCCCGATATCTTTTTGGGGATACTGATTATCGGCATCGGTATTCACGATGATATCCGCACCGAGTCTGAGGGACTCGTTCAAGCCGTCGGTAAATGATCTCGCTAAGCCTTTGTTTCGCTTGTGATGAATAATATAATTTGCTCCGAGTTTTGTGGCAACTGCGACTGTTTTGTCAGTGGATCCGTCATCAATAATAAGCGTTTCAATTTCAGTAATACCGGGAATTTTTTTCGGAATAGATTTAAGTACTAGTGGTAAAGTTTTTTCTTCATTGTAGCAAGGTATTTGTATGATTAATTTCATCGTTTCCGTAGTGGAGTATCTATCGTAACATATCCGGCGTAAGATTAAAAGATTATTATGTACATACTCTGTAAGAGTTCTGTCAGAGTTTGTTATTTTTAATTTTTGTTTTTAATTCTCCGAGTGTGATTTCATATAGGACCACCGGATATTTTTCTTTTAAAACAGTATCTGTTACATGAAAATTTTCATGGACAAAAAATCTCTTTTCCTCAAATGATTTTAGATGAGACTCCAGAAATTTTGTAAAGTTCGGAAAAACAGCATGCATTCCCATATCCTCGACAATCAATATTTTTTGATCATCTTTTACGTTATCTATATAAATGAATGGAGGAGTGTCCGCAACACTTTGTGTCGACATGTGGAGATTATAAAAATACGGTTCGGGGAGCGAGACAATGAGGAGGACATTACAATTATTGTCATCCCGAACTTGTTTCGGGATCTTCTGTTGGTTCTTAGAAGATGCCGAAATAAATTCAGTATGACAGTTTTGGGTTAAGAATTTCCCAACCATCTGTGCTGCCTTTTCTTCATACGAGATGCGAAACCAGGAAGGATCTTGGGAAATATGTAGGCCTTGGTAAGAAATTGTTATTTGAAGTATCACAAGTAGCACAAATACCACGAGCTTTGTCATTTCGATCCCGCTTAGCGGGAGAGAAATCCCCATGAGATCTCTCGTCATTTTACTCCTCGAGATGACAGAATAATTTATTCTATATGTAGTAACTATCCCATACGCTGCCGGAATGAGGAGGAAGGGGATCAGGTGAGTCATATATCTCTCCATCCCCGGATTAATCCGGTGATAGATAAGCACTAAAAAAATAACACTTAATAAAGTAAAAAAAGCTCCATCTTTTAATTCTTTTTTTTGAAGCATTGCTGTTATGCCCAGCAAAGAAAATATGCTCAGTAAAAAGTCATGTCGGGCGAAATTTCGTATGGCAGACAACTCATGCCAAAATAAAGAAAAAGATTGCCCAATGATCATTTGTATGACAAGAAAGAATGCGAATGTCCACAATACACCGATGATTAAGACAGAAATTTTGTCATCCCGAACTTTGCTATTGTCATTCTGAACTCGTTTCAGAATCTTTTGCTTTGAAGATGCCGAAGTAAATTCAGCATGACCCATGGTGAAAACTTTTTTTCCAATAAGTAAACCAACGAACAACGCGATGAGTATTCCTGTCAGTTTGAGCATATCTTGTAACTGTTCAGTGATTACCGAGAGTACCGAATCCAGAGGGAAAAGCTGGATCATGACAAAAGACAGCGTAAGTAATAGCGCAGACACCATATATATCAGACGACGAAGCGGATGGGGACTCTTGCGAACCGTAAGAAAGATAACCGAAAGGATAAGAATGATGTATTCATATCTCGCCATCACAGCGATTGCAAAGAGCATGCCGGTCAGAAAATCCTGAAATAAATTGTTACGAGAAGTATTATTTGTTGTTAAACCACCAAAAAATTTCCAGAGAAAAAGGAGCATGAAGAGCACGCTGACTGTCTCGGTCATGATAAATCCGCTCCACACAGTATGATTGTAGGAAAGCGCTATCAGCAGTGATCCGGCCAGCGCGTACGATGTTTTGTTGAAAATTTTTTTAACAAACAAATAGGTAATCGGTATTGCGAGAATTCCAGCGGCGAGAGAAATTATTTGCGCTGCAATGGTCATGTCATGAGTGAAAAAATTTGCAACGAGTATCAGGAGTGCGTATGCAGTGCGGGTCCACATAAAAAAATCAGGATAGAGCATTCCTTGCGGACCCAAAAAGCCGACGACACTCTGATAGGTCAGGATATTTTGGGCGACAACCAGATTCTGAAAAGAATCCGGATAGATTTTAAAGGGGGAGAGATTGTTGATTCGTAAAAGAATGCCGATTATAAAAATGATCAAAAAGAAAATTTTTTCTTTCATGAGGCACGCTTACGATAGCATCTCTGAAAAGAGATAGCAAATAGTTTATACTGGAAAAAATATGAAATTATTACATACAGTATTTGCTGCAGTAGTAGTACTTTTCGCATGTATTTTGTTTTTTTCGGGAAAGACATCAGCTTCTTCATTATCCCGCCCTACAATCACCGTCATCAACGCTGTCCGAGGACCTGAGCTTGGTTTGGAGAAAGCAGATTTACTTGCGAGCTTACAAAGCCAATGGCAGGTGACAAAAGATGCGTCAGTTCCCGCGACATGGCTTTGGCAATATTCCGCTATGGAAGATGAAAAGCTAGTTAATTTTGCTAAATCAAATATGCAAAGTAATTGTCATGCTGAATTCATTTCAGCATCTTCAAAGATCCTGAAACAAGTTCAGGATGACGGTGTTTGTGATCAGGAATTCGGTATCTTTCTTGAGATTGACCGTAATCTCGCTCAAAAATCCGATGTCATTTATCGGGGTCACGGACCTTGGTATTTTTCCGACGGACTCCTGCTTATCTCTTATGATGCCGGAGAACGCAAAAAAATTATCGACACTGTTTTCTCGCAATTTAAAAAGACCTTCGGTTATTATCCGAAATCGGTAGGCGGGTGGTGGGTAGGCGCCCAGTCTTTGGAGTATATGCATAAAAAATACGGCGTTATCGCATCGCTTCAAGTTGCCGACCAATATGATCTTGATGTGTATTCGGTGTGGGGACAACCGTGGAGCATTCCGTATCTTGCTTCACAAGAAAGCGCAGCGGCTCCGGCAGCATCATTTTCTGAGAGCTTGGGTGTTGTCATCATGCAGTGGGCGCCTCGGGATCCGACTGACGGTTACGGCAATACACCGGCACACAGTACGTACAGCATGCAGGATTATCCGTTAAAAAAATATGACAGTACGTATGCGTCATATCTCATGAACGTTTTTCTTAAAAATCCTTATGATCAAGTTGTTGTCGGTCTTGAGTCCGGGTTTCCGCCCGCTTCATACACCGATCAATATAAAACACATCTGCTGAAAGCGCGTGCATTACAAAAACAAAATAAAGTAACAGTAGAAACCGCAGGCAACTTTGCTGAAAAATTTTTGGAACGAAAGCAAGTATTCGGAGGGACGGCATATTTTCTCACGAAAGCATATGGGTCAGAGGATCAGTCATTTTGGTTTAACGGGGAAAATTATCGCGCTGGAATCAAAAAAGAAGGAAAAAATGTCTATCTTGTCGATGTTCGTGACTATGCAAAACACAGCAGTGAAGAATTTTATCAATTACCCAATACACAAGGCTATCTCAGGATAAACGCTCCCGCGGTCATTGATTCGGCGCGTTTCCCACAGCAAAAAATCCTTATCGGTAGGACAAATGGTGATTTACGGGTAAAAAAAGAGAATGATGTATTTATTGTATCGAATGAATCGACAAAGCTTGCCGAATTTGGAAAAAATAAATTAACATTGCCCATTATTTCCCGTTCATTTGTTTTTGAAAGACAAGAAGCAAAGATCAATATATTTTTGATTCTTCTTTTTTTGTTGTTTCTCTACATGATGATCGTGTATGTCAAAGAAAAAGATTTAAAAAAAACCTATCTTCATTTTTCTGTTTTATTCTTTTGTCTCTATATCGCGCGCCCGTTTTTCACGAGTGATCAACTCTTCGCCTTTTTGTTTGACAAAAAAGAACTTTTTCTCATGCCACTTATCTCATTTATTCCGTTTAATTTGTCTTGGAAACTGATTATTCTTTTTCAAATAATTCCATTTGTCTCTCTTCTGATTCTTTATTTTATCTTTGGAGTTGTTAAGAAGATGAAAATGATTGCATCATTGTGTCTTGTTGTTTTTCTTCTGCTTGTCGGTCATGTCCCTGATTTTATCGTCACTGAATTTATTACAAAGAAAAAAATTATTGTTATGGCAGGTTTGAGTACGTATCTTATCATCGCGGCGATTGTCTGTGTCAGTTTGCTCTTTAAGAAGAAAAGCAAAAGAGTTCTTGCAACCTCAGGGTTTTATTTGCTGCTTGGATTTGTCTTATTGTCGAGTACGCTGCTGCTCTCATGGCAGAAATTTGTGTTGACGCCGTTTGAGATGGCAAGTTTGCAGCAGATTACTCTTCTCAAGAAAGATGTTTATTATGTCATGCCGAAAGAAGAGCCGGTTTACCGTGCAATTGAACCGCTGCTTTTGAAAGGACATGTGTATGGGGGACTTATGACAAAGACGGATTGGGAAGTTGCGATCAGACCGGAGGGAAAACGATTAGAATTTACTGATTTGAAAAAGAAAGTGATCGTAGTTCCCAGATACTTAGGAGCTGATATGTATCCTGAGGAAATTGTCCAGTATAAATTAAGGAAAATTTTTGATAATTCTCAGATCGCGATATATAGTTTATGACAGGCTTTTTAAAATGCCTTCGATAAGTGCTTTCTCTTTTTGCAGCCTTCCGTTTTTTTGAATGTAGACACCGAATTCTCTTTTCCAAGTAATCGGTAGCTTTTGTTTTTTTAAAATTCGTTGCTTCAATTCCGGTCCGACCAAGTTTTCCGGCAATAGTGCAATTCCTCCTCCGAGAATTGCCAATTCTTTCATGAAAGTGACACTCGTCGATTCTGCAAATACTTTTGGCATGATTCCTTTTTTGGTAAATTCTGCATCAATGAAATCTCTGGTGTAAGACCCTTTGTTATATAAAATAAACGGTATGTCTTGTATATCGCCTTTCATGTGTGTCGCTGAAACAGGAATAAGATCTTCGGTAAATGTCTTGAGGAGCAGCACATCTTTGGAGAGGGGAGTTTTTTTATCAATAACACAAATTGCCATATCAAGAATACCAAGTTGCAAATCCGAAAATAATTTTTTCGATATCCCGATTAGCAATTCAAGACTGAACGCCTCCTGTTGTAAATTATTCTGAAAAAATTTTCCCAGTTTTATTGCTGCATTATCAAAGATACCGATTGCATAGACAGGGCGGATCGATTGCCTGAGATTTGCATCTTTTGCTTTTTCCCAAAGTTCAAGAATTTTTGTCCCCAACTGCACGACTGCCACTCCGTCAGGGGTTACCTGCAGCATTTTTCCTTTTCGGATAAAGAGTTTTGTGCCGAGGGCAATTTCCAGCCTATGGATTGACTGCGAGAGAGCGGATTGGGTGATAAAGACCTTTTCAGCTGTTCGGGTGAGATTGCCGCTTCCTGCCGCCATGATAAATCGACGAAGTTCTTCAATCATTAATATTGCTACTATATCATAAGATCTATTAATTTTACAAATAGATTAGATTTATGTTACTGTTATTTCTGTCATTTCGAGGAGAAACGACGAGAAATCTTTATAAATCTTTGAGATCTCTCACTTCGTTCGAGATGACAAAGTTGTATGGCAGATAAAAAAATAAATATTGCTATTGTCGGAGTCGGAAATTGCGCTTCCTCGCTTGTTCAAGGATTAAGTTATTATGCGGAAGCTGACGGAACAACTCAGATTCCCGGCTTGATGCATCCGTCACTCGCAGGATATAAAATTTCCGATATTCGTGTTGTTGCAGCATTTGATGTGAATAAAACAAAAGTCGGAAAAGACTTGTCAGACGCAATCTATGCACATCCGAATAACACAAAAGTTTTTGCAAAAGTAAAGAAAACAAATGTTATCGTGCAAAATGCCGAGGTGCTGGACGGAATCGGAGAATATATCAAGGATGTTGTACATGTTGCCGACAGCAAAAAACCGGATCCGGTAAAAATTCTTACCGATGCGAAAGTTGACGTCCTGGTAAGCTATCTTCCAGTCGGAAGTCAGCAAGCAGTTGAGTATTGGGCAAATATTTGTCTGAAAGCAAAAATAGCAATGGTAAATTGTATTCCTGTTTTTATTGCATCTGATGAAAAATGGAGTAAAAAGTTTAAAGATGCAGGAGTGCCGATCGTCGGAGATGATATTAAATCACAAGTCGGTGCAACCATCGTTCACAGAACGCTGACCAATCTTTTTCTTGATCGCGGAATGCCTATCGATCATACCTATCAGCTGAATGTCGGCGGAAACACAGACTTTCAAAATATGCTTGAGCGGGGAAGACTCAAATCAAAAAAGATTTCAAAAACACAATCGGTTACGTCGCAAATAAAACTTCATGATGCTGAGATTGCAGCTGACGATGTGCACATCGGACCGAGTGACTATGTCCCATGGCTTCATGACAACAAAGTAGCATTTATCCGTATTGAAAGTCATCATTTTGGAGATGTCCCGATGCATGTTGAAGTCCGTTTGTCGGTTGAAGATTCTCCGAATTCCGCAGGAGTTGTCATCGATGCAATTCGTTGCTGTAAAATTGCACTGGACAATAAGATTGGCGGACCGCTTGTTGAGGCATCATCGTTCTTTATGAAATCTCCGCCGACCCAATTTACCGACAGTGTCGCAAAAGCAAACCTCGAAGCCTTCATCAAAAAGTATTCTTAATAAGAAAAATTATAATTTTTTATACGCGTAGAGGATTCTTTGCAGCATAGTGTAAAACGAAAGAACTCCTAAGATAATAAAAACCCATTCAGCAATGTTTAGTTTAAGAAAAATAGTATTCGGAAAAAGGATAAAGAGAATCAATGCCAAAATTGTGAGGAGCAGTCTTTCCGTTCTTTCCATAATGCCGATCGCAAAGGAGACAGTTTTGTCTTTTGCCAGCGTTTCTGATCTGCTCCTCGTATAACTGATCATGAAAGAAAAGAGAAGGAAAGGAGCGGTTATTTCCCAGCGGACAATACCGGCGAAAGCAAATGAGCTAGTTATCAGAAAGTCGGACACTCTGTCCAGCGACGAATCGAAAAACGCGCCAAACAGTGTGACTTTGTTATATTTTCGGGCGACCATACCGTCAAGTAAGTCAAAAGCACTGCCGACAAAGGCAATAAGCGCCGGAATATACCAGTGGTTGAGCACAAAGACAAAAAAGAGGAGAGATGGTATACTTCCTAGTAGAGTAAGTAGGTTCGGATTCACGCGTGCGAGCGGTTTGATTAACGGTTCTAAGATGTGTTCGACTGACTTTTTTTGGTTACTCAACATAAGATAAATTCAAAAATCAAAATGCAAAAGGCAAAATTACAATTCAAAATCGACTTACATACTCATTCGATTATATCACCTGACGGGGGAATTAGGGAATTTGAATATAAAAAATTGCTCGAAGAAAAAATACTTGATTGTATTGCGATTACCGACCATAACAAAATAGATTTTGCGCAAAAACTTCAGGAGAAATTGGGAAACAGTATCATTGTCGGAGAAGAGATTACGACAAAAGACGGAGAATTAATCGGACTGTTTCTTAAAAAAGTAATCCAGGCGGGAATGAGCGCATCGGAAACCGCAAAAGAGATACATGAACAGGGAGGATTGGTCTATGTCCCCCATCCGTTTGAGACCCTGCGACAGGGAGTGCAACTTGAGATTTTGGAAAACATGACCGGGGAGATTGATATTATTGAAGTTTTTAACGGCCGGGGTAAGTGGCGCGGAAAGACAAACAAAGCCTTAGAATTTGCAGAAAAATATGGTATAGTAGGCGCAGCGAGCAGCGATGCGCATGGATTTAAGGGAATCGGTAAGACATATAGCGTCATCGATGAATTACCGACGCGCGAGTCGCTTAAAAAATTATTGCGTGAGGGAGAATTGGAAAAAGTGTATGCGCCAATCTTTGCGTTTTTATATCCCTCAATAAATAGAATAAAAAACAAAATAACATGAAAGAATTATTTTTTGTCTTGTGGTTTTTTGCTCCGGCAGGTCTTGCCAATCTTGCTGCATTTTTTTCCAGTAAAATTCCTTATCTGAAAAAACTTAATTATCCCATCGACTTCAGAGTAACAATCAGAAAAAAAAGAATATTGGGTAATCACAAGACCATTCGGGGTTTTATCGTCGGTATCGTCTTTGCAATTCTCGGAGTATATTTTCAAATATATGTCTATGAAAACGTTCCCTTTATCAGATCGATCCTTCCGCTTAATTATTCGGCAATAGATCCGATCATCTTCGGTTTTCTCTCAGGGTTCGGTGCGTTAGCAGGCGATGCGGTAAAAAGTTTTTTCAAAAGACAGATAGGTTTTGTCCCCGGAGAAAGTTGGTTTCCTTTTGACCAAATTGATTACATCGTCGGAGGTCTGATTTGCACATGGTTCTATATTCCTTTGACATTTATCCAATATATTATTCTTTTTGTTGTTTGGTTTTTGACACATGTCTTTTTCACACATGCAGGATTTATATTAAAACTTCGGAGAAAACCCCTGTAGGGTAGTAATTATCTAGACCGTGTAGTATAATAACGTTGTTCACAAAGCAAACTAGAGGATTGACAAGGCAATCCCAAATGTACTTCAATAGAAAGGTCTAAGCATATGAACATCCCAACAATTACCCACAATGGGCTTTCGTTTATTCATCTTAATACACCGACGGAAGAAGAAGTAAAATTCCTCAACAAGTCGTTTGGTTTTAGTATGCTTAATTTGGAAGATTATCTTTACAAAACCCAAATCCCAAAAATTGAGACATATAAAGATTATTCACTCGTCGTTGTTGATGTTCCGTACATTAATCAGCCGGGTAAAGGCAAAAAAGAAAGCGTTTCAAAGTTGTCTTTTATTCCCAATATTCTTTCAAGCAGAGTCCCGATGCCGATTTTTCCGAAAACACCAAGAAAGAAAAGGATCAGTGTCGGCGAAGTCGATTTTTTTATCGGTAAAGACTATATTGTCATTCTTCATGATGAAAAAACATCGCAGATTGATGAATTATTTGAGATGTGTAAATTAAATGAAAAAAATCGTGACGATCTTATGGGAAAAGGACCTGTCTATCTTTTTTATAGAATTATCGACGTTTTAGTTGATGCATCAATTACCTATGTTGAGGATATTTCCAATACAATCGATTATATTGATCGTCAATTGGAAAATAACCGTTCCGGTTCGGTTATCGAAGATATTTCAATGACCCGCCGTAATATCGTCGTTTTTGAAACAATGATTAAGCCGGCGCTTCCTATCTTTGCAGATTTGGAAAAAGGAAAGTATCCTAAGCTAAACGGAGAAATGATGCCGTATTGGTCAAATATTTTGGACCATTTGCAAAAAATTTGGGAACGACTTGAAGATAATAAAGAATTGATTCTGGGTATTTCTGCAAGTCATGAGTCGATTCTTTCAAACAGAAGTAACGAACTCGTTAAATTCCTGACGGTTATTACGGCAATTGCTTTCCCGTTTGCTATTATGAATAATCTTTATTCAATGAATGTGAAAGGATTACCGTATGCTGATCAGCCATGGATTGTGACGTTTCTTTTCTTGGTAATTTTTTCAGGAGGACTTTTGATTATCGCTTACTTCAAATACCGCGATTGGTTGTAAATTTAACTTCTTACTTGGAGGGTTTCCCCTTTGAAGGTAATATCTTTCGATTTGATGACCACTTGTCTTTCCCCAATTTGCACATATCCTGCATCAAGACTTTCAAATCCATTTTCTTTGATAATTTTTTGAGCCTTCTCAATCATTTCTTTCGGGAGGAAAAGGGCATAGTCCTGACCCATATTAAACTCATCATACATTTCATAATCTGAAAGACCGGCATGTTCCTGCATAAACGTAAAAAGCTCCTGCGGTTCAAACACTTTTTCAATCATATAGGTAAAATCTTGTCGTGCCCGCATTACTTTGCGAAGTCCGTGACCCGTGATGTTGCTGATGTAGTGTAATTCAATATCTGCATCAAGTAAATTTTGAATCAGTTTTGCGTAGATATTTGTTTTTTTCAAAATTGCTTCCCCATAGGTTTCGCCTGATTTTAACTTTGTTGCATATCCCTCCGGTAATTCTTTTGCGACTGCGCGGGCAAGAGAAAGGCCATTGGCATTGATCCCGGTACTTTTGAGAAAAAGAATTCTATCACCGCTTTTAATTTTTTTATCAGTTAAAATTCTTTTCTCTGAAGAGATCACGCCAATTGCAGATCCGCCAAGTGCTACAGTATTTGGTGTGATAATTCCTTTCAGTGTCGGTGTTTCTCCTCCGCCCCACGATGCACCTGCAAGATTACAAGCCGATTTCCATCCATCTATCAAATCTTTCATACGCTCTTCATCAGCGAGCCAATCATTATTTTCAATCGCCCAATATGCGTGAAGTACCAAGGGTTGTGCACCGACCGTTGCTAAATCATTGATGATTGTTGCGACCGTATCGTGACCGATATTGTCGTAATATGTTTTTCCGGTAGTCTTTCGCGTTTCATCCGCGACAAGATTTTTGGTCCCGAGTTGTTCTGCAACTGCTGCCATATACACTTCCCCTTGCTTCCAGACATATGCGGATTCTCCGCGAGAATCTGATAATTCTTCAAAACCGTGTTTGAGGAGATTTTTAGCCGTTTCTTGTGCAGCATTTTGTGCGGAGATTTTAATGGGGTCTTTGGTATCGTAGTCGTCGCCTACTTGGCCATAAGTTATTTTCTGATTTTTCATTTTCTAAGCTTATTTTATCAAGAAAAGCTCAATAATACTACTCCGACGACGGTTATCACTGCACCGGCGAGTTTGCGTCCGATATTTTGTCTTTCTTTTAAGAAAATGATACCGGCAAGCACTGAAACAACAAGCATACCTTGGTAAATGGCGGTTACCTTTCCGGCATCGCCCGCGCGCAATGCAAAGACAAAGAGATACACAGAAAGAATATTTACTCCGATGGCAAGCAGTTTCACCGGTAAATTATTTTTAAATATTTTTTTGATTCTTGGAAGAGCATTTTTCATGCTCAGCGGGAAAAGCAGTGTCGGTACGAGAGTAATAGCTATATTGATGACGGAATTTGATCCAAACGGCAAAACAATTTTTGTCAGGACAATATTTGATGCAATCATGAATGACGACAAATTTGCGTACGTCATGCCCTTATCAATAAATAATTTTCTTGGGCTGACAACGATTGTTAAACCGATAAAAAGAATTGCAATTCCAAGATACTCAGAAAATTGTAAACTTTCATGAATGAGAAAAAACGCAATGATCGGAACCCAGATAAGCCGCATACGGGAAAGAATTGCCGAGATAGAGAGATGGCTATACTCATGCATTTTCATATACCAGTAAACGGAAATCCATTCGGTCAATCCGAGGAGAATAAATATTGCAAGCGACTGAGGAGTGATAATAAGCTTCCAGTCAAAGAGTGAGATAGATACAAAAACGATAAGACGCATTGCTTCAAAAAACCATGCGTATGCCGTTGAGTCCTCATCGTCTTTTAATAAATACCTGCTGATATAATTAAATCCATTCGATGCAAGACCGGAGAGAATAGCAAAAATAACCCAGATGGGAAGAGAGAGCATGCCTAAATTATACCAGCTTTTTTGAGGCTTTGTTTAATTTGTGCTTCAACTGGATAGGTATATGACTTGAATTTTTCTCCGGTGATTTTTTCATAGGCACCGATATACAGTTGTGACATTTTAATCGCAAGTTCCGCCGGCATCTTAGGTGGTTTGCCTTCGCCGCGATAGCCTTTATTTACATACCACAGGCGGAGAAATTCCTTATCAAAACTTTCCGGTTCAAGGCCTTTTTTTAATCGTTCTTTATAAGAGTCAGCTTTCCAATAACGGGAAGAATCAGGGGTGTGGACTTCATCCATCAATGTTAATTTGCCGTCAGAGAGGCCGAATTCATATTTGGTATCGACCAGGATAAGGCCCTGTTTTTTTGCAAATTTTGTACCATAGGCAAAAAGTGCGAGAGCTGCCTCTTCCATTTTTTTGTACAATTTTGGTTCAACGATTTTTTCTTTGATAATTTCATCCCGTGTCAGTACCCGATCGTGCACTCCTGATGCTTCGTGCGTGGTTGGAGTAATAACAGGAGTTGTCAGTTGCTGATTTTTTTTCATTCCGTCAGGAAACTTAATTCCGTAAAGTGTTCGTTCTCCCTTTTCATAGTTATACCAAAGAGAAGTTGTTGTACTGCCGGTCAGATATCCCCGGACTACCATTTCAACCAAAATCGGTTTGCAGTCTTTTGCAACCAAGACATTCGGATGGGGAATTGAGATAACATGATTCGGAACGATCTTTTTTGTTTTATCAAACCAAAAAGCTGCAAGTTGATTAAGCACGGCGCCTTTAAAAGGAATTTGTCCGAGAACGACATCAAACGCGGATTGTCTATCAGTTGTGACAATAACCCGTTTGTCTTTAAGTATATAAAAATCTCGGACTTTTCCTTGGTATTTTTTCCCAAGTTTTGGTAGGTTAACTGTTTTTAAAAGATTTGGAAGGGCAGTGGTAATTGTTTTTGCACTAACCATAAATTATTTCTTTTCGCTGAGATATTTTTCTACACCCAGCTCTTGCAATTTTTTAGATTTTTTTTCAACGCCTTCTTTCATTTTTTGTTTGAAATCAACAAGTTTTTTCTGCAATGCTCCATCAGCTGTCGCCAGAATTTGTACCGCTAAGATGCCTGCATTTCGTGCGCCATTGATAGCAACCGTCGCGACCGGAACACCGGAAGGCATTTGGGCTATTGAGAGTAATGAATCAAGTCCTTCCATGTTTTTTGTTTTGATCGGTACGCCGATAACCGGAGCGATTGTTTGTGCTGCGATAACACCGGGTAAGTGTGCGGCTCCTCCCGCTGCGCCGATAAATACTTTAGCTGGTGATGATTTAATGTGTTGGGAAAGTCCTTCGGGATTTCTGTGAGCGGAGATAACGAGAATTTCGTTTGCGACGCCGAATTCTTCGAGCACGTCGGTTGCATCTTTCATAACTGAAAGATCTGAATCAGAGCCAAGAATAATACTTACCAATGCATTCATTATTGTTATTCTATCACAAACGATTTAATTATTCACTAAATAATTTGTCATCCCGAATTTATTTCGGGATCTACTTTTATCTTAAGAAGAAGCTGAAACAAGTTCAGCATGACAGTTTAGGAAATTTTTTTAATGTGTTCCACTAATTGTTTTGCTCTTTCGGGTGCCGTGCCGATATGCGTTTTGACGTCGAGAAGTTTTTTTATTTCCGATTCACTCAGTGTTTTTTTGATAGTTTCATTTTCTGTGAGAAGTTTTTCCATCGGATTCGGTTTGTTTTCCTGTGTTTCATTCCATGATTGTATTGCTATTTCCCGCAGTGTCTCATGTATTTCTTGTCTGTTTGCTCCTTTTTTGACAGATTCCATAAGGATTGTCTCTGTTGCGGCAAACGGTCCGAATTTTTCTAAATTATTTTTTACTTGTTGTTCATGTACGATCAGTCCCGAAATAACCTGGGTTGCGGAAGTAAGCATCTCATCAATTGCCAAAAACATTTCGGGGATGTAGACCCGTCTGTTTCCCGAGTCGTCAAGTGTTCTTTCAAGCAGAGATAGTGAGGCATTTTGCCAGGCGTTTGATGAAAGACTTTCAACGAGTCTGGCGAGTGAGCAAATATTTTCCGATTTCATCGGATTTTTCTTAAAGGGCATCGCGCTTGAACCGACTTGTGATTTACCGAACGGTTCCTGCCACTCACCGAATCCTGCCGATTGTAGGATACGGACATCAAAGGCAAATTTGTTTAACGATTGAGCTATTGATGTAAGCAGTTGGGCAACAAATAAATCCGCTTTGCGAAGTCCGACTTGATTGGCAATGAGAACCGGATCAAGACCGAGTCGTTCCATAACTTTTTGTTCCATTTGTTTTGCTTTTTCTTCACCAAGAAGCGCAGCATAACTTGCCTGTGTGCCGACGGCACCTTTGAAGCCCTTTGCTTTCAGGTGTGATTTTACAAAATGGAGGAATTCCAAATCATTCATGAGATCTTGTGCATAAAGACTGAGGCGATAACCGATTGTTGTCGGTTCTGCGGATTGTAAGTGGGTGAACGCCATACAGGGAGTGTCAAGATATTTTTCAATTTGTGATGAAAATGCCTGTAAAATTTCTTTAAGATTTTTTTCGATGATATCGAGAGATTCTTTGATCCTGAGTGTATCGGTGTTATCAACGATGTCCATGCTTGTCGCTCCGGCATGGATTTTGCCGCCGCCGACTTTGGCAACTTCTGCAAATTCGCGGATGGCTGCGACGACGTCGTGGCGGGTTTCTTTCTCAATTTCCCAAATTTTTTCGATGTCGATGGTGTCCTGATTTTTTTCGAGATCTTTGAGTTCTTCTGACGAGACGAGTCCGAATTCGGATTGAGCTCGTGCGAGTTCTACCCAAATTTTTCTCCATGTTTTATACTTGGTTTCTTCGGACCAAATAAGACGCATTGCTTCAGATCCGTATCGCCAGCTGAAAGGTGATTGGTATGTTTTAAAATCTTTCATAATAATTATGGTTAAATGGTTCTATGGTTCAAACGTTAAAACGTTTTAGCCATAGAGCGTTTAATGCTAACTGGTTATCTCTTCAAGTTTATCATTTTTTATTGCTTCTTTTATTTCCATTGCGATTCGTTGTCCTACGTTGACTGATTTTCCGAAAAGATAGCCGCTGTATGGGGTTGCTGTTATTCCCGGAGAGCCCGGAAACCTTGGTGAGACGTCAAAGACGACGATATCTTTTTTCGGAGGGCCGGCGACGATCATGGATTGTAATGCGAACGGTCCGATGACACCGGGGGCGGCAAATTTTTTACTGGCCTGCACAAACCGTTCTCCCATAGCAAAGACTTGTTCGAGTAATGATTCAAGGACGGTGACTGCGGTGTGACTTGCTTCTTCATATTTTACTTGCACCTTATTATCTGACATCAGTTCTGATTGTTCTTTCGCTGTAAGTCGTAAGAGTCCGTCGATATTAGTTTGTCTTCTGGTATCTGTTCCAAGGAGTTCAAGTCTTTGAGAGATGGGGGAGTAGAAGAAATTAAAGTTTACTTGGACGCCGATGATAAATTCTTCAATAACTGCTTTGTCGAGTCCCTCTTGTGTTATTTTTCCTTCCTTTATTAATCTTTCCGATTCACTATAATAATTGTCAGCTGAACCGGTGTAGAAAAATGCCCGTTCAAATCCCCGTTCTTTTTCCAGTACTTTTACGATACAGAGTCTGTCGATATCTTTGGGATCTTTGAATTGTTTTGGGTATCTTATTTTTGCTTCATCGAGGAGGTCATATTGGTTGGGTTTTGCTCCGCGTTCTTCAATGCGAAGTAATTTTTTATTGCCGTACATTTTTACTTTAAAGTCGTTTTCAATGGCGTCGTAGTTGTTGATATAGACTTCAAAGGAGCGGTTTGGAATAAAAATTGCGTTTTTGTCGATTAATTGCTGCTGGATTTCCGGTTTGAGAATATCTGCAAATTTGTCAACGAGGATAACTTCATCAACGCAGCCGGTAGCGCCATCAGTTTTATAATAGTTTGCATAGGTTTTCTCTCGGCCTTTTTCGCAGATGATGATATTGGTAAGTCCTTCATCTTTTGCGCCGCGTGCGACTTCGAGTGCCGAGTGGCTGCCGATTGTTGCGATGGTTATGTTGTTATTATTCATAATTTTATTTACGGGTCCTGTCGGGCGTTACCCCCGTCCGACGTTCCTCTTTCACGTTGTTCAGTCCGGGCGCTCGACGGGGGACCCCCACGCCCGCCACCCGTTTTTCCTAATGCTTAAACGCTCTTACCCCTGTCATTATCATAGCAACTCCTGCTTCATTGCAGGCATCGATTGTTTCCTGATCCCGAATAGATCCGCCGGGTTGGATGATTGCTTTTATCCCTGCTTTTATAAGAATATCGGGTCCGTCACGAAAAGGGAAGAACCCGTCTGTTGCAGCGACTGCATTTGTTAACGGCTTGTTTGCCTTACTGACGCACAGTTCGCAGCAGCGTTTCCTGTCTTGTTGTCCGACTCCCGATGCAAGAAGCGCACCGTCTTTTACTGCAATAACGCAGTTTGACTTACTCACTTGGGAAATTTTCCAGGCAAATAAGAGATCTGTCATTTGTTTTTCTGTCGGTTTTTCTTTGGTGACACAGGTGAGATTTGCTTTAGTTAGTTGATAGGTATCGGTATCCTGCATGAGAAATCCGCCGCGGATTTTTTTTAATTCTTTGTAAGGCGTTAGGAAAGGTTTTTCCAATAATTTATTTTCAAGCAGCTGTAATTTTGGTTTTTGCGCAAATACAACGAGCGCTTCTTTGGTATATGACGGAGCGGCGAGAACTTCAAAGAATTTTTTGTCAGACAACATTTTTTCCGCAAGTGCTCCGGTTACCTGGCGATTCATAAAAATAATTCCCCCAAATGCTGCCAATGGATCTCCGTCAAACCATGCTTTTTGAAATGCATCTTCAATGGATTCTGCAACAGACGCGCCGCAGGGATTGGTGTGTTTGAGAATGACACACGCGGGCTTTTCAGTGCCGATAAAAGAAATTGCCTGTAAACCCGCATCAAGGTCCAAATAATTATTGTAGGAAATTTCTTTTCCCTGAAGTCTCTTAAACATTCCCAATCCGAGTTTGTCATGTGTGTCGGAATCGCTAAAGAAGATTCCTTCCTGGTGCGGATTTTCTCCGTATCGGAGTTTGTTGCCGTTCTTGAGTGAAATAAACATATCGTTCCCATCTATTTCTTTTTGAAAATAATTTGCAATGAGAGCGTCATATTCTGCGACATAGGAAAATGCTTTAGCGGCAAGTATTTTCCGTAACGTTTCACTGACGAGTGGATTTTCATTTAATTCATTGATAACTTGAGGATAATTATTTGGGTCAACAAGAACGGTAATATTTTCATAATTTTTTGCTGCTGCACGGACCATTGTCGGGCCGCCGACATCAATCATTTCAATGCCGGGATTTTTCCGGAAATCATAAAAGTTGCAGATGATGTAATTGATATCGGGAATGTTCAATGCATCGGCTTCCTGTCTGTGTTTGGCATTTGATCGATCAAATAAAATTCCCGATGCGATTTGAAAACTGATGGTTTTAACTCTTCCGTCAAAACTTTCAGGGGAATGAGTAATTTCTTCAATAGGAGTAATTTTTATTCCGTGTTCTTGTAGGTGGGTTGCGGTGCCGCCGGTTGAGATAATAGTGACGCCTTTTTGTTCTAAAATTTTTGCTAGCTCAATGATCCCTGTCTTGTCAAAGACGCTGATGAGTGCATATTTTTGATTATTTTTTTCTTTCTTCATCATAGTCCAAAATCATATCGAGCTTATTATCTTGGATTGCTGTTTTTATTTCTCTGGCAATGCGCCGTCCGGTACTCATCGGTTCGTCATAATAATACCAAGAATAAGGTGATCCGTGGGTGAAGAGATTGGTGCCGGCGACAATTCTGCAGGAAATTTCAATCACTGAGAATTTTTGATCCTGACTGATTACTGTCTCAAGACAGAAAGCGCCAAAAAGTCCGCGCTCATCAATCAGTGTTTTGGATGCTTCGATAACTCGCTGTCCCATTTCATATGCATCAATCAACATTGCTTCTCGAAGGACAAGGGGGGCATTTCCGACAACGACATAGCTCGGTTCTATTTTTAGGCCTTCCTGTCCGGAAAGCGGAATTCGTCCGAGAGAATCAACATTTGTTTCATATCTTCGATCAATACTCATGATTTCAAGCTTTTTTGTCAAAGGCGAGTAAAAATAATGCACATACAGAGGAACGCCGATGACATATTCTTGAATGATAAATTGTTTTGTACCCATTTGATTGATTTTGTTCTCATAGTCGACTTTATCCTTCGCATAAAAATATCCTTTTCCTCCTGCAGCACCATATGACTTAACGATAACCGGATAATCGATATCGTCAACATTTTTAAATTGCATTGGGACATTAATCTGCGCTTTCTCAAGCCATTCACGCTGCTTGAGTCTGTCTTCTTCCCAGTCGAGAACATGTTTATTTCCGTAATAGAGTACTTTCATGTGTTTGTTCTTTTCAAATCCGAGATACGCGACAAACGATCCGTGGGGGATAAGGATGACATTTTTTTGCATGAGTTGTGATTCAATCTCCGGGAAGTCCGCAAAGGTCGGAATTTCCATAAATTCATCGATGAACGGGAAGGTTTTGTAAAATGCCGTTCGGCCGGGAGTTGTGATCACCAATGTTTTGAATCCTTCATCTTTTGCACCTTTTAAAATCTGCAATGCAGAATGGCTTCCGAGTGTTGCGATGATATAGTTTTTGTTATTCACAATGTTAATAAATGGTTCTATGGTCAAAACGTTATAACGTTATAGCCATAGAACGCTTCTTCTCATTTAAAATATTGTACAGCATTCTGGAATACTTTTAAACCAGGACCTACAGATGGTAAGGCCTTCTTTTGTTTGAGATAGTCTTGTTTTAAAAGCGGCCAATTCGGAAGCTGGGTGAAAAACATTCCCCGTTCAGGATGCGGCATCAGAGCAAGAATTTTTCCTGTTTCATCAATTATTCCTGCGATGTCGTCAATTGATCCGTTGGGATTGGCCGGTACATCAAGATAGGTGCTGATTTCGCCTTTGACATATTGCAAGGCGATTTGGTTGTTTTTATGCAGTTTTTTCAAATTTGTTTCGTCCAAAAAGAATTTTCCTTCACCGTGAGCGATGGGAAGCGACAATGTTTCAATTCCGTCAAGCCAAGGAGTCTTGGCAGTCACTCTCATATCAAGCCAGCGGGTGACAAGTCGCGCAGACTGATTATGCAACAGTGCCGCCTCGCGTTTGCCGTATTTTTTATCAAAAGCGGGGATGAGTCCGAGATTGGCAACAATTTGGCAGCCGTTACAAATGCCGATAATTAATTTATCTTCCTGAAGAAATTTTTGGATAGGTTCCCATAAATGATTCCTTAATTTATTTGCATATGCATTGCCTGATCCTGTGTCGTCGCCATAAGCAAACCCTCCCGGGAAAGCAAGGATTTGATAATCGCCAAGTTTATATTTTCCATCGATGACATCATTGATATGTGCGATGTCGACAGAAGCCCCGGCCCAGTTGAAGCCGAAGGCTGTTTCTTCTTCTGAATTTAATCCGTATCCTGCGAAAACTAATACTTTTGGTTTGTTCATAATAATTTACATTCTATGTTTTATGGCCAAAACGTTATAACGTTAAAACCATAGAACGTTTAGTAATCTCTCAACGTCTCTCGATAACTTTCAGCTGCTTGTGTAAGTTTAATATTAATGATTGTGTTGCCGTTTAGTCCGGAAACTTTTATGTTTGGTTCTTTGGTCACTTTTCCGATCTCTGCAAACGAATTTCCTTTCATCGCTTTTTCAAATGCTTCTTTATTTTCTTTTGCCACGGTGACGAGAATTCTTCCTTGTGTTTCCGAATACAGTGCAAAGTCGTCGCGTGTAACTTTTCCCGGAACTTTTTTCAGATCAATTTCCGCGCCGAGCATGCCGCCGATTGCTTTTTTGGCCAGAGCGACTCCCAATCCTCCGCGGGTCAAACTGATACTCGATGCAACCAAATCTTTTTGGATTGCTGCGAAAAGAGCGTTATACAGTTTTTTATTTTTTTCTGCATCGACGTTTGGAACAGTACTCCCGATCGCATCATGTATCGCGTAATATTCTGAGCCGCCGAGTTCTTCTTTTGTCTCACCCAAAAGATATATCATGTCAGTCGGATTTTTTGCATCAAGGGAAACGACTTTGGTAATATCATCAATAACGCCGAATGAAGAAATCAAGAGCGTTGGAGGAATAGAAATTTTGATTTCATTACCGTCTTTATCAAATCCTTTAAAGTCATTAAACATACTGTCTTTACCGGAGATATAGGGAGTCCCGTATATTACCGCGTAATCATAGCATGCTTTTGCTGCGTGCTTTAGTTGTCCGAGTCGTTCGGGTTCGTTGCTGCTGCACCAACAGAAATTATCAAGAAGTGCAAGATAATCAGGATTTGCACCGGCTGCTACCGCATTTCTGACTGCCGTATCAAGTGATGCCGCGGCCATGTGATACGTATCAATATCGCTGTATGTCGGATACATTCCATGTGACATGATCACGCCTTTTTGCGAATCTAAGACGGGTCGTATCACTGAAGTTTCCGCATTAATTCTTCCCCGTCCCTGGAGCGGTCCGAGAACGAGATTGCCCAGAACGATATGATCATATTGCTGAGTAATAAATTCAAAACTGGTGATATTGAGTCGCTTTAGCATTGTTGCGAGTGATTCGGTCAGATTTTTTGGTAACGCAATTTTTGGTGTCGGAAAAGTCAATTTCGTATCCGTTGTTTTCATTTTTCTTTCCGGCAGCCCGTCGTGCAGAAAATCCATGTCGATTTGCATGATGGTTTTTTTATTAAAATTCACGACACATGTACCGCTGTCGGTAAATTCACCGATAACGGTTGATTCAACTCCGCGACGCTCCATCAGTTCGGTAAATTTCTTCAGATTTTTTTGCGGAACTGCGAGCGTCATTCGTTCTTGGGATTCGGAAATCCATATTTCCCACGGATCAAGACCCGGATATTTAAGAGGGACTGTTTCAAGATTGACCACGCAACCGCCTGATTCTTTGGCCATTTCAGAAACAGAACACGAGAGTCCGCCGGCGCCGTCGTCGGTAATACTATTGTAGAGAAGTAGTCCGCGAGCTTCTTTGACGATCGCGTCACTTAACTTTTTTTGTGTTATCGGATCACCGATTTGGACTGCGGTTGCGGGACTGCCGCCGGTGAGTGCTTCGGACGAAAATGTGGCACCATGGATGCCGTCTTTCCCGACGCGTCCGCCGATCATCACAATCGCGTCGCCCGGTTGGGCCTTTTTAATATGAGATAATTTTCCCTGAATTTTTCGCGGGATCAGCCCGACAGTTCCTGCAAAGACAAGCGGTTTGCCGCGATATCTTTCATCAAAATAGACAAATCCTTGGGGGGTCGGAATTCCTGATTGATTACCTCCCGCATTGACCCCTGCGACAACGCCCTCCATGATGCGTTTACTTGAAAGCATTTTCAAACTTTTATCCTTTGTTTTATATAAGGGAATATCAATTCTCGGATCGCTCAGACAAAATCCATAAAAATTGGCAATCGGTCTGGCGCCGAGTCCGAATCCGATTGCATCACGATTGACGCCGACAATACCGGTAATTGCGCCGCCGAACGGATCAAGCGCTGACGGACTGTTATGTGTCTCAACCTTGTGTGTAACCATGTAATCGTCATCCAATGCGATACCGCCCGAATTATCGGTAAAGACTGAGATGCAGAAGTCTTTTGCCCCTTTTTGTTTTCTGATTTTTTGCGTTGCGCCTTTGATGTACGTTTTATACAACCCTTCTTTTATTTCATCAATCGGATCGGCAAAAATTGTGTGCTTGCAATGCTCGGACCACGTCTGGGCGATTGATTCAAGTTCTATATCATACGGATTTCGCCCAAGCTTTTTAAAATATGTTTGAATTGTTTTCATGAATGTCAGATCAAGTGCCAGCGGTCCGCGTCTTGTGCCGTCAGGATTTGCAATCCCTTGTTTTCCGATTTTTGTTAACTCTGCATCCGTAACAGTGAGATTTACTTCAGATATTTGCGGTGTGTGTTTGAGAACAACTTTCGGGACAATCATATCCATGCCGCCGTCTTTTTGGAACTCTTCATAGCTTTTGATAGACAAACGTTCAATGAGAGGGTTATATAATGTTTCTCCAAGTTTCTCTGCTTCTGATCGTGTGATCGGGCCGCTTACAAAAGTAATTTGCGAGGTATACGCATTTTCTTCGTCAATGAATTTTGTCCGTGTTAAATCGGTGATTGTTTCCTTGGCGGTTGTTGCGATGTTATCGGTGACACCCGGAAGAAAACCGATTTCAATAGCAAATGCAAAATCGGTTTTCGGTTTGGTATCAATTTTTTGTGTGACGGGATTGGATAATGCATCGCCGATTTTTTTGAGTTCTTCAGAAGAAAATGATTTATCTATGGTATAGACATCAGCAATTGCGACAGTTTTTACTTTTCCTTGTCCTGAGTTTGCCGAAGGATTGTTGTCGTGAGCAAAGTTGTTCTTTCGTACTTCGGCTCGGGCATCAAATACTTTTGAAAAGACTTCGATGCGGTGTTGTTTGTTCATTGTTTGCACTCTTCCTATATCTGTTCTTATTTGCATGCCGTCGAAATGGACGCCCTTCGGTCCGATGACTGCATATGCTTTATCAAGTGCCTCATCAAGATTTTTTCCGGTTGCGGTAATTCCCAGAACACGGCCGCCGTTGGTGACAAGATTACCGTTATCTCGTTTTGTCGCAAAATGAAACACAACAATATCTTTTGTTTTGTTCGCTTTTTCTAATCCTAAAATAATATCTCCTTTGTGTGATCCGGCAGGATATGTCGCGGATGCGAGAACGATACAGCAGGCTGATTTATTACTCCAGGTGATTTTTTGTTCAGCAAGCGTACCGTCAACACATGCAGTTAAAATATCAAACAAATCGGTTTCCAAAAGCCGCATGTATGATTCAATTTCCGGATCGCCAAATCGGCAATTAAATTCAACGACCTTTGGTCCGTCTTTAGTCATCATCAGGCCCGGATACAGACATCCCGCAAAGGGCGTTCCCCGCTTTTTCATTCCTTTGATTGCCGGCAGCACAATTTTTTTCTTAATTTCTTCAAGTTGTGCTGTTGATATTTCTGCGACAGGAGCGATGGTTCCCATGCCTCCGGTATTGGGTCCGACATTGCCTTCATAAATTGTTTTGTGGTCTCGTGAAGTTGGGAAGACGGCGACATGTTCTCCGTCAGAAAAAGCGTGGATAGAAATTTCGCGGCCCACCATAAATTCTTCAATAACGACTTCATTTCCCGCATCACCGAAGACTTTTTTCACCATAATTTCTTCCAGAGTTTGTTCAGCTTCCTGCAGTGTTTGGGCGATAATAACTCCTTTCCCAAGGGCAAGTCCGCTTGCTTTCAAAACTATCGGGAGGGGATGGTTCTGAATATAATTTTTGGCTTTTTTGAAATCGGTAAAAGATTCATATTTTGCCGTGGGAATTTTTTCATCTTTCATCAATTGTTTGGCAAATGCTTTTGATGCTTCAATTTGAGCTGCTGCTTGTGATGCGCCGAATATTTTCAGACCCTTTTTTTGGAATGCATCGACAATTCCCGCAGCCAAAATATCGTCGGGTGCTGCGACGGTAAGATCGATTTTGTGTTTGGTCGCAAAGTTGGTTAATGCGTCAAAATCGGTTGCGGCGATGCCGGTACTTTCACCAACAGTTTCGGTTCCGGGTGTTCCGGGAGCAAAGTAAATTTTCCCGACTTTTGGTGACTGGGCGAGTTTCCAGCCGAGTGCGTGTTCTCGTGCGCCGGAAGCAATGATTAAAATGTTATTCTTTTTCATAGTTTTACATGTTTATCGCTCGGGGTCCTGCCAGAAGTTTCCCTCCCGACGTGCTCGTCTCGCGTTGCGGGACTGCGCGCGTTCGGGGCCCTTCCACTTCTGTCACCCCTCGCTTGTTAAAGTTCGTCCACCCTATTACCAGGGAAATTTTCCTCCACTAATATCAATATTATGTTTTATGATATGGATGATTCGTTTGATTGCTGTCGGGAGGAGTTGGTGTTCTGTCGCATCCATTTTTGTTTTCCATGCGTCGTAGGTGTCATCAGGTTTGATCCGTACTTCTGCTTTCATGATGACAGGTCCGACATCAAATCCATCACCAGGGAGAACTTGATGAACGGATATTCCTGAAACCTGCAGCTTTTGATCAAATGCATCTTTGCTGACATGCCCGCCGCGAATTACAGGAATTGGACCTCGTGAAGTAGCAATGGTATCAGCGTTATTTTTGGAAAGAAGCGCCGGGTGATGATTTATTACCGGAATTTGTAATGCTTGCGCTTGTTTGACAAATGTATCACCAAGAATAAGTTGCCACCCTGAAAGCAAAATTATGTCGGGAGTGATGGTTTTTATATAGTCAAAAAGTTGTTGATCATATTTTTTACGAGCTGCTTTGTCTGATAAGCTGCCTGTGTAGGGGAGAAGTTTGGTAGGGATTTTGTATTTCTTTGCCCGATCTAGGACTTCGGTATCTTCCTTATTTGTAACAATTGAGACAATTTCTGCGTTTATGTCTTTTGTTTTAATCCCATCAATAATATCCTGGACATAGGTTCCTTTGCCTGAAGCGAAGATGCAGATTTTTATTTTTTCACCAATTTGTTTGTTTCTTTTCGGAAATTCAGGATGTTTGCTTCGGATCGGATGAGCCCCTCCGAACGGGTACCAATAGAAATAGTCTTTATCGCCGCCAAAAGCTTTCGCAGTTTCATCAATAGGAAGGTAAATCATTTCATCGGCACCGATCATGTCGGCAATATTTTTTTCAATAATTTCAAAGGGACTGTCGATGAAATCACTTGCCGGTAGTTCTTTTTTGTTTCGCATATCGATTCCCATATCACACTGATGGACAACGGGAGGACTGGCGATCCCAAGATAGACTTCTTTTGCTCCTGCGTCTCGTAATTCCTGAACGAGCGCTTTACTTGTTGTCATACGGATTGCAGAATCATCGACAACGACAATTTTTTTGCCGATGATTTCGTCACCGACAATATTATGTTTGCCGTTAACTGCTTTAATTCTATTATTTTGTCCCGGTTGGATAAATGTACGGCCGACATAATTACTTGTGGTAATTGCGACGGTGATTGGGATGTTCAACTGCTCAGCTGC
>Ga0134124_10000308_pt1 | contig 42818 bp, 33 predicted proteins | sample KB304_FD_96880 | JGI IMG/M metagenome (GOLD analysis project Ga0134124, IMG submission 96880) | Terrestrial soil microbial communities without Nitrogen fertilizer from Kellogg Biological Station, Michigan, USA - KB3-0-4 | ecosystem: Environmental > Terrestrial > Soil > Unclassified ...
CCCATCGAAGGCATCCGCGAAACGGGTCGCAACGCGCAGGGCGTCAAGGTCATGCGCATCGAAGACGACGAGCGCGTGGTCGCCATCGAACCCATCAACGAGGGCGCGAGCGACGCTTCGCTGGAAGGCGAGAGCGAAGAGTCCTCCGAAGAAGGCGCTTCGTCCGAGGCGGCGCCCCAGCCCACGACTGACGGTGAAGACCAGGGCTCGGGCGATGGCGGCCAAGAAGGCTCCTGAGAAGTCGGCCAAAAAGGCCGCAAAAAAGGCCGCCAAGAACGCGACGACCGCCGTCCGGAAGAAAGCCTCGACCGCTGCTGCCACGCCCTCGCAGCGGCGGCAGCGGTCCGCCAAGAAGGCCGTGCCGAATGCGGCGCTGGTGGCGACCACCTACGCCAAGCTGCGCGAGCGGCACAGCGACGCGCACTGCGAGCTCGACCACGAAAGCCCGTTCCAACTGATTCTGGCCACGGTGCTTTCGGCGCAGAGCACCGACGTGATGGTCAACAAGATCACACCGGAGTTGTTCCAACGCTGGCCGACCCCGCAAGCCTTGGCCAATGCAGAACCGGCAGAGGTAGAACGCGTGCTGAGCAAAATCGGCATGTATCGCCAAAAGACCAAGAACGTCATCGGGCTCTCGAAGCGGTTGCTCGAGGAACATCATGGGCAAGTGCCGCGCACGTTGGCGGAGCTGGTGAAGCTGCCCGGCGTCGGCCGAAAGACCGCGAACGTCGTGCTCGGCGTCGCGTTCGGAACGCCCGAGGGCGTGGTCGTAGACACTCACGTGCAACGAATCAGCCAGCGCCTCGGCTGGACGAAACACACCGAACCGCCGGAAATCGAGCAAGATCTGATGGCGCTTTTCCCACGCAGTGACTGGGACATGCTTTCGCACACATTGATCTTTCACGGTCGACGGATCTGCGCTGCGCGCAAGCCAGCCTGCGCGGCGTGTCCCGTCAGCGCAGAATGTCCGTCGGCCTTCGACGCTGAAAATGTCGGGCGAAAGGCGGGCGGCCGCAGTCGAGCCGCAAAGCCATGACCGCGAGACGAGCCGCGCTGCTCGCGCTGGTCGCCTCGCTCAGCGCGGTGAGCACCGCTGCTGCGAGCGAACGTCACTTTGGCTTCAGCTACGAGTCGGCGGTGTTGAACCCGGGGCTCGCCGAGTTGCAGCCGTGGACCACGGAGCGCGTGGGCCGCGCGGACTACTTCAACGCTTTGGAAGCTCGCCTGGGTTTTCAGCTCGGCTTGTCCAAGAATCTGCAAGGCGCGCTGTTCTGGAATATCTCGAGCGTCGCGGAAGACGTCCACGTCGCGAACGCCTCGCTCAAGACACGCCTTGTCGGCACGGATTTTCAATCGTTGTCCGTCCAGCTCAAGTACCGGTTCAGCGATAGAACCGCCGACGCCCTCGGCAGCGCGCTGCTGCTCGAGGGTCACGCAGGGCCAATGCTGGTCGGCTACGAGGGTCGCCTGATCCTCGACAAGCAACTCGGCTCAGTGCTGTTCGGCTTGAACGTGATCGGTGGTGGAGTGGAGCAGCTCGACCAGAACTCGAGCTTCGTGGGTTCGTTCGGCGCCACGGCGGGCGCCGGCTATTTCGTGACACCGAACGTCGTGACGAGCTTGGAGCTCCGCAACGAAAACGGCTACTCGGGCCAGTTCGACTACTCCGTGCTCTACTTCGGCCCCAGCCTGTCCTACGCCAGCACGCGCTTTTGGCTGACCTTCGCCGTCCAACCGCAAGTCCTCGCCTTCAAAGGCGCCACCCCGGGCTACCACCTGGATCTCAAGCAAAACGAGTACGTCCAAGGGCGATTGTTGCTCGGCTTCCCGCTCTGAAACGAGCATCACGAACTTTGGAGCAGGGGGGCGCTAGCAACGCACCTCCAAGCGGCGGTGCGTTTGCGTTCCGGTAGCGTTGTCAATATGCGCCCGAACTGCAGCGGGATGTGACGGGACGTGAACCAACTCGGCTGTTCTCTCATCCGCTGACAGGATTTCTTGGCAAGAACCGAGCTGCCCCAAAGGTTTTTGACCAACAAACCGACTTGCCGACAGCTTTGTATGCAGTCGCTTGGCACAGGGCCGAGTCCGCCGCCCACCAATCAGGAGCCTCTCATGTCGTCGTCAGTCGTATCCCCTTCTTCGAAGCGGCCGAACGGTCGCCTTCCGCGACCTGCTCTCGCAACGTTCTGGCTCACGGCGGTGCTCAGCTTTGGATGCAGTGACGCGGCCACTGACAACTCCGCGGGCGCCACCAGTGGCACAAGCGCCGGTGGAGCGAGCGCCGGCGGAGTGAGCGCCGGCGGAGTGAACACCGGCGGAATGAACACCGGCGGAATGAACACCGGCGGAATGAACACCGGCGGAATGAACACCGGCGGAATGAACACCGGCGGAATGAACACCGGCGGAATGAGCACCGGTGGCGCAGGCGTAATCACAGGCGGGCGTGGTGGGACCAGCGCAGCTGGTGGCGGTACCGGCGGGGGCACCGCTGGGGCGTCCGGCAGCGCCGGTATGGGCGGCGCTGCTGGCGGCGGGGCCATGAGCACGGGATGCAACAAGGCACCGCCCAGTCTCAAGAGTGCCACCGTGAACCAGGCCACCCCTGCCAACACCATCATGGTGGGCGGGCAGAGTCGCCAGTTTCTCACTCGCTGGCCCGCGAACTATGACAACAAGAAGGCCTATCCACTCCACATTGGTTTGCACGGAGCCAACGGCAACATCTCGGAAAACGGCAAAGACAATTTCGGCCTTTGGAGCCTTGCTGCAGATTCCACCATCTTCGTGACTCTGGCGGCCGCGGGCGGCCTTTGGTCCGCCAACACGGATCTGGCTTACGCCGATGCCGTGCTGAAACAAGTGGAGAGCGAACTGTGCATCGACACGTCCAAAGTCGTGCTCGAGGGATTCAGTCAGGGGGCGGCCATGTCGTGGTTTCTCACGGGCTCGCGTCCGGGCGTGTTTCGCGCGGTAGTCGGGCACTCCGGCGGCGGAGTGAACCCAATCCCCGCCCTCTCGCCGGTGGCATATTGGGGATCCCTCGGAACCGCCGAGGGCAACGGTCAGAACACCCAAACCGATCAATTCGCGAAGGCGAACGGGTGCACCATCGACACCTTACCCAGGGCGGAAACCGGGAAACACGTGTGCACGCCCTACAAGGGCTGTAGAGACGGGTTCCCCGTCACCTGGTGCTCCTACGATGGCGGTCACGGCTTTCAAGACACCGATTCCGGGTCGAATAAAACATGGGTTCCCGATGCCGTGTGGCAGTTCCTGAAGCCCATTCTCGTGTCACCCTAAACACGAGCGATCTGGCGCGCCGCCTCGGGTGAAAGCGATATCGCGCGCTGCCCGAAGCGGGTCGCGCAGGATCCGTGACGGTAGCAAAGCGCTGACGGCCACTTCGAGTAACGCAGTAACGTCCATTGGACGACATCCAAGCGGCGAGCGCCGGTCTCGCACGAACCATCGACCCGTCGAATGCAAATCTTGCCAGCGATCGCGGGCCGAAGGGGGCAGGTCCATACACCGTCAGCCGCATTCACTCTGCGAAGGTCAAGCGGGGCAGACTTCCGGCGGCGAGTAGGAAGTCATGTTCGGAGGGCGTCCAGCCCGTGACCGCGCGGAAGACGCGAAAGAACTGTGTGTAGCTGCCAAAGCCCGCCTCGAGCGCGAGCTCCAGCGCGTTGAACTCGGGATGCTCCGCTTTCAGGCGCACGAAGCGTTGCACGCGTTGGTGATTGGCGTAGTGCCCGAGCGTCACGCCGAGCTGCTCGTGGAAGAGTCGTGAGAGTTGGAACGGGCTCAGCCCGACCTGCTTCGACAACGCCCGCAGTGACCAAGGCGCGGAAGTTCCGCTCAACCGGCGGGCGGCCTTCGCCACGGCAACGTGGGGTTCGGGCGCGGCCGATTGCGACTTGGTTTTCGCTTGCCAGGCCGTGACCAGAAGTTCGATTAATAGCTGGTTGAAGCGAATTGGCTCACGCTGCACTCCAAGGAGCTGAAAGCAACGTCGCGAAAGCGTTTGCAGCGTGCTTGCGTCGAGGCAAACGCGCTCGCCCGCGCGGCAAACACCCAAGCTCGGATCGAGTGCAGTCAAGCCCTCGACCAATTGCCCGCGAAACGACACCACCCAGAGTGCCGCATCCTGGGAAACGGTGAGCAGCCCGTGAAGATGCCCCGGGGCAAGCCACAGCAAATCGCCGGGAGTCAGTTGATATTCCACGTCACCGGCGCGCGCGCGCAGACTGCCCGCGACCAGCAAGTTCATTTCGAGCTCGTTGGCCTCGACATGCAACGGGAAGCTTGGGCATTGGGCAGTGACGTACCAGACGCCACCGAGCACGCCTGCCGAGCGGCAAAGCGCCAGCTGCCGAGGAATTCGCTGCGCCAACGTAGTCATTGTAGCACGCAGGCAACCGGGTCGTTGCCGACGTTGCCGTAGCTGACCGTCATGCCGCGAGCGATCAGTGCTCGAACGACGCTGAATTCTTCCGGCGTGCAGCGGGCTGGGCTCCCCGCCAGATACACGGCCTGGAGGCTTGGAAACTCGAGAAATTGAGCCAGATCTTGGAGCGGGTTCGACTCGACCGACAGCCCGCTCAATGCGGGAAGGCCCGTCAACGCTCGCACATCGACGAGTCGGTTTCGGTTGGCGCTGATCACGGTCAGAGACCAGAACCTTGCCGCGGGTGATAGCTCGCTGAGCTGATTGTCATCGATGGCGAGCCAGGTCAGCGAGGGCAGATCGCTCAGGCCTGCCAATGATTCGAGCCGGTTTCCCCGCAGGTCGAGCGATTGAAGGGCACGCAGCCCAGAAAGCGGAGCGGCGTCCTGGATCTGATTGCGGGAAAGTTCGAGTGAGGTGACCTGCTCGAGCGTCGCGAGCGGATGAAGGTCGGCAATTTGGTTGTCCGCGAGGTCGAGTTGGGTGAGGCCGAGCAGGCACTGAAGCCCGGATAGGTCGCTGATTTCGGCTGGCTCTGCCAGTCCCGAACTCACGAGTGGAGACACGGCGCACACGTCCTCGCAGTGGAGCTGCCCTTGGCGCTTGCCGGCAGAGCGCCGGACGCGCGCTTCGAGCACGGCGTCGCGAAATTGAATGGCGCCGTCGCAACCCGCGGGCGGCTCAGTGCAACAACTGCGCTCCCGATAGAAACGGACGTCGTCGATCCAAAAGTCGAACGGCTGACTCGTGGGTATGAACTGCAAGTGAGTGAGTTCGTTTCGCAGGAAGTCGGCACTGGCCGAGCGAGGCCCCAGTTGCGGCAGATCATTGAAGGGCAAGCTGAGCTCGACCCAATCACCGCTGAGATCGAAATCGTGCGCGTGTGGGCTGCACGGTTCGCGCGCACAAGTACCGCCGTATTCCGGCAGCTTGGTTGCGCGGGTGCCAATGCGCACTTGCAGCTTCTGCGACGAATCGCTGCGCGCCCAGAAACGGATCCCGTCGAACGCGGAGGCGTCGAAGCTGCCGTAGCTCACGCCGTCGAAGACGAAATCCAAACCCACGCCCGCGCCCCAGCTGCGGAAGCCCTTGCCGTAGCTGTGGATGGCTCGCGTGCTCGCCCCCCGACCACCTGGAATGAGGCTAGTCGGGATGGGCACGCCAGGCGTCGTCGGCGCAGGCCATTGCTCGCCGGTCTCGTCGTTGAATGCGTACCAGACCCCGACCCGTCCATCCCCCGTACAAATACGACCGCTACCGTCCTCGAGATCGTCAATCAGCGCCCCGCAGTCGGCCTTCCCACCGCTCGCGAGCTGTGGGTTCGGACTTCCGCCGCTCCAGGTTCCGCCGCCGCTTCCAGCCCCGACGATTGCAGTCATGCCTCCCGAAGCAGCGGGAGCGTCGGCGTGGTCCTCGCGCGCTACTTTCCCGCAGCCTCCCGAACTTGCCAGCAGCAGCCCAGGTAGCCACAGCCAGCGCAAAGATGCGTAGAACAAGCTGCAAACCTCCGCGGCCAGGCTACGGCACGACGCGCGAACGCGTCATTGCAGATCTTGCGCAAGTCGGCGCTCGAGTAATTCCAGCCTCCGGGCTCACGCCCTCGAACTGTCTGCTGACACAAGAGCTATTACGCGAGCAGGCCGCGCCGGGAACACTGACGTGAAAACGAGGTGCGATGCCGGATAGCGATCGCCCCCAATCTTCAGTTCGTCTTGGCGCGCTCGGCCATGTAGTTTTCGACGGTGCGCGTGGTCATGCGGCCTTCGACGACTTCAGGCAAGCGGAGCAGTTGCTTGTGCAGGTCGATGTTGGTGCGGATGCCGCCGATGATGTACTCGTCGAGCGCGCCGAGCATGCGCTTGATGGCGCGATCGCGGTCGGGTGCGTGCACGATCACTTTGGAGAGCAGCGAGTCGTAGTGGGCGGGCACGGTCCAACCGCCGAACACGCCCGAATCGACGCGAACGCCGGTCCCGCCAGGAGAGTGATACTCGGTGATCTTGCCGGGCCAGGGCGTGAAGGTGTTGGGATCCTCGGCCATGATGCGGCATTCGATGGCGTGACCGCGCAGCTTCCACGCGCTGGTGTCGGGCAGGCTCAGCTTCTCGCCCGCGGCGGCGCGAATTTGCTCCACGACCAAATCCACCCCCGTGACCATCTCGGTCACCGGGTGCTCGACTTGGACGCGCGTGTTCATTTCCATGAAGTAGAGCGAGCGATCCTCGTCCATCAGGAACTCGAGCGTTCCGAGCGAGGTGTAACCGGTCGCCAAGATCGCACGCCGAATCACCTCGCCCATCTGGAGGCGAAGCTCGTCCGTCATCGACGGACTGGGTGATTCTTCGACCAGCTTCTGATTCTTGCGCTGCAACGAGCACTCGCGCTCGCCGAGGGTCCAAACTTGACCGTGCTTGTCGGCCAAGGCTTGGAATTCGATGTGCTTGGGCCGCTCGATGAAGCGCTCCAGATAAAGCTCTGGATTCTTGAACGCGTTCATCGCTTCGGCCGTGGCCGACTCGAAGGCGCGCCGCACTTCAGCCAGGTTACGCACGATGCGCATGCCGCGGCCGCCGCCGCCGCCGCGAGCCTTGATCATCACCGGGAAACCGACGCGAGTCGCCTCGGATTCAGCGTGCTCGAAGCTGGTCAGCGCGACGCTGCCGGGCAAAAGCGGCAAACCGAACGTCTTCGCGACCTCGCGGGCGCGGAGCTTGTCGCCCCACTGCGCCATCGCTTCCGAGGACGGACCGATGAAATTCAGTCCGCAGCGCTCCACCACCTGCGCAAACTTCGTGCTCTCGGACAAAAAGCCGTATCCGGGGTGGATCGCGTCGGCAGCGGTGATCTCCGCGGCGCTGATGATGGCCGGGATGTTCAGGTAGCTGAGCGAGGCGGATGCGGGGCCGATGCACACGGCTTCGTCCGCGAAGCGCACGTGCAACGCATGAGCGTCGGCCTCGGAGTGCACGGCAACCGTGGCAATGCCGAGTTCACGGCAAGCGCGAATCACGCGGATGGCAATCTCACCGCGGTTTGCGATCAGTACTTTTCGAAACATGGCTTCGTTGGGCGGCTTTCAGCTCTTCTTGATCTTGAATAGCTTTTGGCCGAACTCGACGCTCTTGCCGCTATCGACGAGCACTTCCAGCACGGTGCCGGCGAATTCGGCCTCGATCTCGTTCATCAGCTTCATGGCTTCGATGATGCACAGGGTCTGACCCTTCTTGACGGCGCCGTTGACGGCGACGAACGGCTCCGCTTCCGGCGACGGTGCGCGGTAAAACGTGCCGACGAACGGCGAGGTCACGAACACGACGTTCGGATCGGCGGCTTCGACGCGTGGAGCCGCGGCGGCTGGCGCAGCTGCAGCCGCAAACGCCGGGGCGGCGCCGCTGACGACGACGGGCGCCTGGCCGCGCACCATGCCGACCTTGAGGCGAACTTTGTCGTCTTCGTATTCGAACTCGGACGCGCCGCCTTCTTCGAGCGTTTTGAGCAGGCTCTGGAGTTGATCAAGCGGAAGCTGCATGTGAATTTTCCTATGCCGAAGGGGCCACGCGGGGCGGGCGATGGCGCGACAGAACGTCCTGTGCGCTCGAGGGAGCGGGAAGTTACTCACACGAATCGCGCCTGACAACTCAGTCGTTCAGCCCGTGTGGCTTTACTCGAACCGCGAAATGTTGTGCGCGGTTTCGACGCGCTGCGACATCGCCGCGCAGCGGGTTTCGGCAGAAAAGAGGCTACGAGCCGAGCAACCGATCCAACAGGCCCGTCAGCGCCAACGTGTACGAGGCGGCGCCAAAACCTGCGACCTTCCCGACACACGCGGGGGCGACCAGCGAATCCTTGCGAAACGCCTCGCGCGCCTCGGGGTTCGACAGGTGCACCTCGATCGTGGGCAACGTGGAACCTCGCAGCGCGTCGTATAGCGCGTAGGACGTGTGAGTCAGCGCGCCCGCGTTGAGCAGCATGCCGGAAAAGCCATCGTCCGCGGCCGCACCGATCCAGTCGATCAGCGTGCCCTCGTGATTGCTCTGACGGCAGTCCACGATCGCTCTGCGCGCCGCCGCTGCGGCCGCGATCTGCTCGTGGATCTCGGCCAACGTGGCCTTGCCGTAGATCGCTGGCTCGCGCTTACCGAGGCGATCGAGGTTCGGGCCGCTCAAGACGAGCACGCGTACGGCGCCGCGCACACGCGGCTTGGGCGTGGCATCCGGCACCACCGACAGCGTGCCGCCGCGGGACTTTCGTTTGGCTTCTGCCACTCAGGCCGCGAGTTCTTCAGCGAGCTTGGGCGCCAACAGGCGGAGCAAATAACGGCCTTTGCCGAGGTTCGCATCCGGGGATAGCGTCAACGCCACGAAGTAACCTTCGTTCACGACGCGAATCAGCGTGATCATTTTGTCGCTCTTGAACGACACTTCACGCGTCGCGCCAGCGTCCAGCATCTCCGTCGCGCGCTGAATGCCTTTCACTACCACGCTGACTTCGGCGCCCACGGTTTCGATGTCGACCACGGCGCCGGCCTTGGTGTAGCTCTCCAAGGGGATACCTTCGAAATCCATGAGCAGCCCCGCGATGCCGCCGTCCGTACCGTCGACGACGCCCTGCAACGCCTCTTTGAACATGCCCGCAGGTTAGCCCGATTCCCTTGCCCAAGTGAATTTTCAAAACGAGGGTAAGCCAGCGATCCAGAAAAAGCCGAAGCAATTCACACTGGCCAAGCGGCCGACCACGGAGCGCTCGGCAGCTGGGGGCGGCTCGTTGACCGACGAGACTTGCGGCCGCGATAAAGCCGGGCGATCGCCGTCTAGGCGGGGCGCCGTGTCACCGACCTTGACCCTGCTCGGGGGCAGCGGCTACTTTCCACGCCACTCCGATGCGTGCGCGAGCGGGGGATCCGCCCCGCACTATGACCCAAAAAATCCTCGCCGGGCGCGCGGATGATCCAAACCTGAACGGCGATCTCGTTCGGGTGAAGGTCGACCAAGTCGTCCTCGCGAGAGAACCTGATCGCACTCTCGCCGAACCGGTGCTTGCGGGCGCGAAGAAGTGCGCGGTCGAAGTGGCGATTGCGTACGACACGCGCTGTGTCACCGCGCTGTCCGACACCTCTCCCGGTTTGAGTCTGCGCGGTCTGAAGGACGCGCTCAACTTGGGCATGCTGATCGCGCGCCCGGGCATTGGCTTCCCCGCTGCGGTGCACCTCGAGCGCTTCGGCAGCCCGGCGCGCCTCGCGCTCACCGACGAACCGCGGCTGGCCTCGGTGGGCGGCGCCGGCATGCTCACCCTGGTCGTCCCACCCTCGCAATTGGCAGAGGCGTTGGTCACTGGCAGCGTGCTCGTGCGGCCGCCGCGCAGCGTGCAGGTGTTGCTCTCGGGTCGCGTGCGTCCGTTCGTGTGCGTGCGTGACGTGGGGCTCGAGCTGATGCGACGCGGACTCGGCGAGGCGATTCGCCGAGTCGACACCGAGTATCGAGCACCGGTGGTGATCGAATTCGCCGGCCCGAGCGCGCGTTTGCTGTCTGTTTCCGATCGGGCCGTGCTCGCGGCGCTGGCGCCGCAGCTCGGCGCTTCCGCGGCGGTGTTCGTCAGCGACGAGAAGACCGAGGTGTATCTGCGCGATCAACGTCGCTCCAAGGCGCACCGCGGTTTGCTGCCCGATCCCGGCGCGCCCTGTGACGACGTGATCAGCGTCGATCTCTCCGCCGTCGACCCGCTCGTGCTCGACGAAGACGGCGTGGTCAAGCCGGTGCGCGAGATCGCGGGTAAACCCGTGAGCCAGGTGATCCTGGGTGGTGATTCGGGCGCATCACTGCGCGATCTGTTGGCAGCCGCCGCGTTGCTCAAGAGCAAGCGCGTGCCTCCCAAGTTGGACTTGTTGGTCGCGCCTCCGTCGCGCCAAGCGCTGGAAGTGCTCGCCCAGTCTGGCGCCTTGGTCGATCTGGTGGCGACCGGCGCTCGCTTGCTCGAACCCGATCCGCGAATCGTCACCGGTGAGCTGTATCCGCCGCCGGACGACGGCGGGGTGTCATTGCGCACCTTCGATCCGGAACCGAGTTTCCCGGCCAGCGCGCAGCGCTTCGTGGTTGCCTCGGGCGAAACCTTGGCCTTCTCCGTGGCCACCGGCGCCGTGGGTGATCCCCGCTCGTTCAAGCGCCCGGTGCGCGTGACCGTGCCGCGCACGCTGCCGACCGACGACGTGCTGATCGTGCGCAAGGCCAAGAGCAAGTCCAAAGAAGCCGAGGGCCAAAAGCCGAGCCCGATGGAAGCGCCCAAAGCGCATCCCTTCGCGGAGGCGCAGACGTTGCCCGTCGTTTCCAAGCGCGGCCGCCCTGCCACCGCCAGCGTGCTCGTGCTCGATTCACTGGACGACGTGCGTTGGTTCGCGCGCCGAGCTCCGGAGCTGTGCGACACCGTGCGCGCGATCGTGGCTCCTTACATCCCGAGCGGCATCGTGCCGATGCTCGCCGGTCTCGGCATTCTCGCGCTGGTCTGCGAGCAGAGCGAGCTCGGCAAGCTGCGCGCCGAAGCCACGCTCTCCCTGCCCGCGCCCAGCGCGTTCGGCGCTCAAGGGCAGATCGCCCTCGCCACCGCCGCCGGCCCGGTCACCTTGAGCTGGGTCGCGCTGGGAAGCGAGCGCGAGTGGACGAACGCCGGCACGACGCGCAGCGCCAAACGCTGACGCGCGGACGATTTTCTTGGCTAGCGGGCGCGGAGCGGTCAGCGCGTCGCGTAGCCCGAGGCACGCTTCCCGCTTGCTCTCTCGCGGATCGGCGCGCGTTCGCCGGCGGGGATAGCGAGCAGGCGACAGATCGTTTATCGTCCGAGCCTTGAAAGCTCGCAGTTTTTGGCCGCTCTTAGCGCTCTTCAGCTCACTTTCCTTGCCCGCCCACGCCGCGGACGAGGAGTCGGACCGTGCCGCAGAAAAGTCTGCCGATCAGCGGACTGACGAAGCGAAAGAAAAGACCGCCGAAGCGGCGCCGGAAAAGCCGGCGGCCAAGGACACCTTCGCGCACCAAGGCCAGTTCGGGCTGCGCGTTGGTCTGGTCGGTGGTTACAACATGGTCTTTCGCTACGACGAATCGCCGCTGTGCAGCCCGTACGACACCAGTAAATCGCTTGCCGATCAGCAAAAGTTCTGCGGGCATGGCGCGCCGCTGGCGCTCGACATCGCGCTAAGCTTCGCCGTACTCGATTTCCTCGAGCCGTACGTGTTCACGCGCCTCGGGCTCTCCGGTGAAACGCAGACCGACACGTTGCCCGTGAAAATCCTGGGCGCGGGCACGCGCATCTACACGATGAGTGATTCCGCCTTCAAGATCTTCATCGATCCCGCGGTCGCCTTCGAGTTCGAGGGCGGAGCCGGGACGGTCAAGATTCCTGGTTACAACCCGCAGTACAAAAAAGATCTGCTCTTCCACTTGGCGGCGGGCCCGCAATTCGATTTCGCGCGCTACGTCGGCGTCTTCGTCGATGCCGGGTTGACCACCGGGATTTTGCGCGGGATCCATACCACCCTCGAGCTGCAGGGCGGCGTTCAGGCCCGCTTCCCCTGATCATGGACGCTCGTCCGTTTCGCGTCCTCGGCGTCCAGCAAATCGCGATCGGCGCGCTCGACAAACAACCGCTATTGCAGCTTTGGTCGGGTCTGCTCGGCCTCGAGCTGCGCGGACAGTTCGAGAGCGTGAGCGAGAACGTCAGCGAAGCGATCTTGCAGCTCGGGGCCGGGGCGGCGCTGGTGGAGCTCGACTTGATGCAACCGCTCGATCCCACGCAGCGGCCCAAGGTGCACGAGCCGGCATTGAATCACATCGGATTGTGGGTGGACGACCTGACCGCTGCCTATGACTGGCTACGTGCGCAGGGAGTTCGCTTCGCGCCCGGTGGGATCCGCAAGGGCGCCAGTGGACACGACGTGTGTTTCATTCATCCGAAGCCGACCGAGGACGCGCCGCGTTCGGGTGAAGGAGTGCTGCTCGAGCTCGTCCAAGCTCCGCCTGCCGTGATTGCGGCATTTGCGTCGCTCGCCGGCTGAGCGGCTGCTCTCCCAGCAGTGAGCCAGGCGATGGCACGGGCAGTGCTTCGTGAACATCAGGAGACGAAACAATGATGAACACGAACGCAATCAAGCCCCACATGCCCGTCGTCTGTTCCAAGAACAAGCAGTTCGCCACCGTCGATCACGTCGAAGGGCAAGCTGCCATCAAGTTGACCAAGGACGACAGCGGGATGCACCACTTCATCCCGATGAGCTGGGTGACCTCGGTCGATGACAAGGTGCACGTGGACCGCCCCGGTGATCAGGCCATGCGCGAATGGTCGACCACCGTGCCCAACTCCTGACAGCGTCGTCAGGCCTTTGTGGCGCGTCAGCGGGGCCACGGTGTCAGATTTTGCCCTGTCCCCGCTGACGCGCCCGGGGCGCCCCAGCAATCGACCGCAGTTTTTAGCAAAGATCGCGATCGCCACGGAGCTGGCACGATCGGTGCTTAAGAAAACGGTCGTGGCACGGTCCTACGGACCCATCCCGGCCACGTGAAAAGCCATGACCCCTTTCACCTCCCCCCACCCTGAATTTCCGCCGTCTGACTTCGTGGCATTTCTGGCACAGCGCAGTGGCCTGTCCGAGGAAGCCGCCGAGCACCGCCTCGAAGATTGGCTGGGCAAATACTACGCCAGCACCAGCCAGCGCTCGGCGTCAGCCGGTGGAGCGAGTGCCTCACTGACCATCTGAGGAGTCGGGCTCGGGCAGCAGCGCGCTCACCAGACGTTGCGCCGCTTCCCAAGGCGACGCCGTCCCATCCTGCACGCTGGCTTCCGCCGCGCGACGCGCGAGCGCTGCCCCAGGACGTCGTGACAGCGCGTCTTGCAAAGCTTCGTCGAACGCCGCACTGAAATACTCCGTGCGTTGCCGAGTTCGTCGCGCTCCAAACTCACCCAGCGACTCCGCTTGGCTGTGATGCGCGCATAGGCTGTCCCAGAGTTCCGTCACGCCGGTCCCTTGCAGCGCGCTCACGACCAGCACAGGCGGAGTCCGGCGACCGCGGCTGACCGCCAAGCTCGAGCGCAACGCCGAAGCGTCGTGGCTCGCACTGGCGGCGCGCTCACCGTCCGCCTTGTTGAACGCGATCACGTCCGCTGCCTCCAGAATGCCGCGCTTCATGCTGGAGATTTCGTCGCCCGCGCCCGACAACAACAACAACAGCACGCAGTCCACCAAACTCGCGACCTGTTCTTCGGACTGTCCCACACCGACGGTCTCCACGAAAATGAGATCGTAGCCGGCGGCCTCGCACAGCGTGATCGACTCGCGCGTCCGAGCCGCGATCCCACCCAAAACGCCCAGCGTCGGACTCGGGCGCACGTACGCGCACGCCTCTGCGGCCAAACGCGACATGCGCGTCTTGTCGCCGAGCACACTGCCGCCTGTCTGACGACTGGACGGATCGACCGCGAGCACGGCGACTCGACGCCCAGCGCGGATCGCTTGCTCGCCGAGCGCGTCGATGAGCGTGCTCTTGCCCGCTCCCGGCACACCGGTGACGCCGATGCGCCAGCTGGTCGCGCCCGCCGGCCCCAGCAACCCCAGCAGTTCACGGGCTGCTCCGCGGTCGACCGGGCGAGTGCTCTCCACCAGGGTGATCGCCTTCGACAGCGCCCGCCGGTCGCCAGCGCGGAGCGCTCGAGCCAACTCGGCCGCGGGGGTCACGAACCCTCCAGCAAGTCCAGGATCCGCGCCGCCATTTCGGGCAGTCGCGTCGCGGGCCCAAAGATCGCGGCCACGCCTGCGGCAAACAACGCAGGCTCGTCGGCGTTGGGGATGATCCCACCGCAGATCACGCGGATGTCGGCGGCGCCGAGCCGAGCCAGCTCGCGCACCAGCTCGGGAACCAGGGTGGTATGCGCGCCTGCCTGCGTCGAAATACCGACCAGGTGCGCGTCGTTGTCGACGGCCTGCCGGGCCACCTCTTCGGGAGTCTGAAACATCGGCCCGAGGTCGACGTCGAAGCCCAAGTCCGCCAACGCACTGGCGACGACTTTGGCGCCGCGATCATGACCGTCTTGACCCAATTTGGCGATCAGGATGCGCGGGTTTCGTCCGTGTGCCACGCGGAAGGCCGCGACCCGCGCGCGCAGCGCCGCCCATTCCGGATCTGCTTGGTAGTAGCTGCCGTACACGCCAGTCACAGTATGGCTCGCGGCCTCGTGCCGGCCAAAGACCTCGGCCAAGACCGAGCTGATTTCCCCGACCGTCGCGCGCGCCCGGACGGCGACCAGACTCGCCTCGAGCAAGTTGCCGGCTCCGGATTCGGCTTGGCCACGCAAAGCGGCGAGCGAGGCGGCGACATCGAGCGCGTTGCGTGTCCTTTTCAGCTCTTCCAGGCGCGCGCGCTGCGCCTCGAGCACCGCGCGACCGTCGACCACACGCACGTCGACGGCTGCCTCGTCGGGGGCGATGAAGCGATTGACGCCCACGATCACGTCTTCGCCGCGGTCGACGCGCGCTTGGCGGCGTGTTGCGGCTTCCTCGATTCGGCGCTTCGGCAGCCCTTGCTCGATCGCGCGTGCCATGCCGCCCAGCGCTTCGACTTCGTCGATCACCGAGCGCGCGCGCTCACTCAGCTCTCGAGTCAACGCCTCCATGAAGTAAGAGCCACCCCAGGGATCGACGACTTTGGTCAGGCCCGCTTCGTGCTGCAAGATCAGTTGCGTGTTGCGCGCGACGCGCGCAGACAGCTCGCTGGGCAAGGCCAACGCTTCGTCGAAGGCATTGGTGTGGAGGCTCTGCGTCCCGCCCAAGACCGAAGCCAGCGCTTCGATCGTCGTGCGCACCACGTTGTTCAACGGCTCTTGCGCGGTCAGGCTCACGCCGGAGGTCTGGCAATGGGTGCGCAGCTCGAGTGACCGCGGATCACTCGGCGCAAAACGCTCGCGGACGAGCTCTGCCCACAATTCACGCGCCGCCCGCAATTTCGCGATTTCCATGAAGAAATTCATGCCGGTCGCGAAGAAGAACGAGAGCCGCGGCGCGAATTGATCGATGGCCAGACCGCGCGCCAGCGCCGCGCGAATGTACTCGAGGCCATCAGCTAGGGTGAAGCCGAGCTCGAGATCGAGCGTCGCTCCGGCCTCTTGCATGTGATAGCCGGAGATCGAAATCGAGTTGTAGCGCGGCATGTGCCGGCTGGTGTACTCGATGATATCGGCGACAATCCGCATCGAGGGCGCGGGCGGATAAATGAAGGTGTTCCGCACCATGAACTCTTTGAGGATGTCGTTTTGGATCGTGCCGCTGAGAGCGGCGGGCGCGACCCCTTGTTCCTCTGCTGCCACGATGTAGCTCGCCAGGATCGGTAGCACCGCACCGTTCATGGTCATCGAGACGCTGGTCGAGCCGAGCGGAATTCCGTCGAACAGCCGCTTCATGTCTTCGACCGAATCAATCGCGACGCCAGCCTTGCCCACGTCTCCCGCGACGCGTGGGTGGTCGCTGTCGTAACCGCGATGAGTCGCCAGATCGAAGGCCACGCTCAAGCCGCGCTGGCCCGCGGCGAGGTTCCGCTTGTAGAAAGCGTTGCTCTCTTCGGCCGTGGAAAAGCCGGCATATTGCCGAATCGTCCAGGGCCGCGAGGCGTACATGGTGGCGCGCGGACCGCGCCGAAACGGAAACGCGCCCGGGCTCTGGTCCAAGTGTTCGATGCCGGCCAAATCTTCGGCCGTGTACAGGGCTCGCAGTAGGATGCCCTCGGGCGTCTGCGTGTTCAGCGACTCGGGATCGCTGCCGTCCAGCTCGGCGCGCGCGAGTTCGCGGAACGATTGTCGCGTGCTCGGCTTGGCGTCGCCGGCCATGTCAGCTCTGCTTGCGCATGCGCACGATGCGCGTGAGGGCGCTGCCCGCGGCGCGCGATAGGACGTCCGCTCGCCGCGTCGCTTCGGTCGATTCGCTGAAGCCCGACATCAACACGACCAAGCTCGGACGCTCGGACACGTTCACGGCGCGCGCATAGCAATCACTGCCAGGCGCCGCGGCCCACTTGCCCTCGAGCGAGCTCAGCGCAGCGATGGGCACGAACGGTCCCAGATAGAAGCCGACCCGTGTGGCCGTGTCGAGTAGACTGCCACTCGCCGCGGGCACGCTGAGCGTCCGAAGCTCTGCGGGTGAGCCCAGCCCCGGACTTCCGCCGCGCGCGTCGAAGCTCGAGCCTCTGACAGCGAACACCAACGCGCGCACGGGAGCGAGCCCCTCACAGAGACCGCTCACGACGCGCTCGGGAGTGTCGGCCGCGTCCAACGCTTGCACGGCGACTTCGAACTCGAGCGTCCAAGGCGGTCCGGCGGGTTCAAACTCGACCGGTGCGAACGGTTTGGGGCGACCCAAGCTCAACACCGGCTCGTTCAGGGCTTCGTCCGCTTCGACGGGCGGTGGTTCGATGATGGAAAAGGCAGGCACATCCGCCACCCAAGCGCTGGTCGGCGCCAACGACTTGCGAACCAAAGGCAAAGCCGGCTCGCTGCGCAGCTCGGGAGGCGCGGTGGCGGGCGGCTCGACGGCTCGGGGCTTCTCGGACGAGCGGCCTGCGATGATTTTGGACAGTCCGGGAAGAAAGATACCGGCGGCTTGTAAGCCCTCCAGCGCCGCAACGACTTCAGCGAAGGGGGCTCGAAGTACCCGGATGGGGACCCCCAAATGAAACGCAAACTCGTTGGCGACGTGACCGTCGAGCGCGTCCACCGATGCTACATCGACGCGATCGCTGCGCGAGTCGCGGTGCACGGGCAACGAAAGCAGCCGCTCGCACATGCCAACCGGCAACGCCCGGACCAAGTCAGCCAATGGACGGACCGTATGAATCCCGGGGAAATCACTGCGATCCAGCGCTCGTTCGAGCAGGTCGACGAGCTCCGGGTAGAGCTCGTTGACCGCTTGCGTCAATGACACTCCGCGATTCACGGCGTCGAAGAGCGCAGCCTCCACCTGCGCTGGCAATGCTCCGCTGTGAATGAGGCGGCGGGCTAACTCGGCTGACACCGGACCAATGGTAGCGGGCAGCGGGGTCCGGCTTCAATGACGCATGCGTGGCTCAGCTTCAGTCGTGGAACTGGAACACCACTTCGGTGCGCCGGACGAGCCCGAGTTCGTCCCGGGCCGCCCGCTCGACCGCCGCAGGATCGTCCTTGATTCGAGCTACCTCGGCGCGAAGTTCCCAGATCTGCTGGGACAAGCGGGAGACCTCCTCGTCGGCTCGCACCTTCTCCTCGCGCAGGCCTTGCAACCGGGGCAAACCGGTCGCCGATAGCATCATCATCGGAACCGAGATCGCGGCCATGGCCAAGACGGCCAGCGGCATGACTCTTTGCACGAAGAGAGACCCAGAACTCACTGGCGGGAAGCTCTCACAGCCCGCGAATCAGGGCCAGAAATCGGCTATGGTTCCGCCCATTCGTCTCGCCAGGGCGGGGGCTACCCGGCCGGCGGCGAGGCCCTGACCGCTGCGAGACACAACAACCATCATGATCGAGACGGAAATCCTGCGTGCAGAGCTCGAGCGCCTGTTCGAGCTCCCTGACCTGCTTTCGCTGAGCCGAGACGTTTTGGGGTTCGAGCCAGAGAGCGTGGGCGGGATGGCGGCCAAGGCGTCCTTCGCCGGCGCACTGACCGCGCATTGCCTCGAGCATGATGCCATCGAGGCGCTGTGTGATGCGCTCTTGGCAACGCGCACCGAGGTCAACGAAAAGGTTCTGGATCTGCGCGTCAGCGGCGTCGCATTCGACGAGGAACTGAAGATTGGGTCCGAGTTCGGTCCGTACGTGATCTTGCGCAAGCTCGGCGAGGGCCGCTTGGCGATTTCTTACGTCGCGCGCAAGGACGGCGCAGAGTACCGCCTCAAGGTGCTGCGCCGCGAAGCGACCCGCGATCAACGCGGATTGCAGCGCTATCTGACGGTGAACCGGCTGATTGCACAAATTTCACACGACGGCCTCCCGCGGCAATTGAGCGCCGGGAAAATCGGGGACCGCTACGTGATCGCCCACGCGCACAGCGACGCGCTACCGCTCGCGCTACGCATTTCGCGCTCCGGTCCGATGCACCTGAACGAGGCCAAAGCGGTGATTCGCGGCATCTTGGAGCCGCTTTCGGCCCTGCACGGGCGGCGCATCGCCCACGGTGACCTGCGGCTCGACAACGTGCTCTTGATGCGAGCGGCCGATGGCGCACAGCGTGTGTTGTTGGTCGACGCCGGAACCGATCGGCTGCGTGCTCGTGCGCGCGTGGTGAAGGGCCGAAACGAGTTGTTCTCGACGGTCGGCTCGCCGCGCACGGTCGCGCCCGAGCAGATCCGCGGTCTGGTCGCGGACACCGCCAGCGACGTCTATTCGTTCGGCGCGATGTTGTACGAGATCTGCAGTGGCAAACCGCTGTTCGGTGACAAGCCTGCGCTCGACGCGGCCTTCGCGCACCTCACGCTCGAGCCGCCGCCGCCCAGCAGCGTCGCTCCCCCCGGCTTCATCTCCAAAGAGTTGGACGAACTCATCTTGCGTCTGCTCGACAAAGATGCGGCGCGGCGTCCGAAGAGCGCGAGTGAAGTCTTGGCTTTGTTCGAGAAGGCCGGCCATGCGTCGATCCGGCCACCAGCGGCGACGGTCACGGAGGCCCAGGTCGAGCTCAAGATCGAAGCCTTGCGCAAGGACCCGAGCAGCGACGAAGCGGCTTTGGATTTGGAAGCCAGCGTCGATGCCGGTGCAGACGCTCAGCGCGTCCTCCAGGCATTGCTGGAGGCATCGGACGCGATGGAAGGCGACGACAGCGGCAAGCAAAGCAAAAAGAGCTTGTTGTTCCGGGCCGCGCGCGTGTGCACGGATGGCGCGCGAGATTTGGAAAAGGCCGAGGCGCTCTACCTGCAGCTGACCGAGCTGGACCCTGATGATCAGGTCGCCTGGACCGGCCTCGAAGACACGCGGCGGCGCCTGGGCAAGTTCGAAGAAGTCGTGGAGATGTTGCTGGCTCGCAGCGAGCAGGCCGATAGCGCCAGCGATCGCGCGCGCGTCATGTTCGAAATCGGTAAATTGTACGGCACTGAGCTGAAAGACACCGAGCAAGCATTGGTGGCGTTTACCCAGGCGCTTTGCGAAGATCCGAGCCAGGGACCGGTCGTCGCCGAAATCGAGCGACTCGCAGGCAACAATCAAGACGCTTGGGGCGAGGTGCTTTCGAATTGCGCGAGTAGTGCCCAGGACGAAGACGTCGACGTCGACACCAGCAACGCGATCTGGAATCGCATGGGCCACTGGTACGTAGAAAAGCTGAAGCGGCCTGATTTGGCTTTGCCCTGCTTTCAAGCGGTCGTCGAGCGCGAGCCCGCCGACGAGGTCGCCTTGGAGGGCATGACCGAAATCTATCGCAAAGCACAGCAGTGGTCCGAGCTCGGCATGGTGCTGACGCGCCGCGCGGACGCCGCGGCCTCGCCGGCGCAAGCGCGTGAACTGCGCGCAGAAGCCGCCGAGCTGCTCGAGCTGCGCCTGAACGACACGGACAGCGCCCGCGCTCTGTACGAGCAGATCGTGGCGGAAGATCCGGGACAAGTGAAGGCCAGCGACGCGCTTGCCCGCATTTACGAGCGCACCGCGGACTTCCAGGGCTTCTTGAAGATCTTGGAGCGTCGCGCCGGCGCGCAACGCGGTGAAGAAAAGCAAAAGACGCTGTGCCGCATCGCAGAGGTCTACGAGACCAACCTGCACGACGACGCCGAGGCACTGAAGCGCTTCCAAGCAGCAGCCGAGCTCGATGGCACGAGTCTGGAAGCGTTGCGCGGGCTCGATCGCATTTATTCCAAGCTCGGTCGCTTCCAGGATTTGCTCGAAAACCTCGCCCAACAAGTCGAAGTCGCGGCGACTCCGCGCCAGAAAGTGGCGCTCTGGGAGCGCATCGCCGGGCTGTACGACGAAGAGTTCCTGAACCACGAAAAGGCGGCGGACGCGCTGGAGCGGTTGCTCGCCATCGACTCGGCCAACGAGAACGCGCTGACCACGTTGACCCGTCACTACCGCGCGCTGGATCGCTGGGAGAACGTGGCCACGTTGTACGAACGCCAGCTCAAGCTGGTGACTGACGGACCGCGCCGGCTCGCGCTGCTCTTGCAGCGCGGCAAGGTGCTCGCGGAACAGATCGGCTCGCCCGAACGCGCCATGATCGCCTACGACGCGGTGCTAGAGATCGATCCGCAGCACGCCGGGGCGCTCGAAGCTTTGGCTCACCTGCGTCAATCGACCGGTGACGCCGACGCCGCGTTGGCCGCTTTGGAAGCGTTGGCCAGCCGTGCCACCAGCCCCGAAGCGAAGGCCGAGCAATTCATTCGCGCCGCCAAGATGTTGGAAGCGCGCGGCGATCGCGACGGAGCCATCGAACGCTACAAGCGCGCGCTCGACGCCAATCCGAAGGACAACACTTCGGCAGTGTCGCTGCGCGAGGCTTACACGGCGCGCGGCGATCTGAACGCGGCGCTGCAGCTATTCGAGCGCGAAATTGCCCAAACCGAGGGCGAGCTCGGCAAGGCGCGTTTGTACGGGCAAATGGCGCTCTTGGCCAAGAGCCACCTGAAGGACGACAAGCGCGCGGAAGAGGCTGCGAAGCGAGCGCTGGCTCTCGACCCCACGAACCTGGAAGCACTGACCGTGCTCGGTGACACCGCCTTCGACGCGAAGCGCTTCATGGAGGCCGCCACGCACTTCGAGCAAATCGCAGGTCGAGCCGATTCACTCGACAAGAAAGAAGCCGCGCGTGTGCTGGTGCGCTACGTCGACGCGTTGAGCCAGACCGGGTCCACCGAAAAGGCGCTCGCGCCGATGGACACGCTGCTGCGCATTGCGCCCGACGACTCGGACGCGCTGGCGCGCGTGGCGCAGGTCAGCTTCGAGCACGGCTCACCGAAACGTGCCGCCGAGTTGTACCGCGATCTGTTGGCGCGCTTTTCCTCGGTACTCAGCGGCGACGCGCGCGTGAAGGCACACTTTCGCTATGGCGAGGCGCTGCGCCTCTCGGGCGACATCGAAGGCAGCCTGGCTCCGCTGAACGAGGCCTCGGATCTCGACCCGAGCGCCAGCGAGCCACTCGTAGCGCTGGCCAAAGTCTACGAGACGCAGGAAAAATGGGGCGATGTCATCAAGGTCAAGACGCGCCACTTGGACAGCGCAACCGGTGACGAGCGCGTTCAGCTGCTGATCGACATCGGTGACCTGGCTTCCGCCAAGTTGAATGATCGCGCACAAGCCGCCAAGAGCTTCGTCGCCGCACTCGAAGAGCACCCGGACGACCGACGCCTCTTGAGCAAGCTGATGCAGCTCTACAGCGAAGAAAAGGACTGGAACAAGCTGGTCGAAGTCGTGATCCGACTCGCCGAGTTCGTCGACGACCCGAAGCAAAAGGTGAAATACCTGCACACGGCCGCAATCGTGACCGCACGCCAAATCGGCGAACCGGCGCGCGCGCTCGAGTTCTACGAACAAGTGTTGGCGATCGAACCGGGTTTCGACAAGGCACTGACCGAAGCGGTCGAGCTGGAGCGGGCCCGCGGCAACCACGCGGCCGTCGAGCGCTGGCTCAAACACAAGCTCTCGTACACCAGCGCGGCCGACGATCACGCGGGCATGCTGCAAACCTTCAGCGCGCTGGCCGAGTTGTACGAGAAAGGCCTCGGTCACATCGATCAAGCAATTGACGCGCTGGAAGCGGCACAAACGCTGGACCCCGACAACCGCGAGCGCACGGAGCACCTGAGCAACCTGTACGTCACCGATCCGAGCCGGTATCTCGACAAGGCGGTGGCCGCGCAAGCCGTTTTGCTGCGTCAGAATCCGTTCCGCCACGACTCGTACAAGACGCTCCGTCGCTTGTACACGGAGACCAAGCAAGCCGACGCTTCGTGGTGCCTGTGCCAGGCGCTCTCGGTCTTGAATCTGGCGGAGCCGGACGAAGAGCGCTTCTACAAGCGCATGCGCTCCGACAGCGCAGCTCCCGCCCAAGCCGCGCTGTCGGAAGACGATTGGTTGGATCTGTTGATGCACCCACAGGCCGACCCGCTCTTGACCAGCGTGTTCGCCCTCATCGAGCCGATCGTGATTGCACGGCGCAGTCGCCCGATTCAAGAGCTGGGCTATGATCCGAGCGCCGCGATGGACGTGGGCAACCACACCGCGCCGGTTTGCCAAAGCCTCTACTACGCAGCGGGCGTGCTGGGCATCGCGCTCCCGCCCGCTTACGAGAACCGCAGCGACCCGGGTGGGATTTCGTTCTTGTTCGCCAACGAGCCTTCGCTCGTGCTGGGTAAGACCGCACTTCGTCCCGACGTGCCGTTGCAGCCCGCCGCGTTCATCGCAGGCCGTCAGCTCAGCTTTTTCCGGCCCGGCCTGTACCTGCGGCACTTGCTCGGTTCGGGCACCGCGCTCAGGTCGTGGTTCTTCGCCGCGATCAAGCTCACCTCGCCGCAATTCCCGGTTGCGCCGGAACTCGAGGGCGCGGTCAACGAGGCCTACTCGGCGTTGGAAGCCGGCCTGGTCGGACAAACCCGCGATCAGCTCACGCGCGTGGTCGCGAAATTGCTCACCTCGGGCACCGCGCTGGACCTGAAACGCTGGGTCGCCGCGGTCGATTTGACCGTGGATCGCGCCGGCTTCGTGCTCGCGCACGACCTCGAAACCGCAGCTCAAGTAGTCAAAGCCTCGGACGAAAGCACGAGCGCGGTCTCACTCGACGAGCGCTTCCGCGAGCTCGTCCTGTTCGCCGTCAGCTCGCAGTATTTCGAGGTCCGACAGCGGTTGCAGATCGCGGTCGACAGCTGAGGGAAAGTCACCTCTCCCGGGCGAGAGCGGCGCTTCTACAGCGTCGCGCCGCCCGGAACTGCTGCCCCGCCGTTGCCAGGGACGAACGTCGGATGGGCGAACGTGCCGTTCACGCGCCAGCCGTAGAACCCGTCTGGGCGCTTGGCGTGCTTGTTTTGCGGCACCATGTCGAACAGCGCGGGCACGGACGAACCCGGCGCACCGAACAGGCTGCGCGTCATGTCGTCCTTGTTGGTGAAGCGGTCGTTGAATTTGAAGCGCGCGTTCATACTGAGCACGCTTTGATTGAAGTCGTCTCGCAGACGAACGCTGCCGTCACCCAGGAGGTCCAAATCCTTGCCTGCGGCGCTGAGCTGATCGACTTTCAGACCGCCAGCGGTCGCCGTGGCCTTCAGGGCCAGATCGCCTACTTCGACTTTGGGTAGCGCGATGGCGTTCAGCACCTTGGTCTTGCCGTCACCCGCGGAGAGTCCGCTGAACTTCAGGTCGACCTTGCCTTCAGCTTTGCTCAACTTGCCTTCGGGCAGCAGGAATTCGACGTGACCAGCGAGCGAACCAGCAATCGGTAAACCGAGCATGTCTGCCAGCAGGGGCGCGTTTGCCAGGCCCAAATCCTCGATGTCGACCTCGAGCTTGCGTCCGCCGTCGGCATCCGAGGTGAAGCCAGAGACCTCACCGCCAAAGGCGTCCGCGCCGAAATTCACGTGCATCGTTCCGAACAGCAGCCGGAGCAGCGACACCCGCGCGTGCAGCGAGTCGATCCGCATCACTTTGGGCTTGTTGGGCTTGGCCGGATCTTCTGCGGGCAGCGGACTGGGCGGGGCGATCAGATCTACATCGTCCGCGCGGACGCCGCTGAACCAGTACGAGCTCAGGTGACCGAGACGCAGGGTGAGCGGGTTCGGGCCGGTTTGGCTGGCGTTGAACTCGTTCTGAATCCGCGCTCGCAGGCGATCGAACGGAAACGTCACGAAGGCGAAGAACACCAGCGCAAACAGGTAGAACGCGGCGTAGCCCACATACCTCAAGATCCGCTTCTGCTTCGCGTTCACGGCTTGGCCTCACTCGCCGGCGCCTCGGTCGTCGGCGCTTTCTTGGGCTTTTCGGCGGTGACCGCGCGATCGAACGCGCTGATCGTCATGTCGACGTCGTACATGTCGGGCTCGGGGCCGCGTTTACGGATGTTCAACGACGAGATCCGGATCGGATGGCCCGCCTGTTCGATACGCTCCATGAATTTGGCCAGCTTCAGCATGCCGACCTTGTGCAGACTCATCTTGGTCGAGCGCTCGGTGTAGCGCTTACCGTGCGGCACGCCCTGACGATCTTGGCTCTCGGGGATCTCGATGCCCACCTCGCTGGCGAGGCCTGAAAGAAACGCCGCGAGGGGAGGCGCGGGGCTCGCGTAACGCGCCTGCGTCACTGCCTTCTCGAGTTTGTTTTTTTCGATCGCATCGAGGCTGTCGGCGATGCTGTCGGTGGCGGCAGACAGCGCCTCGTTGTCGTTGCGTTTGGAGTGCACCACGACCGTGAGCACGATGGGCAGGACGACGACGACGAGCACTCCGACCACGAGTAGCCCGATGCTCAGCACGCGCTGATCCCGGTTGAGTAGACGAGCGAATCGATCGCTGATGTTCACGGCTTGTCCTCGCTCGACGCTTCCGTGGCTTTCGATTTCTTTTTCACGCCCGCGTCTTCCGGGCATTTGAGCTCGAATTCGAGCACGTATTTCTGGCGCGTATCACCGATCATTTGACTGACTTTTGCGATTTTAGAACCGGAGACACAGCGGTGCTCGGCAATCTTGCTCGAAACATTTTGAGCATCGGGGGTGGTCGGAACGATGCCAGTGACCCTGACGTGTGTGTGATCGACGTCGAGCTCCTCGATGTCGTGTGTGACTGCCATCGGAATCGCATTCGACAACTCGACGACGACGTCGAAGGCGTCCATGTGCGGCATCGGGTCGGGCTCGTCTTTGGCCTTCGCGCGCTCGATGGATTCAGCGACGGCTTCTGGATCAGTCAGCTCTTCACCCAGCACCTGCTGACTGCGAACTGCGAGGGCTTTCGTCAGCTCTTCATGCTCGCGACCGAGCGCGTGCATGTCGGCCCAACTCGAAAACAGGAAGCTGACCAGGGTGGCACCGACCAAACCGGCGAGCAGCGGGGCCCGTTCCTTCAAGAAGCTGAAACCGCGTTGGAATGCGAGCGGTCCGCTGCGTAGGTTGAGATCGACCGCCTTGGCGGAAAGTCCGGCTGCCAGCGCGAGCGCCTTGGCGAAGCGCGGCAATGCGGCCACCACGTCCGGGCTCGCCTCCAGCTGAAACGCTGGCAACGCGCGGACGGGCAAACCGAGCTCGTGACTCAGGTACTGATCCGCACCACTGGCTGCCGCGCCCCCGCCCAGCAAAATGACGGACTCGATGGTGACGTCCGTCGTGGCGAGAAAGGCCAAGAACGTCTGACGAAGCTCGGCAATGAGCCCCGCAGCGCTCTCCGGTAAACCGGCCACGCCGCGCGACAAGGTGCGCACGAACACCGGCTCGCCCTCGTGCAGCACGGCGACCTCGGTGCGCTTGCTCCCGAGGTCGATCAGCGCAATGGGGCTCGGGCCCGCGAGTTCGCGGGCCAGCAAGGAGAGGTTACCGAGCACGAGTGGCCCGCAGCCGACTCGCTCGGGTTCGCGACCGAGCGCACGCTTGACGAGTTCTATCCGCTCCTTCACTTGCTCGGTGCGGGCCAGCGCGGCAATCACCTCGATCGCGGCAGGATTGGCAGATTTGGGCAGCACCCGGTAGTCGTAAACGAGTTCGCTGATGTCGATCGGCACTTGCGATTCGAGCTCGAACGGCAAGACGGCGTCGATCTGCTTGCGTGCAGTGAGCGGCAACTCGAGGCGATGCACGAACGCCCCGTCGCCGTCCAACGCCACCGCGATGCCGTCCGAGTGCGGTAGCATCGACGTCGCGCAGGCCTCGATCGCGCGCTCCAAAGATTCGACCGAATCGATCGCGACTTCGTTGATGGCCTCGATCGCAACGCGCTTGTAGCCCGTGCTGAGCAGCAGCGCCCGCACGTGCGACGAGCCAATGTCGATTCCGATGTAACGTGCCATGAGGTTCTGACTTTACGCTGTTTTCCGAGGGGATGGCTCGATTCAATCGACGCGATAATAGACGACGTTCCCGCCGGGGCCTGGCTTCAATACGCTGGGGATGCCCGGTGGCGGGGTGCCAGAACCGCTGGGGCTGGCGCTGCTCGCGGTCGTGGGCGTGGGTTGCGCCCCCGTCCCGTTGCTCAGACCTTGCCCCTGGGCTAGCGCCGCCAATTGGTCCGCGATCAGCTGTTGCGGGGCCGGCGCACCGCGAAAATCCACCACGGCATGCACCCGCACGCGGCTTTCGCGCTGGCCTGACTTCACGTAGCCCGTCGCATAGATGCTGAAGACTTTGCTTTCGGTCGTCACCATCTTGGCGGTCTCGGCCGCGGACACGATGGGCACGGGCGGGATTTGCAGCGCCTTCATGATCATTTGGATCGGGTTCACACCACCGCCACCGAAGCCGGGCACTGCGGCGGGCGCGGCGGGCGCGGCTGGGGCGCCGGGCGCGCCGGTCTGGTTGGTCTGCTGCAGCGCGCTGACGAATTCTTGAGCGTTCTTGAACACGGGTAGGCCCGGCATGAACGAGCGCAACATGGTCATGGCCATGATGAACTTCTGCGCCTCGTTGAGGTCCGTGCACATGAGGGCCAGGTTGTTCGAAGCCTGGCAGACGATGGCCAACAACGTCTGCGGGTTGGCGGTATTCACGTTGACGGCGCCCTGCCCCCAAATCGTCACGATTCGCTTGTCGGGGACATCCGGGTTGGGGTCGATGAAAGTCGCCCAAAAGTCGTCGCTCACGCCGCGCACGCGATGCAGCTCTTCCAGGCTGTCGAACGCGGCGTTCTTGCGCTTGTACGGCTGCTTGAGCAATTGATAGAACGAATCCTCGGCTGCCGCCTGCTGGGCGGTCGTCGACGTCGGATCGCAAATCGCCTGGTCTTGGTCGGGGTCGACCCAATCGATGATCGCGGAGCAAATCGCGCGGCGATCGCTGTACGTATCATCGGCGTCGCGGCCTTCGAACAGGGGCGAATATTGGGGCGGGCCAATCAGCCCGATGATTTGCGAAGCCAGACGGGTCTGACTGAACGCGTCGCCGCGAGCGGCCACGTTGAAGTTGATCTTCGAGTCCTCGTCGACGATGTCCAAGCGAAAACCCGCGCCCTTGAGGCCCAGGTTCTTACCCAGCTTCGGGTCGACGCCCGCCAAGGACGCGAAACTGGCGGCCCCGTCGGAGTCGTTGAACGCCCCGAGGATGCGATCGGAGTAGGCCCAGACGGGGATTTGCCGCGGACCACCGACGAGCGCGAAGACGATCGTCAACGAGCGCCGAATCGTGGGCTCCGCCGCGATCAGGAGCCGGGACAAATTGACAGCGCTCCGGGCCGCGTACTCGGCCACCAGCGCGTCGCGCGCCGCCAGCGCACTGCTGAATTCCGCAGAGCTTTCGTCTTGGATCTCGCTGAGCATGACCGTGAGTACGGTCAACGCGGCGAGCACCAGGATCAGCGCCATGCCTCGGCGTCGACGCCGCTTCTCGAGCGCGCGGGCGCGCTTGCCCCGCGCTGCGCGTGCAGCAGACGCGCTCACTGCATCACCGCGAAGTTGAGGCCATTGTCGATCGGCAGCGAAACCTTGGTAACCAGCCGGATCGTGCCTTGCCCGCGATCATACCCTTGACGAGAACCGCCGTTGAGCACGAGCGTGATCCGCATCTGCACTGGCAAACGCGCTGGTTGACCGGTGACGGTACTGGTCGTGTCCCAGGTCTCCAGCCAGTTGCCGGTCATCGGATCCAGGTATTGGAGATCGAAGAGGTCGATATCGGTGGCCAAAACGTCCACCCGACCGCCCTTTTTTGGGTCCAGATCCAGTGAAGTGCTGATGCGACGTGCAAGATCGGTCACTCCCGACACGTCTGGATTGGACGAGCCGAAGTACGACAGCTCGCATTGGTCCGAGACGTGCGAGTTCTTGTCCATGCGCCGGTTCGAAAACGAGTTGAAATCGATGCGATCGGCCGGAGTGCCCGTGGTGCCGACGAAGGCCGTCTTTTGCACCAAGAGCGAGCTGTTGATCGGTGCGTGCAGCGAGATGTAAGCGCTCTGCAGCTCGCGCACCATGCGCGTCATCGCCAAGCGCCCCTCGCGGTAACGGTCATCGACGCGCTCGATGCCTTCTCGGCTGCGCTTCATGCTCGCGAAGGCGTTGTAGATCAGCAAAGAAATCATGGACAAGACCACGATCGCCACGAGCAACTCGACCAGCGTGAAGCCGCGCGCGTTGCGGATCTGCTGGTCGTGGTTGGTCACCGGGCACCCGTACCCAAGCCAGGGAAGCTCAGCGGAGAATTTCCAGTCGACGTGCCACCGAGCAGACCGGGCAGGCCGGGCAGACCGCCACCCAGACCGCTTCCCCCGCCAGCCCCCGCCACAGCCGGATCGAGTTGGCCTTGTTGTGGATTGGTCACGTACTGGGTGACCAGCAACTCGCGGTCGAACTTGCCTTCCTTGTACGAGACCGTGACGCTCACCTTGCGGATGCTGGCTTCCAACATCGGCTTGAGCGTGGGGTAGACCATGCTCATCATCATCGGCGCGAGGCCGCCGGCGCTGGGCGCGTTGCCCAGTGTATTGGCCAGATCCTTGGGAGTCGCCTTGTCGCCGATGTTCTTGCCACCGGGCTGATTGATGCCCGCGAGCAGGGAGATCGGGCCGAGATCCAAGCCGGCGTCACCCGCGCCCGGCGCGCCGGCATCCATGCCGTCGAGCGGCAGCTCGGGCAATTTCACGCGCTCGATCTTCCACGCGCAGTGATAGCCGTCGTTCGCTTCGTCCTCGCCACAGCAGGGTCCGTCGTCGATGACGTCCGTCAGCTGGTAGCCGAGCTTCAGCAGATCCACCTCGATCTCGCCCATTTTGCAGCGGGCCAGGTTGGTTGCGATGGTCAGGTGTTGGCCGCGCGCCGCGTTGGTGAAGAGCCCGACTTGCGATCCCAAGATCACGGTCAAACCGAGACCGAGGATGGCAATCGCCACCAGCACTTCGAGCAGGGTAAAGCCGCGCTGCTGTGCGCTGCCGCCGGTCATGGCTCGTCTCGCTCGCCCTCGCTGGCCTCGCCGTCATGACGGGGGCGAGGCAGATCGACGCGCCCTCGTTCGATCTTGGCGCGCCCCGTGAGCCCGCTGATGCTCACGGTCATGCCCGTGTCGTCACCGCGTCGCTTGAGCTGCACCGAGGCGCGTTCGGTCGTGCCACCCGGAAAGAAATACAAATAGGCACGCCCGGCGCTGCGAGGCTCGTCGTCGTGTTCGGTTTGAACACTGATGAATTGAACCCCGTTGCCGAGCGAGCGCGCGGGCCCGGTGTCGTCCGGGCTCGGATTGAAGCCCGGGACGGCCTTGAATGTCGCGCGTGGCGCGTGCGGCCCTTGCAAGATCCGCTCGGATTCCGCCTGTGCCTTCTTTTCCAGATCGGTCGCGGCGGCCGCGCCGGAACTCGCATCCTTGGTGTGCTCGCGCAGAAGCACGCTGGAATCAGCCTCCTCGAGCGTCAGCTTGCCGTTGTCGAGATCGAACGTGAGCCGCGTCGGCCGGCCCGTTGTGCTGGCGCGCGCGATCCCTACCCGGACGCCGCTGACGATCAGCGTAGCAGCCGATTTGAGCCGGCTGCCCTCCAACAGGCCGGGGCCCATGAACACCGTGCCTCCGATGACCGCGATCAGCGCGACGACAATCAGCAGCTCCACGAGCGTGAGCCCACGCTGATTCACGCGCTTCGCTACACCCGACGGGGTGACACGCGACATTCGCTGGGCTCTCGGGAGTGACATTGCCTTCCGCGTTCACGAGCATCACGGAGTTTCGTTGGGCGTGCCAGCGCCCTGGGGCACCATGATGTCGTCCTTGGTGCCCTTCTTCTTGTCTGGCCCGTTGGACAAGACGATCACTTCATCATCCGTGCAGGTCAGCGTGTAGTCTTGATTCCAGGAATCCTTGGTGGTCTGGCCCGGGTCGAGCTGCTTTTCCTGCACCAATTGGCTCATCGTCGGGCAGCTGGTCTCGTTGTTGGCGGCCTGCCACTGCTGAATCGCGGTGCGCACGATGCGCGCGCCCGTCTGCGCGTTCTTGATCTGCGCCTCTTTGTATTTGGGCAGCGCGAAGACCGCGACGCCGCCGGCGACCATGGCGATGATCGCAACCACGATCAAAACTTCGACCAGCGTCACGCCGCGGCGCGAGCGCCTGTCTTGCAAGCGTTTCATCATGCTCCACGTGCTTGGCGATACCCAATGGGCTGAAAACGTTCGCAGATTGAGGCTCATTCCTGATGGTTTCGTGTTCATGGGTTCCTCGTCATTCAACGCGGTCGAGTCCACCCGGTTCGCCGTCCGGGCCATCACTGGAGAGCTGATAGGCCTCTCCTTCGCGATGGGCTGGGCAGACGAAACGGAGCGCGTGCCCCCAAGCGTCCGTGGGAGCATCTTTGAAGTTTCCATAACTCGTGAGTTTGTCGAGCCCGCTCGGGCAGCTTCCGCCGTTATCTGCGCGAAACGCGTCGATCGCGCGGCGCACGCCGATCAGCGTGGCGCGCGTCTGGCGAACGCCCGCACTGTGGCGCTCCCGCACGCCCAAGATGGCGATCGTGCCGAGCACGCCGCTCACCACCAAAACCGGGCCGACTCGCCCGAGCATGAGCAGGCTGCGCAGCCCGCCGCGCCGTTCCCAGGGGAATCGGATCCGCCGCTCGCCGGCGAAACGTCGCGCCGCGACCATCACTGGACCAACTCGTTCATTTGGATCAACGGCATCAAGATGGCCATGGCAATGAAGCCGACGACGCCACCCAGGAGCACGATCATCAACGGCTCGAGCAGGCTGGTCAGCGCGACGACCCGCGTCTCGACGTCAGCCTCGTAGGCTCGGCTCACGTTCTCGAGCATCGCCTCGAGTTGTCCGGTCTTCTCACCGACCGTGATCATGTGCGTGACCATCGGCGGAAAAACGCGTGCGCGCTTCAGCGGCTCGGCAATGCTTTCACCGCCGCGGATCGAGCCGATTGCCTCGCTGATCACGCTTTCGAGGCGGGCGTTTTCCAGCACGTGCCGCCCGATTTCCATGGCTTGCAGCAGTTGCACGCCGCTCGACAACAACGTGGACAGGGTGCGCGCGAAGCGCGCCACCGACACGAGCAACGTCAGCCGACCGAAGATCGGCACCACCAGTCGGAACGAATCGAACTTGAGCTTGCCCGCGGGGGTCGCACGCCAACGTCGGAAATACCAGACGGAGCCCGTGACGACAGCGGCGATCAACCACCAATAACCAGAGATGATGGCCGAGACGGTGATCAGGAGCTGCGTATACCAAGGCAGCGCGTGCCCCAGATTTTCGAAGATGCTGGTGACTTTTGGCACCACCGCGACCATCAGCACGCTGACCATGATGATACCGATGAACATCATCAGCACCGGATAGGCGAGCGCTGCCGTGACTTTGCCCTTGAGCTTTGCCTGACTCTCCATGAAGTCGGCGAGCCGTTCGAGCACGGCCTCGAGCGTGCCGGAGGCTTCACCGGCTGCCACCATGTTCGTATACAGAGACGGGAAAATCTTGGGATGTGCTTCCAAGCTCTTGGCGAAGCTCGTACCCTCGTTGAGCGATTCTCGCACCGCAGTCAGTGTCTTCTTGAGCTGCTCTTTTTCGACCTGATCGATCAGCGCGGCCACCGATTCGACCAATGGCACCCCGGCGCGCACCAGCGTCGCCAGCTGACGAGTCATGACGGCAACGTCGGCCGTCGACGGCTTCTTCATGAACGCAAACAGGTCGATTTTGCGCGCGGCTTTGCTGCCCTTCTCGGCTTCCTCGTTGGCTTCGGTGAGCAGCACGCCGTCGCGGCGCAGCACCGCGCGCAGCGCCTTGGCGTTATCAGCGTCACGATAGCCTTTGACCGGCTTGCCGGACGCAATCTGGATTCCGCGGTACTCGAAGACGGCCATGGTTCAGCTCATGAGTCGACGAACACGTCTTCTTGCGTCGCGGCCACGACTTCTTCGACTGTGGTTTGTCCGAGCAAGACCTTGCGCGCGCCGTCGTCGCGCAGCGAATCCATGCCTTGGCCTTGCGCGGCGCGCTTGATTGTCATCGCGTCGGCGCTGGCTAGCACGAGCGCACCCACGGTGTCGTCTGCAACGAGCAACTCGTAAATCCCCATGCGGCCTGTGAAGCCCTTGTTTTCGCAGTGAGAACAGCCCTTGGGTCGATACAGCAAGGGCATCCCCGGACCGCGCCAGCCGACGGGCTCGTAGTTGACGCCGTGCGCGGTGTAGCGCGGCGAGAGCACGCGTTCGTCCCGGCGGCGCGTGCGCTCCGGATCGATGCCCAACTGTTGGAGCTCGAATGGAGTCGCTTCGTATTGCTCTTTGCAATGAGGACAGAGCACACGCACCAAGCGCTGGGCCAAGATGCCAATCACGGTCGAGCGCACCAAAAATGCCTCGATATCCATCTCGACCAAGCGCGTGACTGCGCTCGCGGCGTCGTTGGTGTGCAGCGTGCTCAACACCAAGTGACCAGTCATGGACGCGTGGATCGCGATTTCCGCGGTCTCACGGTCGCGAATTTCGCCGACCATGATCACGTCCGGATCTTGGCGCAAGAACGCACGCAGCGCGCTCGCAAAGGTTAGGCCGATCTTGGCCTGAACCGCGACCTGATGGATGCCACCGATCTCGTACTCGACCGGGTCTTCCGCGGTCAGGATGTTGATCTTGGGGCGGTTGATCTTGTTCAAGCAGGCATAAAGCGTGGTCGTTTTGCCGCTACCGGTGGGGCCAGTGACCAACAAGATGCCGTTCGGGCGATGGATCAAGTGCTCCATCAGCCAACGGTCCCGCTCACCGAAGCCGACCTCGGCGATGTCCAGCAACTTGTTGGTCTTGTGCAACAAGCGCATCACGATCCGCTCGTGTTCACGACTGGTCGGAATGGTCGAAACGCGGATGTCGATGCTGCGTCCGGCGATGCGCAGCGAGATGCGGCCGTCTTGAGGCAAGCGCTTTTCGGCGATGTTCAGCCCAGCCATGATCTTCACGCGGGCAATCACCGAGCTCATGAACTGCAGCGGAGCGCGCCGCGCCACGTACAGCTGGCCGTCGACTCGATAGCGCACGATCACTTCGCGCTCTTCCGGCTCGACGTGAATGTCGCTGGCTCGCTCCTTCACGGACTGCGAGAACAAGCCGTTCACCCAGCGAATGATGGGCGCGTCGTCGTCCGAGTCGAGGATGTCGATCTCCTCGTTGTCCTCGACCTGGTCCGTTTCGAGCTCGCTGATCGTCTGCTGACGCTCGTAGACTTGGTTGATCGCGTCGATCACGGTGTCGGCGGAGGACACCGAGAGCACGACCGGCTTCTGGAACGCCGCGCGAATGGCGTCCAAACCGTCGGTGTCGAGCGGGTCGGAACAAACGACCTCTACGCGGTCCTCGTAGTCGCCGAGCACTAGCAGCTTGTGCGATTTGGCGTAGCCAATCGGCAATTTATTGGCCATGTCCGCTGGCACGCTGTTCACGTCGATGCTCTCGACGAACGGCAAGCGACATTCAGCCGCCAGGGCGCGCGCCAGCGCGCTCGCGCTCGCGACTTTGGACGTCAACAACAGCTCGAATAGTGGCGTCGCCTTCTCGCGTTGCTGTGCGTAGAAAGGCTCGAGCGCCCCTTCGGCGATGACGCCTTGCCGGACCAGGATGTTACCGAGCGCGCGTTGCTCCTGCATGCTGCTACTCCACGCGATCCACGTTCACGCTGCGCGCGATCGGGTTGATGCGAAAAGCCGGTCCGTTTTGGCCCTGGGGAGCGGGTGTCGGCGTGGGGTTCGTCGATGGCGCAGGCGCCGGCGCTGGTGCGCCACCTGGTGCCGGTGTGGCGGGCGCGGGAGCAGCACCAGGAGTGGGGGCAGGCACCGGCGCCGCGGCTGGAGCTGCGGGAGCCGCACCTGCGGGAGCAACTCCTGCGGGAGTCGCCGGCCCGCGACCGGGGAGAGCGCCTGGCGGACGAGTGCGGCGCGTGGTGTCCGCCGCGGGAGGCGCGCTCGCACCTGCGACCCCAACGCCATGCACGTCGCCGGGCAGTTCGATCGGGTCGCTCGGCTCGCGCGGGGGCGTCTCCTTCGGCTTGCTGTCCTCTTCAATCCGCCGTTGCTCTTCGACCTCGGCGTAAGCCTTGCGGATGTCTTCGACCAGACCGCTGGTGCGCGACCAATCACGCGGAGGCTGCCAGTCCGTGCCGGAAAAGACCATGTAGCGGTCCAGGAATTCCTGGCGCTCCTGCATCTTGCGTTCGAAGATCTTCCGCAAGTCATCTTGATCGCGAATGACGTGCGGGGTGAGCACGAGCAATAGGTTCTTCTTGCGCTTCTGCACGTCGGAGCTGCGGAAGAGCGCGCCGAGCAGCGGCAAATCACCCAAAACTGGCACCTTGGTGCGCGTCGTCGTGTACTCGTCGCTCATCAGGCCGCCGATCACGACGGTCTGTTGATCTTGCACCACGACCGTGGTGTTGGCGGTGCGCTTGATGATGCTGACCGCACCGAGCGTGCCGGACGTGGCACCCGGAGCGCTGCTCTCCTGATCGATCTCCAAGCGAACTTGGTTCGATTCGTTGATGTGCGGGGTGAGCTTGATCTTGTTACCGACGTCCTGACGAGGAGCCGCAAAGCCCCCCAAGCCGTTGAGCAGACCGAGACCGACCGCCGCACCCGCCGCGCCGGTCGCTGCCGCCGCGCCGCCACCGCCGACGTTGGTCTGCAGCGGGATGTTCTCACCGATGCTGATCGCGGCTTCGACGTTGTCCGTAGCGATGATGTGCGGAGTAGAGAGAATGTTGGAACGACCGCTGGTCGCCACGGCATTGAGCACGACGCCGAACGCGGGAATGCTCAGACCAGTGCCCAGCAAATTTTGTGTGTTGGGGATGACCGGCCCGCGAATACCGGCCGCAAAGCCCTGCAGCAAGCTCGGATCTGCGGGAAACGCCACCGATTTGCCGGCGTTGAAGCCACCGAGCAACAGTGAGTCCTGGGCCGCGCCGAGCTGCGTACCACCGTGGAACGACACGCCCATCGTCGTCGAATCGGAGACCAGCAAGTCCATGATCACGGCTTCGATGAACACTTGGCGCCGCGAGTGATCGAGCTTGTCGATCACGAGACGCATCGTGGCGTAGTCGCGATTCGACGAGGTGATGATCAGCGAGTTGGTGCTCTTGTCGGCGGTGATCTTCAGTTCACCTTCGAACGTGCCTTGAGCCGCGCCGCCCGGTTGCCCGGCGGGCGGGGTCGCGCCACGACCACCGGATGCGCCCAGCATCTGGTTCAGGGTCTGCGCCATCTCTTCGGCAATGGCGTGCTGCAGCGGCAGGACGTGGATCTTCCCGGAGGTGCTGGATTGCGAATCGAGACGCTTCAACACCTCGAGCAGGCGCAGGTAAGAGTCTTCCGTACCGACCACGATCAGCGCGTTGGTCTGCTCGTCGGCGATCACTTTGCTCAGACCACCGGCCTTGCCTGAACCCGGCGGCGAGCCGGCAGGAGGCGGCGTGCCGAGCTCGAACAACTCGTTCACGCGCTTGGCGAGCTCCTGCGCGGTGCCGTTGCGCACCGGCTCGATCCACATGTGCTGCCCCGACCCGCCCACGTCGATCTCTTCGACGATGCGCATCAGGCGCCGCACCTGCGTTGCGGTGTCGGTCACGATCAGCAACCTGCCCGGCGTGTACACCGAGATGTCGCCGTCCTTGCTCTTGAACTTGCCGAGCAAGGCCATCGCCTCGTCGGAACTTACGTGCTCCAGGCGGTACAGGCGGGTGACGAAGCGGTCCGAATCCGGCACCGGCTCGCCGCGCGCGATCACCGGCGTCGCCTGAGTCACGACGCCGCCACTGTCGACGATCTTCAAGAACCGACCGTGCGGAACGACGGTCATGCCGTTCGCGTCGAGGATCGACAAGAAGGCCTGGTACGCTTCTTCCAGCGTCACGGGCTCGGGCGAAACGACCGTGGCTTTGATCTGGCGGACCTTGGCGCCGTAGATGAAGCGCTTACCGGTGAGGCCGCTGATGTGATTGACCAGCTCGGCCAGATCCGCGTCTTGGAGGTTGAACTTCACCAGGTGTCCACCCGGCTGCGCGCGAAACGGCACGTCGGCCGCGGTCGCGATTTTGTCCATCGTGGTCGGCAGCGCGCCAGCGGCACCGGGTGGATCCTTGTCCGTGGGGTTGGTCGCGGGCGGCGTCGCGGGCGCGTCGCCTGCAGCTGGCGCCGCCGCGGCAGCCGCAGCGCCGGGCGGAACCACGCGGCGTGCCGGCACCTTGATCTGCACGGGGGCCTTCTTCGCCGCTGCCGGCGTCGGCGCGCCCTGCGCGGAAGCGGTAGCGGCAAAAAGAAAAGCGAGCGACGCCGTGCGAACCGGACCACAGACCCGCAGCGCGCGCGAAAACTTGAACTTCGAAGACACGGAACTCGTCACGAAAACACTCACTTGATGTGATGGACAATGGACACGGGCGTGCCGCGGCGGTTGACGGTAACGTCCAGTTGGGAGGCGGTGCGGAGCCGGGCGTAGGCCTCTAGGGCTTTTTCAGGGCTACCCATATTGAAGCCGTTGATCGATTCCAAGCGGTCGCCGTTTTGCAGACCGAGGGTGCCCAAGAGCGTCTCCGGGCGGATGCCGAACAGGCGGATGCCGAGCACCTTGCCGTCCTTCGTCTCTGGCACGATGCGCGCGGACTTCATCAGCTCGGCTTGATTTTCCAAAATCTTGTCGACGACCGAGCGATCGATGTTGAACTCGGTGTCGCTGACTTTCTGAATCTTGGAGGCAATGTCTGCAGGCACGGCCGTACCGCCGGATGAGGGAGGCGGAGGCGGAGGTGCAGCCGCAGCAGCGGGCGCGGCAGCAGCGGGCAGCGTCGGCTGGACCTTGAACAGCATCGCCTGACACAGCGTGCCGCCCGAGGAGAGCCAAACCGCAGGGGTATTCTCGCGCGGGTTGTAGCCGATGAACTCCACCTTCTTGCCGCCCACGTCGTCGCCGACGCGATGCATGCGCGGGCGTGGATCACCCGGCGCTTGCAGAGCCGCGACCGACCAGAGCGGGTCATGCGACTCGGTGACGATGTACACCGTCGGCGCGTCGCACACAGGCGCGGTCAACGGATCGGTGTTGTCGACCGGGCTCTTGCCGGGCACCGGCACGTCTTCCAACGTGATCTTCTCCGCGTTGAGCGGCCCGGTCACCGAATCGAACGGATTGCGGGCGATGATTGCTTCGGCGCTCGGGCGCTCATGCGATGTCGGCACGGGAGCGGCCGCCACTCGCGGAGGCGCGCCGGAGGACACAGGCCCGGAAAACGCGGCTCCGATCAGTTGCGTGGCACCCGATGCCTGGAAGTAGGCAGCGAGCGCAACGAACGCCAGCACCACGCCGATGAAGTATTTCTTGAACAGGAGGTCGAACGTCACGGGTCCCAAGGCCGCCTCAAGCGAGAGACGTGCCAGCGCTCATTACCGGAAAAACCAACGAATTTCCACGGGTTTTGCCCCCGGATCCAGCGCGCGCCCGCGCCAAGCTGGCAAGCTTTTCCGGCCGGATCGGCTGCTTTCGACAAACTGGCAAAAGTGACGCCGGTGCGCGGGGGCCCGAGCCCGCAAGCGTCGGACCACGCACGCCATTTCGGGCCGTCATTCGTTCTCGCCCAGCTTGCGGTAGATGGTGCGGGTAGAGATGCCGAGCAACTGCGCGGCCAACGATTTGTCGCCCCCGGTGTGTGAAAGCGTGTCGCGGATCATGCGCTGCTCGACCTCGGACAGCGGTGTGCCGATCGAGAACGTCAGCTCGGACGGCAGCCGTGGGGCCGCGCTCGCCACCGCCTCCGGCAGATCGCCCAAACCGAGTAGCTCCGAACGACACAGCACCGCGGCGCGCTCGATCACGTTCTCGAGCTGACGCACGTTGCCCGGCCACGAGTAGTCCATCAGCTTGTGCAGCACCTCGGTCGGTAGCGTGAGCCGAGCTCGCCCGTTCTTGGTGCAGTACACCCCCAGGAAGTGATCGGCCAACAGTGGGATGTCTTCCCGACGTGCACGCAGCGGAGGTGCAGTGACCGAGATCACGTTCAAGCGGTAGTACAAGTCCTCGCGAAAGCGCCCCGCCTCGACCTCCGACACCAGGTCGCGGTTCGTCGCGGCGACGATGCGCGCGTCGGCCTTCACGGTGTGGCCACCCACCGGTTCGTACTCGCCCTCCTGAAGGACTCGTAGAATCTTCACCTGCACGGCAGGGCTCAGCTCACCAATCTCGTCCAAGAACAAGGTGCCGCCGCGTGCACGCGCGAAACGCCCCTCCCGCTTGGCGATCGCGCCGGTGAACGCGCCGCGCTCGTGCCCGAACAGCTCCGCTTCCAGAATGCTCTCGGGAATGGCCGCGCAATTCACGGCCACGAACGGCCCGTTCGCGCGACCGCTCTTGGAGTGGATGTAGCGGGCGATCAGCTCCTTGCCCGTGCCGCTCTCGCCCAAGATCAGCACGGTGGCGCTGGACGGCGCGGCCTGCGTGGCAACGTCCAACACACGTCGCAGCGCTGGGCTCTGCCCGACGATCTCACGGTTGGTGAGCAGCTTGATCTCTTGGCGCAGTGAGCGATTCTCGGCGACGAGTGAGTGCCGCTCGGCAGCTTTGCGCACGCTCTTCACGATGGTCATGCGTTTGAGCGGTTTTTCGACGAAGTCGTAGGCGCCATCGCGCATGGCTTGCACGGCCGTCTCGACGGTGCCGTAAGCCGTCATCAGCACCACTTCGGTATCGGGGGACACTTCCTTGAGCGCCCGCAGCAGCTCGGCGCCGCTCGTGCCGGGCATCATCAAATCAGTGAGTACGACTTGAACGCGATGACGGCGCACCAACTCGAGCGCCGACTTCGCGCCGTCGGCCGTGAACACGCGCATGCCCTCGCGCTGAAAGATCTTCTCCAGCGACGCGAGGTTACTGGCTTCGTCGTCGACCACGAGCACGGTGATGTCGGCACCGGCGTCCGCGGAGGGACGAGAGCTCGGAGACAACTCGTCGTTCGTGTCTGTCATCGCGTCAGGCATCATGACATATTGTCGCGCCTGATCATTTCTGTCAAACAACAACTTAATATTAGTAGTATCAATGGGTTACAGCATCGAGTAGTTTTGGATGTGGTTGATGGACCTACAGGGACGCTGAACAAATGGTCGTCGTAGGGGATCGACAAATGTTCCGTAGTTTGATCTAACGATAGACCGACTCTTGTTCGCCGAAGCCACTACCCAACCCGAGCCGGCTGCCTCGCCAGCCATTCCATTCGTCCCCTGCGTGCGACTGTTCGTCGAGCGCATGTCCGTCGAACAAGGCGACGACAGCGAGCACGGCAGCTTCGCCGAGATCGACGTGCCGGTGCTCGCGCTCTCGTTCGAATACGCAGGCACGCGCATTCGCGCCTCCGATCGGCGTAAGCAATTCTTCGTCGGTCACGGCGGCGGACTCGCCCGCGTCGAGCGCGACTCGGCGGGTGAAACGCGCGCGCAGTGCTTGTTGGAAGGGTTCGGCGCGGTGGAGCTCGAGTGCGCGACCGCCTACGCGGCCGATCTCGACTCACAAGCCGACTACATCGTGCAGGTCGGCGGCAACGTGCACACGCTGTGCTCGTTTACCGCCTACGCGCTGCCGCAACTCGAGAGCCTCGGCTTCAAGATCGAGATCGCCGCGGACTACCCGTATCAGGTCGTTTCGCCCGACGTGCCTTGGTACGCCACGGTCGACGCCGATGATGGTCGCAGCGACTGGTTCAGCTTGGAGCTCGGCATCGAAATCGAGGGCAAGCGCGTGAACTTGGTCCCCGCGCTGCTCGAGCTGCTCGAGGAGTGCTCGGACCTCTCGAACATGGAGGCGCTGTTGCGCATGCCGGCGCGCTTTCGCGTGGTTCCGGTCGGTGAAAACCGCTATTTGCCGGTTCCGCCCGAGCGCTTGCGCTCGGTGCTCCATGTGTTGCTCGAGCTGTACCGCGGGGAAGAGCTGGCGGATGGCTCGATCAGCTTCCCCGGTTCGCGCGCCGCCACCGTGGCCAAGCTCGATGAAGCGCTGGATGGCGCAGCCACGCTGCTCTGGGGCGGCGACACCGACGTGCGTAAGCGCGGCCGTGCCCTCGGCAGCGGCACGCGCGAAAAGGTCGCCGTCAGCACCAACGGTCTACAAGCCAGCTTGCGCCCCTATCAACAAGAGGGGTTGGATTGGTTGCAGCACCTGGTCGAGTGCGACGTCGGCGGCGTGCTGGCCGACGACATGGGCCTCGGTAAGACGCTACAAACCATTGCCCACCTGTCGGCAGAAAAAGCGTCGGGCCGCATGCAGGCCCCCAACTTGGTCTTGATGCCGACCAGCTTGATCGGCAACTGGCAGCGCGAGCTGAAGAAGTTCGCGCCGCACCTGAAGGTCGTGGTTTTGCACGGCAGCAAGCGCGATGCTCGCCGGCGCGAGATCGCCGGGGCCGACGTCGTACTTACCACCTACCCGCTCATTTTGCGCGATTTAGAGCACTTTCGCGACCGTGAGTTTCACTTGTTGATCTTGGACGAAGCGCAGGCAATCAAAAATCCGCGCAGCCAGATCAACAAGGCCGTGGGCGCGTTGTCCGCGCGGCATCGCCTGTGCTTGTCGGGTACACCGGTCGAAAACAACCTGGAAGAGCTGTGGGCATTGTTCGATTTCTTGATGCCCGGCTTCTTGGGTGACGCCGATCGCTTCCGGACCGCGTTTCGCTACCCGATCGAACGCGAGGGAAACCAGCAGAAACTCGAAGCGCTGCGCAACGCGGTGGCGCCGTTCATCATTCGGCGCATGAAGGAGAGCGTGGCGCGCGATCTGCCGCCCAAGACCGAGCTGATTCGCCCGGTCGAGCTGGCCGGCGATCAGCGCGAGCTGTACGAGAGCATTCGGGCTGCTGCACACAGCGAGGTCAGGACGGCGATCAAGAAGAAGGGTATCCCCGGCTCTGCCATCGCGATCTTGGATGCGCTGATGAAGCTTCGCCAAGTGTGCTGCGATCCGCGCCTCGTTTCGGTGGCTTCGGCGCGCAAGGTGACGAGCTCCGCGAAGTTCGACTTGTTCTTCGAGCTAGTCACGAACCAACTCGAGCAAGGCCGGCGAGTGTTGGTCTTCTCGCAATTCACGCGCATGCTCGCCTTGCTTTCCGAGGGTTTGAAGCAGCGCCAAGTGCGCACCGTCGAACTCACGGGTTCGACCGTCGATCGCCAGGCGGTTTGCGACCTGTTCGAGGCGCGCAAGGCGGATGTCTTCTTGCTCAGCCTCAAAGCGGCTGGCACCGGCCTGAATCTGACCAGCGCCGACACGGTCATTCACTACGATCCGTGGTGGAACGCGGCCGCGCAATCGCAAGCCACTGATCGCGCGTACCGCATCGGGCAAACCCGGCCGGTGTTCGTGTACAACCTAATCGTCGCTGGCAGCGTCGAAGAACGCATGCTGCGCTTGCAACAAAAGAAGCAGCATTTGGCCGCAACTCTGCTCGGTACGGGCGGCGTCCCCTCTCGGCTGACCGAGGGTGATTTGGAAGATCTGTTCGCGCCGCTGGCTGACTGAGCCCGGTAGCGCTCGCGAAATGGCGAACGGTGTGCCATGAATCCGGCGATTGCTGAGCTAGAGCACCGGGTTCTTGATGCGCTTTAGAAATTTTACAGGGTGGGCTGCGCTTTCACTGACGCTCGCTGGGTCTGCCGGAGCGACCCCAGACGTGCCCGCGGTCTGGTATCGCGCTTCGGACACGTGCCCGAACGGCGCACAATTTCTCGACAAATTGGCTGAAAGTGCGCGGAGTGCGCGGCTCGCGCAAGCGGGCGACCACATCGACTTCGTGGTCACGCTGGTTGCCGATGGCCAAGAGACGATCGGGCGTCTCGAGCGACAGACCAACAGCGGGGCCGTCGCAATCCGAGAATTGCGAGATGCGACGTGTGAGCAGGTGGCGGACGCTTTGGCGCTGAGCCTGGGTCTCGCCCTGACTCCTGGGCAGGGGAGCGAGCACCCGGTGGTCGATCGCGACGACAGCGTCCCGACCGAGAGCACATCTGCCCCAGTTCCTACCCCCGCCACAGTCTCTGACTCGGCAACGACGGCCGACGCAGTCCCCACTGCTACGCCGCAGAATTCAGCCACGGCCCCCCCGTTGCGGAGGCGAGTGTGGTCAGTGGGCGCCGATTTCGGCGTGATGATTGGCATCACGACTCATCCGCTGCCGCGCGGCGCGTTGTTCGTCGACTTCGAGCCCGCACTCAGTCGTTTCTTACCGAATCTTTCGCTGCGCGGAAGC
>Ga0134124_10000309_pt1 | contig 42818 bp, 35 predicted proteins | sample KB304_FD_96880 | JGI IMG/M metagenome (GOLD analysis project Ga0134124, IMG submission 96880) | Terrestrial soil microbial communities without Nitrogen fertilizer from Kellogg Biological Station, Michigan, USA - KB3-0-4 | ecosystem: Environmental > Terrestrial > Soil > Unclassified ...
CGAAATTGCGGACAATGCCGCGCTGGCCAGCCTGTTGCAATCCTGGGGCGTTACTCCAGACAAGAATTTGATCCTGGACATGAATCCGGTCGGCCAGCTCGTGGGCGTCGGCCCGCAAGTTGCCCTCGTATCAAGCTACGATTCGCACGCCATCGTCAACGACATGAAGGGCACCGCCACCGGATTTCCACTCTCGCGTTCTCTGGAAGTGAAAAACGGCGACAAGACTTCAGTGACCAAGTTGTTCAGCTCTTCCGATACCAGCCTGGCCACTGAAAAACTCAATTCGCCTGCGGTTGATCCCAACGATCCAAAAAACAAGAAAGGCCCGCTGACCCTGGCCGCTGCCGGTACCTACACCACCGGCAAGGAAAATTCCCAGGGCCGCTTCGTGGTCGTCGGCAGTTCCGACTGGCTTGCGAACTCCTTCATCGGCTTCAACGGCAATCGCGACCTCGCTCTCAACACCATGAACTGGCTCTCCTCGGACGAGGATCTCATCTCCATTCGTCCCAAAGAACAGGACGATCGCCGCGTCACCATGACCCAGTCGCAGCTCAATTATGTGCGCATCACCAGCCAGTTTATTTTTCCGCTCGCCGTGATTCTCGCCGGCGTGTCCGTCTGGTGGAGGCGCAGATAGCGCGCAGGCGGCAGGCCATGGCAGGACAACTTCGATGAAAACAACCGGAATGCTCGTCGCGGCGGCTGTTTTACTGGCTCTCACCGGTGTCCTGTATTGGTCTGACCGCCACCCCGCCAAGGACTCGACGACATCCGCATCCTCAACCGTCGAGGCCCCCGCCCCGAAAATCCTGACGCTGAAAGACAGCGACATCTCGAAGATCGATATCAAGAAAAAAGGCGCTGACCCACTGGAGTTGACGAAAGATGCCGCCGGGAGATGGCAGATTGCCGCGCCGAAGCCGCTGAGCGCTGATCAGGACGCCGTTACCAGCTTGGTCTCCAGCGTGGCGTCCCTGAATTCCGATCGCCTTGTCGACGACAAGCCCAGCGACCTGAAACAATACGGCCTCACCGAGCCCGCGTTGGAAGTGGACATCAGCACCAAAGACAAGCCGCAAAAAATCGTGCTCGGTGACGATACGCCCACCGGCAGCGCCACCTTCGCCATGCTGTCCGGCGACCCGCGTGTTTTCACCGTCGCCAGTTACACCAAATCCAGCCTCGACAAATCCTCCAACGATCTGCGCGACAAGCGCCTGCTCACCGTCGATTTCGACAAGGTCAGCCAGATCGAGCTCATCGCCAAGAAACAAGACATGACTTTCGCCCGTGAAAAGGACACCTGGCAAATTCTGAAGCCGAAGCCGCTCCGCGCCGACAATTCTCAGGTGGAAGAGCTTTCCCGCAAGTTGAAGGACGCCAAGATGGATGTGTCCTCCTCGGCGCCTGATGAGAAAAAAGCTGCCGCCGCATTTGCCTCCGCCACTCCGGTCGCCACCGCTAAGCTCACCGGCACCTCCGGCACGCAGGAACTCCAGGTGCGCAAGGCCAAAGACGACTACTACGCGAAGTCAACGGCTGTAGCAGGCATTTACAAAGTGCCCAGCGATCTCGGCAGCGGCCTCGACAAGTCCCTTGATGATTTCCGCAACAAGAAACTCTTCGACTTTGGCTTCACGGACGTGAACGAGCTGGAAATGCACGACGGCGCCAAATCGTACTTCCTGACCAAGGGCGGCCAGGACTGGTGGATCGACGGCAAAAAGATGGATCCCATCAGTGTCGAGACGCTGGTTGACAAGGTCCGCGAACTCTCCGCCTCCAAATTCGTAGACAACGGTTTCACGACGCCGGTGCTGGACCTGATCGTGACTTCTCACGACGGCAAGCAAATCGAAAAAATCCAGATCGCGAAATCCGGCGACAACTACATCGCCAAACGTGAAAATGAAGCCGCTCTCTACCAGCTCGATGCCAGCGCGGTGACCGAGCTGCAGAAATCCGCCGCCGACATCAAGCCTCTGGCGGAACCAAAACCCACCGTCCCGCCAACCAAAAAGTAATCTCCTGTCCCCGGGTGCTGCACCCTTGCGTTTTTTAGGGTTGCAGGTTTTCAGCCGCGGACTTCACCTAGTTCCGCTCGTGGTGAAAAGGTGTTGTCACAGCTCCTTATCAACACTGATGTACGATATTCATTCGGCTGCTGGCATTGGAACCTCAGAGAGGACTTTCTCCTGCATGCTCGTCAAAGGCTACTTCCGCATTCTGAACCTCTTCGACATCGGCGAAGCCTTCGACTTGGAGAAGCTTCACGCCCTGCTCGGCCCTGCGGCACTGGCTCATCCGCCGGCCTTCATCCAGCGTTCTCCGGAATACGCGCAAGCCCAGAATGTGCCGTTACATGAAAAGCTCGATGCCTTAAAACTTGCTAGCGGTGAAACGCTCGAAGCCAACATCAAGTACTACTGGTTCGGCGTAGCTTCCGTTGAGTTCACCACCCCTTTCCACTGCCAGTTCGAAGCTTTCAACTGTGAATCTTCCCGCTGGATGAACGCTCCCGAGGTCGAAACCGCCGCGGAGGATCTGTTGCGCAAACGTCTGCACCAGATCCAGGCCACAGTCATACGTCCGGCCGGGAAATGGCTGGATGAAGACTATCTGGTCATCGACATCCAATCCGCGCAGCATCCCGATGGTCGCGCGGCCACCGCACCCGAGCTATTGCAGACGTATGGCGATCAGATTGCGGAGCTCGTCCGCGGCGAAACGGTGCCTCTGGCGCAATCCGAACGCGAAGAGGTGCTGCGCTCGGCGCTTTCTTACTATCAGACCGATCTGGTTGTTGTGGGCTGGGGCGCCGCGCTGGTCTATGACAAGCCGGATGCCACCTCCGCGGTCATCGATCTGCTCGAGTATGCCAACACCCAGCTGCTCGAATTCCGCTACTACGACGAACTCCTGACCGCGCTGCTGTCCAATGTCTATAGCTCGCTGGAAGGGCACGAAAGCTTTTTGTCGCGCTGGAGACTATCGCGTCGCGCGGGGCGGCTGAACCGCCTGCGCCTGGACATCATGGACCTTGCCGAACGTACCGAATACGCCGTGAAATTTATCAGTGATACGTTCTACGCGCGCGTTTATCGCATCAGCTCCGCAAGAATCGGTGTGAATGACTATCAGACGCTGGTGGACGAGAAACTCAAGACCGCCGGCGAGCTGTATGAATTCATGGTCGCCGAATTCAACGAGCGCCGCATGTTCGCCGTCGAGATCGTAGTCGCCGTGCTCGTTTTACTGGATGTGATCCTGCTCCTGCGCGATTCCAAGTGAGGCATCCTTTCGCATGATCGTCATCGTCATGGGTGTAACCGGTTCCGGCAAGACCACCGTTGGCATGCTTCTGGCAAAGCGCCTCGGCTGGGATTTTCTCGACGCCGACGACTTTCATTCCGCCGCCAACAAGGCCAAGATGCATCAGGGCGTTCCGCTCACGGATGCCGATCGCATGCCATGGCTCGAGGCCATGCATACGAAACTCCTGCAACTCCATTCCGAAAAACGCAACGCAGTTCTGGGCTGCTCCGCGCTGATGCAAAGCTACCGCGATGTGCTGATGGCCGGCGTGCAGGCGAAAGTGGTCTATTTGAAGGGTTCCTACGACTTCATCGCCAACCGCCTGCGTTCTCGCAAGGGCCATTTCGCCGACGAACACATCCTCGCCGGCCAGTTCGCCGATCTCGAAGAGCCAAAGAACGCCATCGTCGTCGACATCGCACCCTCCGCGGACAAAATTGTCGACGAAATTCTACGGCACCTCAACGCAGAGTAGGGACACTGCCTGTTCGGGTTGTCAACAGCCTTACCAAATATCCCAGTTGTGATAAGCAAAGGACGCGCTACGTTCGGTCGGCATGATGATGCAAAACTTGTCCCCCGAAAGAGTGCGGCGCCGTACTCAGACGGCGGGCTTCTTCGTTTCGCCGTCGGGTGTCGTACTAGACGGCGTGGCACCTGGCTCCTTCGGGCGCTCCACCGCTCCAAACTTCGCCGCCAACCATTCCCGCACTTCGGCGGGATGGTAGTTAAACGGCCCCATCCCCCCGCGATAAACAACCCGCCCGCGTTCATCCACGATGTACAGCCGCTCCGGCCACGCCGCATACGCATCGTTTGCGCGATTGTTCATATCATCGATTCCAAATGGCAGAGGAAATTGGAAGCGCTTTACGAAATCGTTGGCGATCGCCACACGCTGCTCCAGGTTCTTTGGCTGCGCGTAGCAAACGTCATCCTTCACGTTCGATTTCATCTGCCATTCATCGGTGGGATGCGCCTCGCGCACGTACACGGTCAGAAAATCAGCGTGATCTTTGTAGTCCTCGTAGATCTGAATGATGTCGCCGACCTGGCGACGAAACGGCGGTCAAGTGAAGCTGCCGAAAACGAGAACCAGCGGGCGCTGGTTCAAACGTTCCCGAATGTGGAACCTTTGCGTCCCATCCAATGCCAGTACACGCGCGTCGGGGGCCTCATCGCCCACCCTCAAATTTCCGCGATGCATGTGCGGCAACGCGTAGCGCACCATGCCGTACGCGTCCTTCGGGCTTCCTGCCAAGACCGACAGGGCAATAAACACTAGCAGCAGCAAACCGCCAAAGCCCGCCGCGATCCAGATCCACATTTTCCGTTTCATCTACCGCCTTTCGCAGGCGTCTGAATCATCAAAGTTTCTGTCAACATCTCACCGGCCATAACCACAGAGCCCCTACTTAACCGCCAACTTCCCGGTCAGCCAGTCGCGTTCCTGCTGATACCGCGCCAACGCTCGCTCGATCACCGTGACCGCGGCATACGCGGGCCGGATATCCTCCACTTCCACTTTCTTGCCCTCCAGTTGCTTGTAATCCGAAAAGAATCGCTTCAGCACCAGCAAGCGATGCGGCGGCAGATCGCGAGCTTCGACATAATCGCTGAATTCCGGATCGTTGGTCGCAACGGCGATCACTTTGTCGTCGCTGGCTCCCGAATCGATCATGGTCATCAGCCCGATAGCACGCGCCCTGATCAGCGCCAGCGGCTGCACCGCTTCCTGGCACAGGACCAGCACGTCCAGGGGGTCGTTGTCCTCCGCGTAAGTCTGCGGAATGAATCCGTAGTTGGCTGGGTAGAAGACCGCGGAATGAATGATGCGGTCTACCTTCAGTAGTCCGCTGGGTTTATCCAGCTCGTATTTCACGTTCGACCCCAGTGGAATCTCGATCACCGCCTGAAAATCGCGCGGAAGATCGCTGCCGGGCGACACGTCATGCCATGCGTGCAACATAAGCTAGTGGGCCTCGCGTTTGAAGTGGCCCTACATTATGGCGTGAACTCCAAACAAGACGCAAAGCCCGGTAGAAATTGGGCGTGAACCAAGGGTAAGATGCAAATCACCATAAGAAATCCGAGCGCGAGAACAACAGCGCCGCGGACTCACTAATCCGTGTCGGCGCTGGAGCAACATAACAGCGATCTCGAAGCTGCCCGGGGACAACCATGCAAGAACGCCATCGCAAGTCAGGCACCAGCTGGATCTCCGATCTTGCGCGAGACATCCGCTACGCCGGACGCGTGCTGCGAAAGAGTCCAGGGTTCACCAGCATCGCCATCCTGACGCTGGCGCTGGGCATCGGCGCGAACACAGCAATTTTTTCCGTCGTCAATGCCACGCTCCTGAAGCCGCTGCCGTTTCGCAATCCCGAAAAAATCGTAGCGCTGTGGCAGACCGAGAGCGCTCCGGGCTCCTATCCGCTGACCGGCGAAGATTACTCGGACTGGAGGGCACAGAACACTACGTTCGAGGCCATGAGCTTGTACTCCTGGCCCTCCAACGCCAGCGTTACCGTGGGCGCCGCTCCCGAAGGCGCCACCGTAGTCCGGACGGAGGCGAATTTCTTCTCGTTGTTGGGTGTAAACCCCCTGATCGGCCGAAGCTTCGCTACCGGCGAGGATCAGAATGGCGGCACCAAAGTAGCCATCCTGAGTTATGCGTTCTGGAAATCACGATTTGGCGGATCGACCACCGTTTTATCCAAGAGCCTGTCCCTGAACGGTGAGCCGTATGTAGTCATTGGCGTCATGCCGCCTTGGTATCGCACATCGGGCGATGCGGAAGTATGGATTCCCTTGAACATGGCTAAGGAGCATCTCGGCACTCGGGGAACCCACCAGTGGAAAGCGATCGGGCGCATCAAGCAAGGCGTGACGCTGGCGCAGGCGCGCGCCGACTTGCGCGCCCTGTCGGAAGGCTACGAGAAGCAATTTCCCGAACACAATCGCAACGTCACCGCGATCGTGAATCCTATGCGCGAGGATCTGATCGGAGATTTTTCCACCCAGATTCTGGTGTTGTTCGGCGCCGTCGGATTGGTGCTGCTGATCGCCTGTGCCAACGTAGCAAACCTGCTGTTGGCGCGCTCCACCAGCCGTCAGCGCGAAATCGGCGTGCGCAGCGCGCTGGGTGCGGGCCGCGGCCGGCTGGTACGTCAACTTCTGACGGAAAGCGTGCTGCTCGCACTGGCTGGAGGCGCTCTGGGAATTGCCATCGCCTTTGCCGGCGTGGCCGCGCTGCGCGCACAACTCGCCGACAGCATCCCGAATCCCAATCCCATTGCCGTGGACTGGTGGCCGCTGCTTTTCACCTTCCTGATCTGTATCCTCGTGGGCGTTTTGTTCGGGCTGGCACCTGCGGTGCAGACCTCCGCGGTGAATTGCGGGCAGGCGCTGAAGTCCAAAGGCACCGTGGGTGCAAGCACCACGCGGGGCGGCCACTGGCTGCGCGATTTTCTGGTGGGAAGTGAAATCGCGTTGTCTCTGGCGCTGCTGGCCGGAGCCGGGCTGCTGCTGCGGACCTTTACGCATTTGCGCTCGGCGGACATTGGCGTGCGCGGCGATCAGGTGCTGACCGCGACCGTGCGACTCCCGGAGAAGCAGTACACCACCTTGGACCAAGGCGCCTTGTTCTACGACCGCTTGATCGAAAAACTCCAGAATTCTGCGGGCGTGAGGTCCGCGGCGATCACCACGGAGCTTCCCTTGCTCGGAGGAAGCAACGGTTTCATCAAAATTCCCGGCCGGCAGATGGACAGCGAGAGCGGACCACTGGTGGAATTCTCCTCGATCAGTGAAGGTTACTTCCGGACCATGGGGATTCCGCTGCTGCAGGGGAGGGAATTCAACCGCGCCGATTTTGAAATCACCGCCAAAGTGATTCGCGAGGCCATGGATGCCAAGACCAGCGACGATGCCAAGGCCATCGCCAAGAAGTACGTGCTGCCCGCGGTCATCAATCAGACCATGGCGAATGCGTTTTGGCCACGGCAGAACGCTGAAGGGAAAATCTTCGAGAGCTGGGTGCAATTTCGCGTGGTTGGGGTGGTCGGCGACGTGAAGCAGATGCGTTTGCGCGAGGGTGTGATGCCGCAGTGGTATGCGACGCTGTCCTGGAACCTGGGCGTGCCCTCCGGGCCGTATTCGATTGTGGTGCAAAGTGCGGGAGCCCCCCCGCAGATCCTGGGCAACACCATTGTTACTGCGGTGCAGTCGCTGGATCCCGGCCTGGCGGTATTCCGGGTACGCACCATGCCGCAGATCGTGGCCGAGTCCATGCAAGACACCAGCTACGAGGCGGTATTGCTGGGCGCCATGGCGGCGCTGGCCCTGGTGCTGGCATCGGTGGGGACCTACGGCGTCATGTCCTACGTAGTTGGACAGCGGACAAACGAGATCGGCATCCGCATGGCTCTCGGCGCCCGCCCCATCGAAATCATGGGCATGGTGACTCGCGAGATGCTTTCGGTGGTCGGCATTGGGATCGTGGTCGGTCTAGTAGGCGCGCTGGCTGGCGCTCAGCTGATGAAGGATCTCCTGGTCGGTGTGGCGCCCTTTGACCCCATGACTTACGTCGGGGTCTCCCTCTTGTTGGCCTTGGTGGCGTTGGCGGCGTGCTATGTGCCAGTGCGGCGAGCCATGTGCGTGGACCCGGTTCTGGCGCTACGATACGAATAAGCTCGAAGCTAGTGCGGTGAAACAATTGTGGAGTTTCGGCGGTTTAGTGGTGTGGTCGGCCGTAGCTGAACAGTTCTTGGCATTCCGGGCGAAGAAAGCCCCCGGTGACCGGAATGCGATGATTGCCCTTCTCGAAGACCAGGCGGCAGGGGATTAGGCACGCCCGCCACTTGTAGTCATTCGTGCCGCGCGTCCGGCCAAAGGCGGCGATGTCTTCCTGCGAGACCCCGTAGACGACCGCGCCAATCCTGGACCACACGCACGCCCCGGCACACATGGCGCAGGGCTCGTGGGTGGAGTAGAGGATAAAGTCGGGCAGGTAGCGGCCGTATCCGCTGGATACGTACTTGAGGGTTTCCAACTCCACGTGCTTGATGCTCGATCCAGAGGTCTTCACGCGGTTACCGGCGCTGGCGATGACCACTTCGCGGCGGCCGATCAGACGGGTGATGACCGCGCCGATCGGATAGTCGCCGCGATCACCGGCGCGTTTGGCTTCCGCGATCGCCAGCTCCATAAACTTCCTGCGCGGCTTGTAGGAAGCAGGGATCATGTACATCGATTATAGCCATGCTGCTGCCAACTCCATGTGGCCGGCGTGTGCTCAGCGCCGTCGTGCGGTGACCTTCAGGTATTCGTTGTGCACCAGGACCCGACTGTCCGGATTGGGCGCGACGTTGTGCGCCGACCATACCGATTCGAGATCGGCCGCGAAGGCCGCTTGGCATTTTTCGTCCAGCCGGCTAAACGCGACCTGCGTTGGGCCGAAGTACTTGCGAAAGAAATCGACCGCGCCAGCGGCGTTCGTGGGCAGATCGAAATCAATGGCCACGATCTCGGTCTGAATGTCCGAGAAATACGGCGAGAGGCGCTCACGCACCTTCGCTTCGTCACCCCAGAAGACCGGCGGGGCAATCCCCGGCGGTGCCGGGGCATGATTGGAGCTGACCTTGAACATTTTTCCCGTGAAGCTGGCGGGATTCCAGTTGCCCATGGCCAGCAGCCCACCAGGCTTCAGGACGCGGGCAGACTCGGACGCCACTAGCTCGGGCCGCGGCGCAAACATCGATCCGAACATGGTGGTAACTGCGTCGAACGACGCATCGGGATAAGGCAGCTGTTCGGCATCGCCTTCGTCAAACTGCACTTTGACGTTTTCCGCGGCAGCACGCTCCCGGGCCTGAGCGAGTAGATTCGTAGCGATATCAACGCCAGTAACAATAAAGCCGCGCCGCGCCAGCGGAATTGCGGTATTGCCAGTCCCGCAAGCGATGTCCAGCACCCGCGCGCCAGCGGGAATATTGAGGCCATTGGCAAAGGCTTCGCCGCCGCCCGCGATGGTCTTGGCGACCATACCGAAGTCCCCGGTCATCCAGGTGCTGCGCATCGATGCCTTGATCTGCTGGATCGGCGGCGTGGTAGGAGAAGTCATTGATTGAGTCCTCGTCGTCGCGAAAGAGTTCGCACGAGCATGCTTGATGCATTAGCGCGGCGTCAAGCATCGCGTGTAGGGGCGCACTTCACGTGCGTCCCTGCCATCGAACGATCAACGCACCAAGGAAAGCTCGAAAAAGGACAACCGCTCACCGTCTCCGTTTCCTAGTTACCGCCGAACAAGAAAACGCGAATCCCATCGAAGCACCGAGGCGCATTCCAAATTCCTCACCGCAACTGGGCCTCAATCGCCTCGGGCAGGACAACAGTACGCTGCATCAAGCTGCCAACTGTCAGAGCTTGGCTCTTGGCCAGATACGGGGTCAGCGCCCCCGGCTCCCGCCACGGCATAGTCCAGGCATGTTCCAACGCTAGGATCCTGTAACTGCCTGGAATTACGCCCCGCACCACAAAGCTCCCGTCCAGATTGCTTTGATCCCGGCGAATCAGGTCCTGGTGCCCTTCAGGATTATCGGGAACCAGGACGACCATGGCGCCTGCCACCGGTCGGGTCCCGCGCTTCACGAAACCTTCCACCGCGACTACCCCTTGCGTCAGGACGACGGTCAGCTCCTGCGTTGAACCAGGCTCGATCGTGATCTCCCGCCCGGCCATTTCCCGTCCCTCCGCCACCATCCGTGTAATCGAGCACGCCACATTTCCGCAGAACGCAACCAGGGAATACTTGCCGGGCCGAATGTTGTCCAACTCTGTATGGCCCGATGCGTCGACCGGATAGGAGTTTTCCACCTGATGCTGACCGTCCTGCAGACCGACAAACACTTCCTGCGGCAAGGCGCCGCTGCTGACTTTTACGGAAACCCTTACGTCCACCGCGGGCTCCATTTGCGTAACGTCGACTTCCTGTCCGTTGTTGCGAAGGTCCAACTCCGCGTATCTGGCCGATGTCGTATTGGTCCCTTGCGACAGCACGGAGTATCGGCCGGGGACCAGACCAGTCATTTCATAGACGCCGGGAGCTATGAATCGCCCACTCGAGTTTGACAACACCGAGCTGTCAAATTCGCGGCGCGAGAGATTAGGTATCGAATAGCTATGCCCATCATCGTTTGAAGGAATCCGCAGGATGAGTTTCAGACCCGCGGTTGGCGCAAGATGAATGTCCACTTGCAGCTGCTCTCCACCCTTCGGTGTAATTGGCGTCGCCGCATCGGAATCCGTAGCGCCGTTGTAAAACGTGGAAGGGTAGACGACGTCGAGTGAGCTATCGACCTGCGACAGGAGTTGACCGGGAACCGGCTCGGGAGGGGGATACACGGCGTACCACGGTTTGCCGGATGCGGAGATGTAGTAGGTGGCCGGCCCTACTGTGGGGAACTCATACGTGCCCAGATCGTCGGTCTGCGTGTTTGTCTGTTGCACCACGCGGTTGTAGCCGTTCTGGTCATCGCGAGTATACAGCCAGATCATGGCGTTGCGCACGGGCTCGCCGAATTCGTCCGATACCTTGCCGAAGATGCGCGCCAGCGGGGTGAGACGCAGAACTAGGTTTTCGGTTTCCATTCCGGCGCCCGTGACGATTGCCGTGGAGAATGCGTCGTGCTGATCATAGCTGCTGCGCATGTAGCCTCGCCGGGTGCCAAGCAGAGCGAATTTTCCGGCCGGCAAGTTCTTGAATTCGAATACGCCATTTTCCTCGGTGAGTACGTGGATTCTGGTGTTTCGGTTTTGTGTGTCGATCAGTCTGACGTGGGCCTCGGCCAGCGGAGCGCCGCTGAGTGCGTCGACGACGCGCCCGGCGATCTTGAAGGTTGCGGAGGCTTGCGGAGAAGTCTGGGCCGCAGGACGTTGCGCGTGGATCAGCGGCGCTGCCAGCATCGCCACGATCGCCCATTCACGCCAGAGCGCTGTCTTCGTTAAACTCATTCGTTTGCCGAGGCGAATTCGAGTTGCAGCGATTTCTTTTCGCTGGGCGCGAATTCCACGATTTGCGACCCGGAGTCGTAGCGCCGTAGCTCGTCCTCGGTGGCCAGTTCAAGCTCCGGCTTCGCTCGATGAAACGCCAGCACGCGATACCTTCCCGGTGCCACCTGATTCAGCTGGAATTTCCCGTCCATGCCGGCGATCGTCAGCATAAACCGGCCGTCGCTGTCCGCGGTGGGCACGAAATAGACGAAAGCCTGAGACTCACGAATCGTCGCGTGCCTCATGGTGAGCAACTTGTTAAGCGCCCATGGGTGTGCGGCGGACGTGTTATTCGATCCTGATTCCAGAAATGCTTGCGCCAAGCTCCTGATAGTGCCTTCCACCTGGGCGCCGTCGTCGCGCACGGTGACCTCGATCGGGTCCGGCGATGCTCCAGGTGCAACCGTCAAGGGCTCGCGCAGCAGGTTCACGTTCCCGGATCTCAGCGACGCCGCATATCCCACGGGGATGAACGCTTTCACTCGGTAGCGGCCGGGAACAACGTTCTCGACTTCCAGTGAGGTATCTTCGGGACCCTTCGGCTGTGCGAGGCCAGCGTCGACTGCGGCGCCAAATTCCTCGACAGGAGACAGGTACAGACTCAGATAGTTCGGGCGTTTGGAATTTACGTCGAGCTGGTTGCCGTCCCTTCGGCTGAAGCTCACCCGATTCTCGGGTTTGTGCTGCATCTCTTCGTTGACGATCACAGGAATGGAGAGTGCTGGCACCAGCGCAATAGCCGGGCCCGAGAACGGAGCTCCGGCGATGGTGAAGTTGGTAGTGCCAATCATGATCGGCGACTGAAAGCTTCTGATGACAACAGTGTAGGTGCCGTCCGGGAGAAATCCCTCAACTCCGCCGCGCCCCGAGCTGAGGCCCAAGGAATAGCCCGGGCCGGGATGCCCTTGAGGCCAGACCGATATCTGGAGGTTCACGACATTCGCCATGGGAAAGTGAACCGGGTAATACCGACGGCGCGAGGGCGATAGCGTGGCTTGGAAGGTCTCGCCGGCAGCGAGGTGGATGACTGCGGCGGAATCGAAGTCCGCGGTCGCCGGATAGTAAATCGGCGGATACCCAAAGAGGGGTTCGCGCGGATCGAAGGTGAGTGGACGCATGTGCTCGTGCGTGAACAATTTGTAAGTGCCAGCTGCTAAGCCGGCGAAGCGAAACTCGCCGGATGAGCGGGTGAATACGGGAGGCGACTGCTCCCAGCGTTCGCGGCCACCCTCCATCTCTCTCTGGTACAGCGACACTTGGATCCTGTCCGCCGGATCCGAACCCGACACAGTGACCCGGCCGATGACGCGCGCTTCCGGTGTCAAAGGGACGGTCACTTCGTCCTGATTCGGTGCGATGGAAACCGGATCGTTGCCGTAGGATTCGATGAAGCCGGGTTTGCGAGCCATAAGGGCGTAGGGCCGACTAGGAGGCTGGCCGACCGCTGCGGAATTCGATGGAGCAATGCCGCGGAGGGGAATCGTTGGCGCCGCAGCGAACTTGAACTCGAACCGCCCCTCGTCGTCGGTCATGACCGCAAAACGGCTGTCCGGGGACAGCACCAGGGCATGCGGGACCGGTTCGTTGGTCACCGAGTTGATCACCGTCCCGCGCAGGTGATTGGACCGGTCTGCGCCAAACGCAGCTTCGGGAGTTTGCGCGGGCAGCGGCGCCACCAACGCCGCCATCGCAAGCAACCCGGCAAGCCAACCGTGGAAGCGGGCTAGGGTAAGCATCCGGCAATTCCGCCGCGGATTATGTCATATCTGGCATATAACGCGAAAACAACAGACGACAAGATTGATGCCCCGCTAGGAAGACGCGTTGTCTTGACCCAGTCGGAACGTGCCGGGATAGACGCAAGTCCGGCCTGGATCGCGCCTTGAACGCTGCGGAAGCGCAACGGCCAGAGCATTTGTCAGAGGCAGTTTCTTGGCGTGGCGTAGGACGATCAATTTCTGGAAATAACTCAAAGAGCTTACAGATTCGTCCGGGCCCGTATGGCAGTCTAACTCCTTCGGAGATATACACTTGCAGGAAGGCAGTCCGTAAGCCCTTTACCTACAGCACATACGTGCACACCCGGGATGGGTACCGCCAAAGGCGAAGGAACGGCGAAGATCCCGCCAACCGATCGATTCATCAGGCCCGCGCCTTGTCGATCATTTCCTCCCAGATGCCTTTGCTCTTGAGAATCAACTCGACCGTCTCCCGGGCCGCCCCCTTCCCACCGATCGCTTTCGTGGTGTGGTGGGCGATTCGCTTTACCTCAACAGCGGCGTCGCCGACCGCCACCGCCAGTCCGACGCGGCGCATGATCGTCATATCCGGAAGGTCGTCGCCCAGGAAGGCGACCTCCGATTCGCTGACGCCGGTCTTGCGCAGCACATCCTCGAACGCGGCAATCTTGACCGGCTGCTTTTCGTAAACAAATTCCATGCCGAGTTCCTTGCAGCGGCGGCGGAGCGCGGCGCTCTCGCGTCCGGTGATAACGCCAGTACGAAGTCCGGCGGTGCGCGCAAGGGACAAGCCCTGGCCGTCGTGAGCGTCGAAAGTTTTGATTTCGAGGGCGGTGCCGTCGGGTTGCGAGAGCAGCGTGACGCTGCCGTTGGTGAGCGTGCCGTCGACGTCCATCAGCAGGACTTTGATTTGCCTAGCGCGCTTGGCGATGGCGGCGGGGATTTTGTGTGCGATCGTTGCTAATTTTGTTGCCAATTGTTTCTCCTGAGACTTCGATTGAGATCGACGCTGCCGAGGCAAGGGTGCTGCTGCAAATTCGGGGGCGGCGATTGCCTACATCAGTTCGAGCGTCCACAGATCGTGGAGATGCACCACGCCGAGAACAGCTTGCGCTTCGTCGACTACGACGATCGATGTGATTTTTCGTTTCTCCATCAAGTTCAAGGCTTCGCTGGCCAGCACGTGCGGGCCGATGGTTTGCGGGTTACGAGTCATGGCTTCACCGGCGGTCATTTCCAATGTTGACCCGCGATGTTTTTCCATCAATCGGCGCAGGTCGCCGTCGGTCAGGATGCCGGCGAGTCGACCGTCAGGGTGAGTGACTGTGGTCATGCCCAGGCCTTTGTCACTCATTTCGTGGATCACGTCGGACATCGGAGTTTCCGGACAGACGCGGGGCAGAGCCGCTGCGCTGTGCATGGTGTGCTCCACGCGAAGCAGTTTGCGGCCGAGGCGGCCTGCGGGGTGGAGCGCGGCGAAGTCGTCGTGGCGGAAATCGCGTCGCTCGAGCAGCGCGACGGCGAGGGCATCGCCTACGGCCATCGCCACCGTGGTGCTGGCGGTGGGCGCCAGATTCAGAGAGCAGGCTTCTTCTTTCACACTCACGTCGAGCGCCGCTTCGCTGGCTTCGGCGAGAGTGGAATTGATGCGACCGGTGAGCGTGACCAGCGGAATTTCCAGCCGTTTCATCGCCTCCAGCAGACGGACAATTTCTTCAGTTTCACCGCTGTAGGAGACGGCAAGCATGGCATCGCCGCGCGCGATCATGCCGAGATCGCCATGTACGGCTTCGGCGGGATGAAGGAAGAAGGAGGGTGTGCCGGTGCTCGACAGCGTGGCGGAAATTTTTCGCGCCACCAGGCCGGACTTGCCCATGCCCGTCACCACCACACGGCCCTTGCACGCGAACAGCAGGTCGACGGCCTTCTCAAAGCTCGCGTCAAGGCGTGCGAGAACGTCTTGAATCGCCTGGGCTTCGATTTTGAGCACGCGACGCGCTGATTCGAGACTCATGCGAGGGTGATCCGTGATCCGTTTTTTGTGGCCCATGAAACGCAGCACGAGACAAAAATAACGCGGAGAGGCAGATGGCGCCGAGGTCTCGCAGAGATGCTGCGGGGGCTCACGATGCCTCCCAGCGGCGGACCAGCGTCGACAATTCCTTGAGGCGGGCGAGCAGGATGGGGAGTTGCGGCAGCGGGAGGGCGTTGGCTCCGTCGGACAGAGCGGCGGCGGGATTGTCGTGCGTCTCGAGGAAGATGCCGTCGACGCCGGCGGAGACGCCGGCGCGGGCTAGCGGCTCGATGAACTCTGGCTGGCCGCCGCTGGCGTGGCCCTGGCCGCCGGGCAGTTGGACCGAGTGGGTAACATCGAAGACTACCGGATAGCCGAGCTTTTTGAGGATCGGAAAACTGCGCATGTCCACGACTAGATTTTGGTAGCCAAAGGACGCGCCGCGTTCGGTGAGGATAATTTTGTCGTTGCCGGTGGAGGCAATTTTCTCGACGACGTTGGTCATGTCCCACGGCGAGACGAACTGGGCTTTCTTGACGTTGACGATGCGGCCGGTTTGGGCGGCAGCGAGAAGAAGATCCGTCTGGCGAGAGAGAAAAGCGGGGATTTGCAGGATGTCGCAGGCTTCTGCGGCAGGGGCGGCCTGCGAGGCATCGTGGATGTCGGTGAGGATCGGAACCTTGAGATCGGATTTAATTTTGCCGAGGATGCGAAGGCCTTCGATCAGGCCCGGGCCGCGGAAGGATTTTACAGACGATCGATTGGCCTTGTCGTAGGAGGCTTTGAAGATGTAGGGAATTTGCGCGTCGGCGGCGATTTTGGCGATGCGCTCGGCCATGGAGCGCGCGTGAGATTCGGATTCGATGACGCAGGGTCCGGCAATGAGGAAGAGCGGATTGCCGCTGCCGAGACGGAGCGAGTTGAGCTGGATTTCGTGAGTTGTGGTCATTCGGAATTAGGGAAGATAGCACATTAGGGCACGGCCTTCAGACTGCCCGGTTCGGATTTTCGTCGCTTGAAACCGGGAGCATAAGGCGTGCCTCAGTGATGAGCCTGCTACAGGATCGTGCCGCGTTTACCAAGCAGCCCACCTTTCGCGAAAGGCGCGAAGGGTAGGCCACCCAAGATGTTCTTTACGTTGCGATTGTGCTTGGCTAGGCGGTGGCGTGCGGGGCCACAACGACGGTTTGGGTGCGGCGCGCCTCACCGGCCAGCCGCGATCTGTTTTTCTTGTGTTCGAGGGCTGCTCCGATAAAGGCGGCGAACAGCGGATGCGGTTCGAGCGGCCGGGATTTGAATTCGGGATGGAATTGGCAGCCGAGGAACCACGGGTGCTCGGGGGCTTCGACGATTTCGACGTAGTTTTCGTCGGGGGTGCGACCGGTGATGCGAAGGCCGGCGGCGACGAGGATCTTTTCGTAGTCGCGGTTGAATTCGTATCGGTGACGGTGACGTTCGCTGATTTCCAACTTGCCGTAGGCTTTGGCCGCGAACGAGCCAGGCTCCAGTTTGCATGGCCAGGCGCCCAGACGCATGGTGCCGCCCATTTCGTCCACACCCAGGAGCTCGCGAAGCTTGTAAATCACGCGATGCGGGGATTGTGGATCGCATTCGGTGGTGTCGGCGCGTTCGAGTCCCGCCACATCGCGCGCGTATTCCACGGTGGCGCACTGCATACCCAGGCAGATTCCGAAGAAGGGGACTTTGTTTTCGCGGGCGTACTGAATGGTGTAGATCATGCCCTGAACGCCGCGCTTGCCGAATCCGCCAGGAACCAGGATGCCGTCATAGCCGCGAAGGCGTGCGGCAGCGGTGGCGACGGAGTCGATGTCTTCGGCTTCGATCCACTCCAAAACTGTCTTGTGGTTGTGCGCCAGGCCCCCGTGGAGCAGCGCTTCGCGAAGGCTTTTGTAGGCGTCTTCGAGCTGCACATACTTGCCGACGATGGCGATGCGCGCTTCCCCGGCGGAATTATGCATGCGGTGGATCAGATCGATCCACGGCTTCAGATCTTGCGGACGATTTTCGAGCTTCAACAGCCGGAGGATCTGCGCGTCCAGGCCTTCGTTGTTGAGTTCAACGGGGACCGCGTAAATCGTATCGACATCTTCCATCGAAATGACGCAGGAGTCCGCAACGTTGCAGAACAGCGCGATCTTTTTCTTGAGGTCGACGGGAATGTGGCGATCGCTGCGGCAAAGAAGAATGTCGGGTTGAATGCCGATGCCCAACATCTCCTTCACGCTGTGCTGGGTAGGCTTGGTTTTCTGCTCGCCTGCGGCGGCGATGTAAGGAACCAGCGTGACGTGAACGAAAAGCGTATTTTCCGCCCCAAGTTCGAGGCGCATCTGGCGGATGGCTTCCAAAAAGGGCAGCGATTCGATGTCGCCGACGGTGCCGCCGATTTCGACGATGACCACGTCGACGCCTTCGGAAACTTTTTTGATAGTGGCTTTGATTTCGTCGGTGACGTGCGGGATCACCTGCACGGTTTTGCCGAGATAATCTCCGCGGCGTTCCTTGCTGATGATGGTTTCGTAGATGCGGCCGGTGGTCCAGTTATTGTCGCGGCTGAGCTTGGCGTGCGTGAAGCGTTCGTAGTGTCCCAGGTCGAGATCGGTTTCCGCCCCGTCTTCGGTGACGAAGACTTCGCCGTGCTGAAAGGGACTCATCGTGCCGGGATCGACGTTGAGGTACGGATCGCACTTCTGCAGGGTGACTTTGAAACCGCGACTTTCGAGGAGACAACCGATCGAGGAGGCTGCTACGCCTTTTCCGAGTGAGGAAACAACACCGCCGGTAACAAAGATATATTTTGGCGCCATCCATGCAGCCGGGCCAGCGAACTGCGTGCTCGCCGAGCTTGTCTAACCTCCACAGGAGTGACGTACACATAATTATGTTCGGAAGACGGCGAAGAGTCAAATGCGAGTCTCTGGAGTTGTGGAACAAAAAAACTGTTCTACGCCGGCGCAGCAGAAGCTAAACGGGAACAATCCGCGGACGGTTCGGGAATGCTTGATTGTGCAGATGACGATTGGCGCGAAACCTTTTCAACGCACTGGTGTTTGCTGGAATGTAGAGGCCTACAGGAAGCCTGGGACCGCGCGTGATGCTGTAAACAGTTTGTCATTGCGCACATAGCAGCGATCAAGGCGGAAACACGCCGGCGGGACCGGCCATCTAAATTTGTGCGGGAGTTCGCGCAGAGAGTTGGTTGGGGGCCGGTCCGCGCAGATCGCAGCTCGCTAGACGAGCCTTTCACAGTGGGGGACATGAATCGCATGCATAAAAATGTTATCGGCACTGGCTGGATGTGTCTTTTGTTGCTGTGCGCAGCGGTGGGACGCGCGCAGCAGCCGTCGAATGATCTGCGCGCGGGCTACGATCCGAGCAGGGAAACCAACCTGGTCGGGACGGTTTCCAGTTTTACTGCGAATTCAGAAACGGGGCCGCTGGGGGCCCACGTTGCGGTACAAACACCGAGCGGCATTGTAGATGTGCACGTCGGAACCGCGAAATTTCTAGAGCTCAATCACCTGACGCTGAATGCCGGCGACAACGTGCGAATCATCGGTGAGAGTTTCACCAACGGCGGGAACTCGATATTTCTGGCGCGCATCATTCAGAAGGGCACGGTTGCAGTGGCAGTGCGTTCGCCGCGCGGAATCCCGCTGTGGCTGGGCGGCGGCCGGGCACTGAGCGGGCAAGAGAAGAAGAGCCGCGGAGGTGCCCAGTGAGTCGGCCAATGAGTCGCCAGGTCCCGCTGGTTTCCGTGTTGGCTCTCGCGTTGCTTTGCGCCGCTTGCGGAGGTGGGGGCGGAGGAATATCGGGAACGCCCGCGCCGCCGCCGACTACCGGTCCTTACAGCGCCGCCAGTCTGAACGGCAACTATGCATTCACGATGACCGGGCAGGATTCCGGAGGATTTTTTGCCCGTGTCGGGAGTTTCTCGGCGAATGGCGCTGGCGCCATCATGGGCGGCGTAGAGGATGTGAACAGCGGCGCAATCGGTACAGCGATCTTGCCATTCAGCGGCGGCTCGTATTCGATTTCCTCCAACGGAAAAGGCACCCTGAATCTCACCAACCAGACGGGAACACTGCAATTCACCATCGTCATGACGTCTTCGACTTCGGGTTTGCTGACGCAGGTTGACGGCAGCGCCTCGGCCAGCGGCAATTTTACATTGCAAACGCCGTCGTCTTTCTCGCTGCCCAACATCAACGGCAGTTACGTTTTTGATTTCTCCGGGCAGGACCCCAACGGAGTGCCCGAATCCCTCGTGGGGCAGTTCACCGCCAATGGCGGCGTGGGCGGCAGCGGGGTGTTGGATGACAATGATGGCGCGGTACCTTCGGGTCCCCAACCTTTCGCCAGTTCCTCTTTTGCCCTGGATTCGACCTTTGGCGCGACGTTTGGACGAGGAATCGCCAACATAGCCGGAATCAATTTCGCCTTTTACATGGTGAACGGAAACAAGATCAAATTCATGGAGACCGGCTTCCCATCACTGGTTGTGGGCGATGCCACCGCGCAGACCGGCACAATTCCCACCACAACAGCAGGCTTTAGCGGCAACTTCGTGACGGTGATGGCTGGAGCGAGCCTGTCGGGCTCCGATGTGCGCGGCGGGCGATTTACGCTGACCGGCGGAAATGTCACGAACATTCAGATGGACGACGATAGCTCGAGCAACAGTGGTTCGGGCAACAGCAACGCGTTCATGATTCCAAACGGCACGATTTCGGCGGCCACTTACACCATCGACACCACCGTGCCCGGATCCGGACGCGGCACTGTGCAGTTCACCGATTCCAAGCTGGGCACATTTTCGTTCATCTTCTACCTGATTTCTCCAACGCAAGCGGTGATCCAGGACAACAGTGCGGGCATCGTGTCCGATGGCTCGATGTTGGCGCAGACTGCTGGTCCGTTCACCACCGGCGGTGCGGCCGGCAATTGGGCTTTCAGCTTCGTGGGGCAGAGCGTGAACAGTACCACCGGAGGATTTGGCGAAGAGGATTACCTTGGCCAATACACGCAGACCAGTTCGGGCAGCATCTCCGGCAGTGTGGACTTCACGGAGCTGTCCGCGCCGGCGGTGGCTACCAACCTTGCGATCACTGGGTCAATGACTGTACAGGGCGACGGCACCGGACGAAATGGTTACAGCGTCAAGGTGAATTCGTCTCCGTCGGCCACGTTGAACTTCAGTGCCTACTTTATCGATGCGAACACATTTTTTGTGGTGGGAACGGACACGCATCGGACGATCACGGGTACGGTGATTCGAAACTTTTAGAGATGCTGTGCGCTTGCGCGCATCGTGATGTCCCTCGGCGGCTAATGCCAGTCGAGGCGTTGCGTAGCGGCACGACTAAAGTCGTGCCCTCCGGGTAAAAAAACGTACGTCTCGCGTAGGGACCTGCCCTCGCGGTTACTAAGTGCGGATTGGTGATCGAGATTTCGTGTCAGTGTTGAATGCTTTGTGGCAAGGGCCGCACATGAAGTGCGCCCCCACAAAGCCTCTGGATGCCTTAGCTTTGCAGCAGCTTTTCGACGCGGGCTACATCCTCAGGGACATCGACGCTAACGGCATCGTGCTCCACTTCGGCGACCCGGATCTTTACGCCATTCTCCATCCAGCGCAGCTGTTCGAGCTGTTCGATGCGTTCCAGATCACCTTGCGGCAGGGTCGCATACTCCAGTAACGCGTCGCGCTGGAAGACGTACAAACCAAGATGCTTCCAGTGGCGGACCACGATATGGTTGGCGGTGTCACGCACCCAGGGAATTGGCGCCCGGGAGAAATACAGAGCATTGCCGTCGAAATCGAGTACGGCTTTCACCACGTTGGGGTCCATGATGTCGGCGGGAGTCTTGATCGTGGTGGCCACTGTGGCGACTGCCGCCGGTGGATCCTCCAGCAAGGCATTCACCGCAATGTCGATGGCCGCGGGATCCAGCAGCGGCTCGTCTCCCTGGACATTTACAAAGATATCGCCTTCGACGTGCGCGGCGACTTCGGCGACTCGCTCGGTGCCGGTGCGGTGGTCGGAGCGTGTGATCCGGGCCTCACCCCCGAAGGCCTCGACGGCCCGGAGGATGCGCTCGTCGTCGGTGGCAACGATCACTTGTGACGGTGTCTTGGCCAGCTTGGCGCGCTCAAACACTCGTTGAATCATGGGTTTGCCGGCCAGTGAGACGAGCGGCTTGCCGGGCAGGCGGGTAGCCCCATATCGCGCTGGTATTACTACGACTACTTTCCCTGAACTCATGGCGCCTGCCTCAGTTACAGAACCAACTCCGGACCAATTACAGAACTTCCGTTGGCGTCTTGCCCAACTTACCCGATGCTATCACGGCTGGATACAGCATCTCTGCTGTGTTAGCCGCCGTTTCTGTTGACAAAAGTTTGACAGGTACGGACGGTCCAGTACGTAATTGGCCTTGTCTTCCCTTGGGCGAGTGGTAGAATCCGCGTAGACCTGAACCGCGCGGCCGTCCCGGCAGGCCAGGAACTTTTGGGAGAGAGCCGTGAAGCGCGAGGTGCCTCACATTCGCGTTTTTACCCGTTTGTTGGCTTCGCTGCTGTTCATTTCTGGAGTTACCTCGCTGTACTCGGCCCCCGCGACGGCGCAATCGGAGTCTGGGCCGTCGAAACCCGCACCCGAGCTGCCCGCTTCCGCCACTCCGGCCAAGGAAGACAAATTCAAACCGCCGGAACGACCCGCGAAGGACGACGTCCGCAAAGACACTCCCGGGAAACCACTGCAGGGTTTGCACATGGACGTTGACCTGGCGCTGGTTAACGTCACCGTCACCGATCCTTACAACCGGCTGGTCACCGGGCTCGACCCCGACAATTTCCGCGTATTCGAGGACAACATCGAGCAGGAAGTCGTGACCTTCTCCGCCGAAGACGTGCCCATTTCGATCGGCGTGATTTTCGACCTCAGCGGCAGTATGGCCAACAAAATCGGCAAAGCGCGCGAGGCCGCCATTCAGTTTTTCAAGACTGCCAATCCGCAGGATGAATTTTTTCTGGTGAGCTTCAATGAACGCGCCGAGCTGACCAGCGCGTTCACTAACAGCGTGGAGGACTTGCAGAGCCGCATGATGTTGACGGGCCCGAAAGGGCGTACCGCGCTGCTGGACGCCATCTATCTTGGCCTGAGCCAGATGAGGGGTGCACGCAACGGCAAGCGTGCCTTGCTCATCTTATCCGACGGAGGCGATAATCATAGCAGGTACAACGAGAGCGATATCAAGCGCCTGGTCAAGGAAGCGGACACGCAGCTTTACGCGATCGGGATTTTCGACCCGCTCGGATATCGGAACCGGACACCAGAAGAGCTCAACGGCCCATCCCTGTTGAGCGAAGTGACGGAAATGACGGGGGGCCGCGTATTTGCGGTGGAAAACCTGAATGATTTACCAGACATCGCGTCTAAGATCGGGATGGAGTTACGGAATCAATATGTTCTGGGATATCGGCCGAGCAATAAGGCACACGATGCGCGTTGGAGAAAGATCAAAATCAAGCTGCGCGCGCCCAAAGGACTTCCGCCGCTCAACGTTTACTCCAAGACCGGATACTACGCTCCCAGCCACTAGATCGGTTTCGCCACAATTCGCTTTCCTCGCCGCGTCTCTATCTTTGGTCTTGATCGGGGCGCTTGGTTTGGGCGCATTTTCCACTGCAGGGCAGATTCCCGACCCCAGTGCGCAGCAGAAGTTGCCGCCGCCTCCGGGTCAAGCTCCCCAGGGGGAATCGAAGATTCGCGTGGACGTCAACCTGGTGGTGCTGCACACCACGGTACTGGACGATCGGGGACGTTTTGCGGACGGGCTGAAAGAAGAAAATTTCCGCGTGCTGGAAGACAAGGCGGAGCAGAAACTCGCCGTTTTCAAGCGCGAAGATATTCCCGTCAGCATGGGCTTGGTGATCGACAACAGCGGAAGCATGCGCGACAAGCGGCCACGCGTGAATGCCGCGGCGCTCACGCTGGTCGAAGCCAGCAATCCCCAGGACGAAGCTTTCGTCGTTAACTTCAACGACGATTTTTACCTCGATCTCGATAAGGATTTCTCCAGCAGCATCCCGGAGTTGAAAGAGGCGCTGGAGCGCATCGATTCGCGCGGGAGCACGGCGCTGTACGATGCGGTGATCGGCTCGCTGGATCACGTGAAAAAGGGCGGCAAGGACAAGAAGGTGCTGCTGGTGGTGACCGACGGCGAAGACAACACCAGCCATAATTCCCTGGAGAAGGCCATCAAGGAAATTCAGAAGACGGACACGGTGATCTACACCATCGGTTTGCTCAGCGAAGAGAGCAAGAAAAATGCGAAGCGCGCCCGGCGGGCGCTGGAAGATATCGCCAAAGCTTCCGGCGGCCTGGCGTATTTCCCCGAGAATGTCACGGACGTGAAAGACATTTGCGAGAACGTCGCGCACGATATCCGCAACCAGTACACGCTGGCCTACTACCCGACCAACACCAAGCGGGACGGCACGTTCCGCGCCGTCCAGGTGGACGTAATTCCCCCGCGCGGGCGCGGCAAACTCATTGCGCGGACTCGCAACGGCTATTACGCGCCAGGCGGCCCCGCAGGCGCCAGCTCCGGCAACTGATCCCCAAAGCGATGTGCATTTCCTCGTAGCGGCGCAGCACGCCGCGCCCCATCTCGGCAAGGTCTACGAATCCACGCGGTCTGATGTCACCGCGCTGCAACCGATGAAGGCGCGGCCAATTGCTGCAAGAAGCTCTTTCCGTGCGGAATGGAGCGGCCAAAATTGTCGGCTATCGTCTGCCCCATATCCGCGAGCGTCTCGCGAATACCGAGATTTGCTCCTCCAGCGGCTTGTCGCGAATAGGCGAGAATCGGAACATATTCGCGCGAATGATCGGTGGTCTCCCATCGCGGATCCGGATCGCAGCCATGGTCCGCGGTGATCATCAACAGGTCGGAGGGTTGCAGTAGTTTAAGAAATTCCGCCAAGGCCACGTCGAACTGTTCCAGCGATTTCGCGAATCCTTCCACATCCTTACGATGTCCGTACAACATGTCGAAATCCACGAGATTGCAAAAGATCAATCCGCCTGAGCGCTCGCGGACGGCGGCAGTGAGCTTGTCCATGCCGTCGGGATTGCTTTTCGTCGTGACGTAATCTTTTACGCCGCGCGCGTTATAGATGTCGTGAATCTTGCCGATGCCAAAAACAGGCACGCGGAGATCCGCCAGCACGTCGAGTAGCATCGGCTTCGGCGGATCGACCGCGTAGTCGTGACGGCGTGAGGTGCGCACGAAATGTCCGGGCTCACCGGTGAACGGGCGAGCTATGACGCGGCCCACGCGATGCGGACCGTCGAGTAGTTTTCTAGCGATTTCGCACATCCGGTACAGATCGGCGATGGGAATCACGTCTTCGTGCGTAGCAATCTGGAAGACGCTGTCGCCGGAGGTGTACACGATCGGCTTGCCGGTGCGAAGGTGTTCTTCGCCGAGCTCTTTGATGATTTCCGTTCCGGAGGCGGGCTTGTTCCCAATGGTTTCGCGCCCGACCTGCCGCTCGAACTCCTTGATGATTTCTGGCGGAAATCCGTGCGGATAAACGGGAAATGCCTGGTCGAGCCACACGCCGGCCATTTCCCAATGGCCGGTGGTCGTATCTTTACCCGGCGAACGTGTGGCGCCTTTTCCAAATGCGCCGATCGGCGACGTGGCGGGCGAAAGGTGCGGCAGTGGCGCGATGTTCGCCAGCCCCATGTGCACCAGCGTTGGGATTTTCAGCGGACGCGATTCGGCGATGTGGCCCAGGGTGGTGCGCCCCACGTCACCGTAGTCCGCGGCGTCGGGAAGCGCGCCGATTCCTACGCTATCGAGAACAATCCAAACGATTCTGGCAAAGGGTTGCATCGGGCACCTGAGCGGATGTCACGAAAACTCTAGCACACTGGCACAGCGGCGAGTCGTTGCCGGGGAGCGCGATTGGCAGTATGCTGACGCCACTTTCGGCTTGGCCTGATGCCCGCGCCCAAAAACGAAACATTCTCCTGGCGGCGCGCGTATCTAAAGCACAGAGGTCCTTCATGGGCAGAAACGAACAGCCCCCGCTGGTCTTTCCGATTCTGTTGATCGCGGGCGGCGCCATTTTTCTGTATGCCAACTACCGCCCGGCGTTCGATCCCTGGCCGGTGCTGCGCACCTACTGGCCACTGATCTTGATCTTCGTGGGCTTGGGCAAGATCTGGGATTCCACACAGCGCCAACGCCAGCAGGCCGGCAATCCCAATGCGCCGCCTCCGAGTTCTTCGGTCGGCACCACCATCGCGATTCTGGGATTTGTGCTCATTTTGGTGGCGCTGTTCTGGCATGGCCGCGCCTTTTCGCGCGACCGTCGCGGGGAGAACGTCATTCACCATCAGAGCCGCACCATCGAACGCGACGACGCGAAGTCCGTGAATGTCTCGGTGGAATCGGGTGCCGGCCAGGTGACCGTCACGGGGGGATCTCCCCATCTGCTCGATGCCGATTTCGATTACGGATACTCCTATTCGAATCCGAGTGTGGAATACAAGACCGAGGCCGGCCTTGGGCAACTCACCATCACACAGGATAGCGAGCATGCGCACTTCGGAACCGCGCACAACGACTGGACCCTGCGTTTCAGCAATGATGTTCCGCTCTCGCTGAAGGTCGAAATGGGCGCCGGTGAAGGCCGTTTTCGGCTGCGCGATTTGCAGGTGACCAATCTGAAATTGGAAATGGGCGCGGGTCACGTGGACGTGGATTTGACCGGCCCGCGTAAGAAAGATCTGACCGCCGACATCGAGGGCGGCGTGGGACAAGCAACCATCCGTCTGCCGAAAAATGTCGGCGTGACGGTCAATGCGCAAGGCGGGATCGGGTCCGTCAATGCCCATAACTTCAAGCGCGACGGCGACGACTACATCAACGACGCCTACGGCAAAACCCCGGCCAGCGTCCGAGTAAAAGTACAAGGCGGGGTGGGTCAGATCACACTCCTCCAACAGGATTAGCACTCGCTGTTTCTTCGGTTTGCTCCGCACTCCCCGCAGTCGTATAATTTCAAGTTTAGGCAGTGCCTTCTGAAGGTGCTGTCTGAGCTTCCCTTGGCCAACCACGAACCCATCCAAGGCACTGTCAATACTGAGTCGATCTCCATTCGTAGAGCTCGAGTTCATAACCTCAAGAACGTCAGCGTCGAAATTCCTCACAATGCGATCACGGTAGTCACTGGCGTCAGCGGTTCGGGCAAATCCTCACTGGCATTTGACACCATTTATGCCGAAGGGCAGCGCCGTTACGTGGAATCACTGTCGGCCTACGCCCGGCAATTTCTGGAACGCATGGAGAAGCCGGACGTCGATGAGATCTCCGGAATTGCGCCGGCGGTCGCCATTCGTCAAAAGAATTCCACGCGTAACCCGCGATCGACCGTCGCGACCGCCACGGAAATTTACGATTACCTGCGACTCTTGTTTGCGCGCTGTGGCGAGACGTTTTGCATTCATTGCGGCGCATTGGTTCGACGCGATAGTCCGGATGAAATTGCCACCAAGGTATTGCAGCTCACACCCGGGCGCCGGTTCTATGTGTTGTACAGGTTGCGTATCGCTCAGGCGCAAGCAACTGGACAGACCAGCGGCGGTTTGCGAAAGCTGCTGAAGAAGAAGCCCGCACCTCCGCCGCAGGAAGCCCTGCGGAACGCCTTGATCGATATTCAAAAGCGCGGCTTCAATCGCTTGTATCAGGACGGCAAGCTTCACGAATTTTCATCGCCGGAGACCCTGCTGGATGTGAATTTTGCACAGCCGGTCTGGGTGGTGGTCGACCGTCTGGCGGTGAACGGCGAATCGCGCTCGCGGCTGGTGGACTCCATCGAAATTTGCTATCGCGAAGGTGGCGGTGAAGCGATTCTGGAATTCGTCGCCGACGGGGCAGGAAATCCATCAGAGCGCATGGTCTTCAACGACCGCTTCGAGTGCAAAAATGACGGCACCATCTATCAGGAGCCGGAGCCGCGGCTGTTCTCGTTCAACAATCCTTACGGTGCGTGCCCGCGCTGCCAGGGATTTGGCAACACCATCGATTTCGATCTCAATCTCGTCGTTCCGGATTCCAGCAAGTCGCTAGATGATGGCGCAATCGAGCCGTGGACCAAGCCCCGTTATCGTGGCCTGCTGCAGGAAGCCAAAAAATGGGCGCGCGGGCAGGGAATCCCCACTAATATCGCCTGGCGTCACCTCACTATCGATCAGCGCCGGCTGATCCTAGAAGGCGATCCGGCCAGTAAATTTGATGGCGTGAAGGGATTTTTCAACTACCTAGAGCGCAAGAAGTACAAGCTGCATGTCCGCGTCTTTCTGAGCCGATACCGGGGCTACGCCCTTTGCCCGGACTGTGGAGGAACGCGCCTGCGCGTCGAAGCGCGTGCCGTTCGCGTGGCCGGTAAGTCCATCACTGAGATCTGCAAGTTCACGGTAAAAGAGGCGCGAGTCTTCTTCGCGAAACTACATCTCACCGAGTCGCAAATCAAAGTTGCCGACAAGGTCCTGGAAGAAGTCCGCACCCGCCTCCAATTTCTCGACGAAGTCGGCCTCGACTACCTCACCCTCGACCGCTTGACCTCCACGCTGTCGGGCGGCGAGTCCCAGCGCATTCAGTTGGCGACCTCGCTCGGTTCTCATCTCGTCGGCGCTCTGTACGTTCTCGATGAGCCCTCGATCGGCCTCCATCCTCGCGATACCCAGCGCCTGATCGACATCCTCAAATCGCTCCGCGACCTCGGCAATACCGTGTTGGTTGTCGAGCACGATCCCGACACCATCGAAGCCGCCGATTGCGTCATCGACTTGGGCCCAGGTGCCGGCGAGCTTGGCGGCCATCTGCTTTTCTCAGGCTCCTACACCGCCATGTTGCGCGAACACAAATCGCTGACTGGCCGCTATCTGAGCGGGGAATTGCGCATTCCCATTCCCAACAATCGCCACAAGCCCAACGGTAAATTTCTGCGCCTGGCGGGCGCGAACCTGCACAACCTGCAAAATGTCGACTTGATGGTCCCGCTCGGAACCCTCACGGTGGTGACCGGTGTCAGCGGTTCGGGAAAGTCCACGCTGGTTCACGACGTACTCTATCGCGCGCTCGCCGCAAAACACAACGGCAACAGCGTCAAGGAATTCTGCGATCGTCTTGACGGCGACGGCGAAATCCGTGAGGCGGTGATCGTCGACCAATCCCCCATCGGCCGCACGCCGCGTTCGAATCCCGCCACCTATCTCAAAGCATTCGACGCCATCCGCGACGTCTTCGCCGAAACTCCCGACGCTAAGCGACGCGGCTACTCCGCCGGCCACTTTTCCTTCAACGTTCCGGGTGGCCGCTGTGAGACCTGCCAGGGCGACGGCACGGTGACTGTCGAGATGCAATTCCTCGCCGACGTCGAGCTGGTCTGCGAAGAATGCCGCGGCACGCGCTTCAAGAGCGGCGTCCTGGATGTCAAATTTCACGGCAAGAATATTCACGACGTGTTGCAGATGACCGTGCGCGAAGCCCTGACGTTTTTCGGCAACGTCCCGAAAATCATTTCGAAGCTGAAAGTGCTGAGTGAAATCGGTCTCGGCTACTTGCGCCTGGGGCAATCCGCCACCACGCTCTCTGGAGGCGAAGCCCAGCGACTGAAACTTGCCGCGCACCTGACGCGCAGCGACAATCGCGGCATCCTCTATATCCTCGACGAGCCCACCACCGGCCTGCACTTCGACGACATCGCAAAATTGCTCGCTGCATTCCGCAAGCTCCTCGAGTCCGGCGCCTCGCTGCTGGTGATCGAGCACAATCTCGATGTCATCAAATCCGCCGACTGGCTGATCGACATGGGGCCGGAAGGCGGCGATCGGGGCGGCAAAATCATAGCAACTGGAACTCCGGAGCAGGTGGCGCGCAACGCGCAATCGCACACTGCCCGGTTCCTCGCCAAGGTGCTCAGCGCCAACGGTCAGGCAAAGCGCTTGCCCAACGGCGCATCCAAATCTTCAGGCCCTTCAGCTACAATCGCCACAGGAGCGAACACCTCTCCGTCCGAGCCATGACGTTTCGCCGTTCGCCTTCGCCGCTGTCTGCATCTCGCCGCCGCCGGTTCGCTTTCTTAGTTTTTGCAATCGCCAATGGTCTTTTCCTTTTGAACCGGAGCCATGCAGCCGCACCTGCGCAAGCGGCAACCGGTGCGCACGCGGGGCAGCCGAAGTCGACTAAGGTCGCCAACCCCCTCAATGATCTGTTGAATGATGCGCAACACGCCATCGACACCAGCAATTTCGAGGGCGCCATCCCGCCGCTTCAGAAGTTCATCGCGGAAAAGCCGGATGTCGCTTACGCACATTTCCAGCTGGCCTACGCGTTCACGGCGCTGCATCGTGCTGACGAAGCGCGCGCGGAATACGAACGCGCCACGAGTATCGATCCCAAAATGTCCGAGGCGTATTTGAATCTTGGCTTGTTGCTGACGGAGAAAGATCCGGCGGCTGCGGTCCAGGCGCTTCGCAAGGCCGTCGAGTTGCTTCCCGCGCAGAGCCGGCCGCGTCTGCTGCTCGGGGTTGCGCAGGAACGCTCCGGCGATTTTCCCGGCGCTGCCAATTCTTTCGAGGGCGCGGTGCATCTCGATCCGCGCGATACCGATGCTACGCTCCACCTCGCGCGTCTCTATCTGCAACTCAAAAGGCCCGCCGACGCGGAATCGAAGTTCCGCGCGGTGCTGGAAGCGAAGCCCGATTCTCTCGAAGCGGTTGGCGGTCTGGCGGAATGCCTCGACGCGCAACAAAAGCCCGAAGCCGCGGATGCCTACCGCAAATATCTCGCGCTGCAACCCGGAGACGCCGCCATGCGCGCTCGCCTTGTTCATCTATTGGTTGAGCAGCAGAAATATGACGATGCCCTCGCCGAACTCGATCGCGCTGACGCGGGCAAGAAGCCTTCCACCGATTCGCTCCTGCTTCGCGCCGACATCCAGATCGCCCAGAAAAAAACCGACGACGCCATTGCGTCGCTTCAAGGCGCCCTGGCGCTCACTCCCAGCGACCCGAAACTGCTCAATGGGCTCGGCCGCCTGTATCTCGAGAAGCGTGATTTCCCCGCGGCCGAGAAGACCTTCAAGGCCGCGCTGCAACTCGACCAGAGCAATCTCATGATCTGGAAGAATCTTAGTTCCACGTACTATCTCTCCGGGAATTACCCGGCGACCCTCGGCACCCTCGATGTGATCGCCAAGGTTGAGCCGCCCACCGCGGCCTCATGGTTCATTCGCGCCCTCTGCTACGATAAATTGCATCAGATCAAGCCGGCGCTTGAGGCATACCAGAAGTTTCTCGACCTCGACGCAGGAAAGAATCCCGACCAGATCTGGCAGGCACAACAGCGGAGCAAGGTGTTGAAGCACCAGCTCGAAGAAAAGCGGCCTTCGCGATGAGTGCGTGGCGCAAGAGCGCGCTGGTGCTGCTTGCTGCGGCGACCTTGGCATGCCCGGGCCCGAGCGTGGCGCAGAAACCCGGCGACCTTCGCGCGCGCTTCGATCGCGAAACCAATTCCGTCCGCAAGGCCAAGATCTTCGAACGTCTCGGTGACCAACAATTTTCCGATGCTCGCCGCGCCTCGCAAGCTCGCGACTACAAAACCGTCGCTGAAATCATGGAGGATTACCGCGACAACGCGCGCACGGTCTTCAACGCGCTGAAAAAAGAGCATCCCAACGCCGAGCGCCAGCTCAGCGGCTACAAGCAACTCCAGATCCACATCCACAAAGGCATCCGCGAAGTAGACGAATCGCTTCTGGTCTCCCCTGCGGAATTCAAGCCGCCACTGACGTTGGTGCGTCAGGATCTCGCTTCGATGGATGATGAATTGCTCGTCATGATCTTCCCGCGACGCCCCGTCGAGAAGAAACCCGACACGCCGCCGGCCGCCCGGAGCGCACAGCCCCCGGCAGACACGCAAAGTAAAATCGATCCACTCACGGAATCCAAACTTGGCGAGAACTCCGAGGGAGCTGCACAGGCGGACACCACCGAAGAGGCCCTCGCGGAAAAGCCCGTCGAAAAATCGGAGATGCCGAACATGAACATCAAAAACTGTCTTATGACTGTCGCTCTGACCTGCACGCTGGGCTCCGCCAACTGTGGCACCGCGCAAGCCCAGCAGAAGGACTATCTCTCCTCGCTGGAATCGGACAAGATCCGCGACGCGGAGACCACCAACGAGCGCATCAAGCTCTTTCTTACTTTCGCCGACGATCGCCTGAAGAAATTCCAGTACGAGCTCCAGCATCCTTCATCGAACAAGCATCCGGAAATGCTGAACGCCCTGATGAATGGCTACGTCGGCTGCGTTGACGACGCTGCCGACCTGGTCCAGATTGGCCTCGAAAAGCAGGAAAACGTGCGCGCGGGAATCGATCTGATGGTGAACAAGACCAAGGAATTTCTCGACGCGCTCAACAAAATCTCCGAGGACAAGGTCGAAATCGAAACGTACAAAGACAACCTGCAAGACGCCATCGAAGGCACGCGTGATGCAATGAACGATGCGGAAAAAGCCAAGAAAAGCGTTGCGCCACCTCCAGTCCGGCGTCGCGGTTGAAGGCGGTCGGACCTCGCGCTTAAGTTCCGTCGATCTCGGTGTTGAGCAAGGCCGCACGACGTTGGTTTCCGCGCAGCCAAGGTTCCACCAATTTGGCGCTTCTTATTGCTCCGCTTTAAACTAAAACCAAGATATGCCCCAGGATATGCCCAAGACTCGCTCGATCGTTCCCGGCGGCGCAGCCCTCTTCCAGCGCATGTTCACGCGCCTGAACTGTGACGGCCGGCCTCCGCGTTTTCGTGTGGAGTATTACCCTTACTCCAGTCTCGTGCTCACCATCCGCCGCCGCGAAGATGCCGTTTACGTCAGGCTCTCCGATCTCTTGCAGCGTGCGCCGCTACCCGTTATCGAGGGCGCCGCAGCACTTCTGCTCTCGCGTGTCTATCGCCGCCGGGCCCCGCGCGAACTCACCTCTCCCTATCTCGAATATGCGAAGTGCAACCGTACCCGCGCTCGCATCAACCGCATTCGCCGCCATCGCGTCCGGCCCGGCGCAGCGGGACCCCAGGGGCGTCACTTCGATCTCGCCCAATTGTTCGATGAATTAAATGGAAAGTATTTCGCCAACCGGCTCAAGCGCCCGCGGATCGGTTGGAGCAATCGCAGCTGGCGCCGCCAATTCGGATGCTATGATCCCGGCCCCAATCACATCCTGTTGAATCGCCGCATGGATCATCCGCGCGTCCCGCGCTGTGCCGTGGAGTACGTCCTATTCCATGAAATGCTGCACGTCAAGCATCCGACGCGCCGCTCAGGGTGCAGTCTGGTGTCACACTCGCCCGAATTTCGCGCCGAGGAAAAACAATTTCCTGATTTCGACCGCGCTCGCAAAATCCTCGACCGCCTCGCCCGTTGACTACTGTTTATCTTTCTCTACTACTTTGTACAGCTTCTCAATCTTCTTCTTCACTTTGTCCGCATCATCCGCGCGCGGCACCATTTCGAGATACCGCTGATAAGACTTGATGGCTTGCTTTTTCAGTCCCTTCTTTTCCTGGGCTTCACCTAAAAAGCGAAAGGGAATCGCAAAGCCTGGCTTCGCAGTGGTGGCATCCTGAAATCGATCGATCGCCGCGTCCAAATCGCCCTTGCGCATGTAATACTGACCAACCTCAAGATCTTTCTCCGCTCGCAACGGATCCCATGTCGGCTGGTCTGGCGCCGATTGCGTCGCATTGTCCGCATTTTTCTTCGGCGGAGTCTTCTTCGCCGGCGGTGGTTCATCGGCGGGCTTGTCCGGAGCCGGCTGCCCCTGCGGCTGGGGATCCTGCGCAAAGACGAGGTCCGTCGCGGGTTCCGCGAGCGATCCGCCGATCACCAAAGTTCCGCACAAAAAGTAGCTTCTGAGCTTCATTCCGCTTTCGGGCACTCCGACTGATACGATTCTGAGTATCTGACAAATCGCCACAATAAGGCCATCGGCATACCGATTTTGCACCACTCTTCTCTGGCTGAGTCTTACAATTTCTGTTACTTTCCGTCGCGCGTTCGCGCGCAAAAATGTCCGACGCCCCCCTACGCCATCGCCTCAATCTCTTCGATGCCACCATGATCGTGATGGGCGGTATCATCGGCTCAGGCATCTTCATCAATCCCTACGTCGTCGCCTCCCATGTGCAAACCCCGTTTTTGATTTTAGGATGCTGGGTGCTCGGCGGTGTCCTCGCTTTGTTGGGCGCCTTCATTTGGGCCGAACTGGCAACCCGGCTTCCCGGCGCGGGCGGTCAATATTTGTATTTGCGCGAGGCCTACCATCCCTCCGTCGCCTTCCTTTACGGCTGGGTTCTGCTGCTGGTCACACAAACCGGAGGCATGGCCGCCGTCGCCGTTACCTTTGCGCGATACTTTCGTGAAATCAGCGGCGTCACCGCCAGCGATGGTACCATCGCGGCGATTTCATTGCTCGGCCTGACGGCCATTAACTGTTTCGGTGTGCGCGCCGGCAGCAACGTGCAAAGCCTGCTGATGCTGCTCAAAGCCGGCGCGATTGTCGCAATGGTCGTCCTCGGACTCTGGCTCGGCGGCGGCACACTCCATGCGTTGCCCCTCCTCGATCATCCCGCCTCGCTCAGCCTGGCCAAAGCCGTCGGCGCCGCGATGATTCCCATCGCGTTCGCTTACGGCGGTTGGCAAACCTCCAGCTTCGTCGCCGGAGAAATGCGCGACCCTCGCCGCGATCTCTCCCGCGGCCTGGTCCTCGGCGTCGCCGGAGTCATCGCACTCTATCTATCGGTGAATTTTGTCTGCCTGCGCGTACTCGGCCCCGCGCAGCTCGCCGCCACCGCTACGCCCGCCTCCGCGGTGATGCGCGCAGCCCTCGGCGAGCGCGGCGCCCAATGGATCGCTGTCGGTATCGCCATTTCCACGCTCGGATTCCTCAGCCAGGGAATTCTCACCGCTCCACGCGTCTACTACGCCATGGCCCGCGACGGCCTCTTCTTCCAAAGCGTTGGCAAACTGTCTCAGCGCACTGGAGCGCCTGTTGTCGCTATCGTGCTGCAAGGGATTGCCGCCACCATCATCGCAGTCTCCGGCCGCTATGAGCAGATCCTCAACTACGTCGTCTCCATTGATTTCATCTCTTTTGGTCTGACGGCCGGCTCCATCTTCGTCTTCCGCCGAAAACCAGCGACCGAAGGCACGTACTTCACTCCAGGACATCCGTATACCACCTCCCTCTTCGTCCTTTCCTGCGCCGCCATCGTCGCCATCACCATTTCTACCTATCCCAGCAACACTGCCGTCGGCGTGGCAATCTTACTGGCCGGCATTCCCGTATATTTGTTTTGGAGGCGCCGCACCCCTCCGATGTAGCGGCCGGTTCTTTAGACCGGTGCAGGTGAAACCACGGCAGAACATTCGACCTCATGAAAAACCGCCACTCCGACTACATGAACTGGGCCAAGCTCCACAGCAAGGCTCGCTACAACCTTGCCACCAGCGGCGTCGGCGCATTCCCGCTCCGCGAGCTCGGCGTCACCATCGACCAGCTCGAAATCAACGGCGACAGCACCTACGGCTACGCCCCGCTTCAGGAAGCCATTGCGAAAAAGTGTGAAGTCAGCCCAGACTCCGTGGTTGCCGCCGCAGGCACCTCGATGGCAAATCACCTCGCCATGGCCGCTCTGCTCGAGCCGGGCGATGAAGTCTTGATGGAGCACCCCACCTACGAACTGCTCGTCTCCACCGCGAGATATTTCGGCGCTGACGTTAAAAGCTTTGCGCGCCTGGAAAGCGAACGCTACGCCCTCAATCCCGCCACAGTCCGCAAGGCCGTCAGTGCCAAAACAAAACTGATCGTCATCACCAACCTGCACAATCCCAGCAGCGTCCTGGCGCCGGACGCCACGCTTCGTGAAGTAGGCGACATCGCTAGCAGTATTGGCGCACACGTCCTGGTGGACGAGGTCTACCTGGACGCCGTTTACGAAAACACGCCGAGAACCTCGTTCCACCTTGGACCTGAATTCATCGTCACCAACAGCCTCACCAAAGTCTACGGCCTCAGCGGCCTGCGCTGCGGCTGGATCCTGGCCCAACCAGATCTTGCCGACAAAATGTGGCGCCTCAACGACCTGTTCAGCTCCATCCCTGCGCATCCTGCCGAACTGCTAAGTGTCATAGCCCTTCAGCACCTCGACAAAATCGGCGAACGTGCCCGCAAAATAGTGGAAGCCGATCGCGCGGTGCTGACCAGGTTTTTGGACGAGCACACCCCGCAACATCTTTCCGCGGTGCGAACAAAATTCGGCACTACCAGCTTCGCAGGTCTAAAAAAGGGAACGTCGGACGAATTCTTGACCGCACTTCGCCGGGATTCCGAAACAACCGCCGTCCCCGGCCGCTTCTTCGGCATGCCCAACTACTTCCGCATCGGCATGGGCGTAAACCACGAAATGTTCACCGAAGGCCTGCGCCGCATCGCCCGCACATTGTCGTGATAGCGTAATTGTAGGGCGGCGCTTCCGTTTCTCCTGACGAAGGAAGGGCGCGCCTCTGCCGCAAACGATAGCGCCAGGCGAGCGTCAACTCGATGGGCAGAGATCGCGCCGCAAAAACCTCTCAGGTGCCCCATCCTTCGCGTTTTTTGCGAAGGGTAGGACGGCCATTGTGTCTTGGCAAAGTAGTTGCGAGGCTTCGCAGCGATTCCGTCCCTACTTCTCCCCCAACTCCCGCACCCAGATATTCCGGTATCTCACCGGATGATTATGATCCTGCAGCGCCAGCGGCAGCTTCGCCGACTTGTCGTTGTATTCGGGTTTCTCGGTCGCCGTCGATCCCTGAATCTCCGCATTGTCCTGCACCAAAACTCCATTGTGCAGCACGGTCACATGCGCCTTTCGCGTCAGCGAACCGTCCCCGCCGAAACGCGGCGCATGAAAAATAATGTCATACGTCTGCCATTCCCCCGGCTTCCGCGAAGCATTCACCAAAGGCGGATACTGCCCATAAACCGCCCCCGCTTGCCCGTCCGCGTACGTTCGGTTCTCGTACGAGTCCAACACCTGAATCTCGTACAAGCCCATCAGGAACACGCCGCTGTTTCCGCGGTCCTGCCCCGTGCCGTGCGCCGGCGATGGCTCCCAGAATTCCACATGCAGCTGGCAATCCCCGAATGGCTGCTTGGTGTAGATGTACCCGGTCTTGGGCACTGTCTCGAAATAACCTTCGCCTACCTTCCACTGAGCGGCGCTTCCATCCTTGTGCTGCCACTTCGACAAATCCTTGCCGTCAAATAACACGGTGGCATCAGCGGGGGCGCGCCCCGCCTTACCCTCGGTACTTGGCGTCCCGGGATCGACCGCCACCGGCACCGGCCGGTTCATGTCATGAGGCTTCCACTGCACTGGCGCCTGGCCAAAGCTTGCCGCTCCCATAGCCGCCATCACACCAATCGCCATCGTCATCCTCTTCATCAAGCCTCCAGTCCCACTCGATTTTCCCTGACTTCTGGTAACGCATCAGGTATAGTACTGATGCATCAACATAGCTATCGCAATCGCTACGCCGCCAGCCGCAGCCTCCGTTCGCCGCATGACTGAGCCACAAAGCGCCGCCAAGTCTAGCAAAAGACGGTACTAACTCACGCGTATCCGTGCCGCTCTTAGTCAGATGCACCCCGGAAAACGGCAAAATGCCGCTAACTCATTTAGAATCCGTACTTACAAAAGACAGGGGGTACGCGTCCCGCTCAACCCGTACACCTTCCCACCATTGAGCTCCGGCGTGAGTCGCGTGGGAATTTCTCATTCCGTCGAAGTCTCGGTGAGCATCTGCGTCCTTTGCGTCTCTGCGCTATCCTGTTCCTGCAGCTCTTGCAGCCATGGAACCCCGCGAAAAAGCCGCGTCTCTGCCGGAACGTCCAGGAGTCTACCTGTTCAAGGACGCTGCCGGCACCGTCCTCTACGTAGGCAAAGCCACCTCGCTGCGCGACCGGGTGCGCTCCTACTTCCTGCAGTCCCGCTGGGTAGATGCCAAAACCGGTTCGCTGGTACGCGAGATCGCCGACCTGGAGACCATCGTCGTCGACAATCCGCGCGAAGCGCTGGCGCTGGAAAATCTGCTCATCAAGCGGCATCTGCCGAAATTCAACGTACTTCTTCGCGACGACAAGACCTATCCCTACATCAAGTTCACCGCGTCGGAAAGGTATCCGCGCGTTTATTTTACGCGCAAGGTCAAAAAAGACGGCTCGCTGTACTTCGGTCCGTATTTTCCCGCCAGCCTCGCGCGGCGCATTCTCACCTTTGTGCACAAGCGCTTCATGGTGCCCTCTTGCAACGTCGATCTTACGCGCGATCATCCGCGCCCTTGCCTGCAGTACTACATCAAGCGCTGCCAGGGTCCCTGCGTCACGGGGCTCACCGACGAAACTCGCTACGCGGAAGCCGCACGGGACGCGCGGATGTTTCTCGAAGGCAAGCGCCACGACCTGATGAAGAGTCTGGAAGCGCGCATGGCCGATGCCGCGGAAAAGGAATTGTACGAGCAGGCGGCCGCCTATCGCGATCTGCTTCGCACCCTGGAAGACATCGAGGAGCGCCAGCGAATTGCCGCCGCACAAGGCGACGACACCGACGTTCTGGCGTTTTACGCCGAGCCGCCGCAGGTGGCCGCGAATCTGTTTCACTTGCGCGGCGGCCGCGTCGTCGATCGCCGTGAATTTTACTGGGAAGACCTGGACAATTTCGACCCGCAGGAATTTGTTCCGTCGTTGCTCAAGCAGTTTTATCTCGACGCCGAATATTTGCCGAAGATGATCCATGTGTCTGTGGACTTCGAAGATCGCCAATTGCTCGAAGACGCTCTGACCGAGCAAGCGCAGCACAAAGTCGAAATCTTCACGCCGCAGCGCGGAAGCAAGCGCGCATTTCTCGATCTGGTGGCCAACAATGCGAAGCATTCCTTCGATCAGCGCTTCCGTGTGCTGAAGCCAAGTTCCAAGGCCATCGCGGAAGGGCTGCAAAACGCGCTCAATCTTCTGGAAGAGCCCAAGCGCATCGAAAGTTTCGACATCTCGCACATGCAAGGCACCGATACGGTCGCCTCGATGGTTGTGTGGGAAAGCGGCCGCATGAAAAAGTCCGACTACCGAAAATTCATCATCCGCGGCGAATTCGCCGGAGTTCCGATGTCTTCCGGCAATGGCGTTCCGATCGTCGCTCCGAGTGCACGAGCCGGCCAAGATCCACTCCGGCAGAACGATGATTTCGCCAGCATGCGCGAGGCGGTGACGCGCCGCTATCGTCGGATGCTGGAAGAAAAGAAACCCATGCCCAGCCTGATCCTGATCGACGGCGGCATCGGCCAACTCCACGCCGCGGCAGCCGCGCTTGAATCACTGCAAATCATCAACCAGCCGCTGGCCAGCATCGCCAAGAAAGAAGAAATCCTTTACGTCTATGGCCAGGAGAACGATCCCTGCATTCTCGACCGCCACTCGCCGGTATTGCATCTTATCCAGCAGATTCGCGACGAGACCCATCGCTTCGCTGTTACTTTTCACCGCGATCGGCGCGCCAAGCGCCAGACCAAAACCGCTCTCAGCGACGTCCCCGGCGTCGGCCCGCGCACGGCACAAAAACTACTCCGCGAGTTCGGCAGCATCGCCAATATCTATCGCGCCGGCCTCGAGAAGATCAGTGCGGTGATTTCGAGAAAAAGCGCGGAAAAGATCCTGGCGCATCTGGAATCGAGCCACAGTCTCGATAACCGGCCTGAATAGCACATACCGGTTAGCTTGTATTGCAAGTCTTTTTCTTTCCGTGTTACGGTTGCTCCGGAGGTCGCTATGGCGGACAACGTTGGTTCCAAGGTGAGTTATTTCCTGGTGGGTCTCGGCGTCGGCGCGCTGGTGGGCGTCCTCTTTGCGCCGAAGTCGGGGGAAGAAACCCGCGAATTTCTTTCAAACAAAGCCGATGAAGGCAAGGACTACGCGCAGCGGAAGGCACGCGAGCTTCGCGAACGCGCTGACGAATTGATAGAGCGCAGCAAGGACGTGGCCGTGCGTAAGAAGGATTCTCTCTCCGCCGCAGTGGAAGCCGGCCGCGAAGCGTATCTCCGTGAGTCCAAAGCCTAGTCAGCGGGCGTAGGCGACGAGCATTGGCGTAGCGGTGGATCTGACCCGGTTCGAGTGGTGATCGCCTTTTTCGTGGGGCGATGGGGTGGGCATGCAAACGTGGGTTGCCGTCTTCGTTGTGGTTGCCGCGATCGCGATCGTCATTCAGGTTGCGCTGCTGTCGGCGTTATTCTTTCAGATGCGCCGGACCATGGAGCGCCTGGACGCCTTCACCACTGATCTGCAAAGCCGCGTAGGACCGATTCTCACGCGGGTACAGCTCCTGCTAGACGACACGCAACCGAAAATTTCCGAACTCGTCGCCGACGCCGCGCACGTGGTCTACCTCACGCGTTCGCAGGCGCAAAAAATGGACCGCGTGTTTACGGAGGCTTCCGACCGACTGCGCGGGCAGCTGGTGACCGTCGACCGCATCGTGGGGGCCGCGCTGGAGACGGTGGAAGATGCGGGCTCGCAATTTCGCCGCAGCGTGTGGAAGCCCATGCAAAAAGCCTCCGCGATAATCACCGGGATCAAGGTGGGGCTTGACCTGTTGCGCTCTCGCCGCGGCAACACCAGCGCCGCTTCTCGCCGGGACCGGGACGATTCCGTCGAGCACGAAGAAGAGCTGTTCATCTGAGATTTGGTTCACTCCAAAATCGCTCGTGACAGCGCGACGGTGATCAGCACCAGCGGAACGCCGCGTGAGGCGCGAACCGCCCGAATCGAGTTTTCGTTTATTTTGGGGTGAAGTTGCGTGGCAGGTTCGCACGTAAAGTGCGCCCTACACGTGGTCCGCGTTGTAGGTTGTAGCAGCGTCAGCGAATCCATCCGCCGCCAAGTACGCGCTCGCCATCTAGGTCGTAAAAAACCGCGCCTTGCCCTGACGTGATCGCGCGCTGTGGTGTGTCGAATGTGACGCGCGCACAGGTCCCACCGATGGAAGCCACCGTGGCTGCGGCCGGGACATGCTTGTGGCGGATCTTCACCAGCGCACGAACAGGCTTTGGCGGCTTCGCAAGGGCAATCCAGTTTACGCTCTCGATCTCGCACTCCGTTCGCCGCAACGATTCGTCGTCACCCACGATCACGCGATTGTGCTGACGATCGATGGCCAGCACGTACAGTGGCTTGCCGGCTGCGAACCCCAACCCCTTGCGCTGCCCGATGGTGAATTGATGCACTCCGGCATGGTGGCCGACAACTTCGCCGTCCTCGTTCACGATTTCGCCGCGATCCGCCGTCAGCGGTGTGCCGCGTTCGCGTGAATAGGCTTCGATGAACTGCACGTAGTTGCCGTTGGGCACGAAACACAGCTCCATGCTCTCGGGCTTGTCTGCTACGGGCAGTTTGGTGCGCCGCGCCACCCCGCGCACTTCGCCCTTACTCAATTCACCGAGCGGAAATTCACTACGCGCCAATTGTTCTTGCGTAAGTCCCCACAGGAAATAGGATTGATCCTTGGTGTCATCCTTCGCGCGTAGCAGCTCCCATCGCCCAGTTGCATCATTTCTGCGGATGCGCGCGTAGTGTCCGGTGGCCAGCCGCTCGGCGCCGATCTGCCGCGCCATGCGCAGCAACGGTTCGAACTTTACATCGGTGTTGCAGTTGGTGCAGGCGATGGGCGTGCGGCCAGCCAGGTACTGGTCGACGAACGGCCGGATAACGCGGGCTTCAAACTGTTCTTCGAAGTTCACCACATAGTGCGGAAAATCCAAATGCTGCGCCACGCGCTTGGCGTCGTAGACATCGTCGAGCGAGCAGCAGCGATGCCGCGCCGGGCCGTCCCCTTGCAGCTCCGGCAGACGGCGCTGGTTCCAAAGCTGCATGGTTAGCCCGACGATCGGGCGGCCTTGTTCTTGGAGCAAGGCTGCCACCGTGGAGCTGTCCACGCCGCCGCTCATGGCTACCGCGACCATGTTGGGCGTGGTGGTGGCGTTGGTGGGGAGGCCTTCGATTTGTGGTGTTGCGGTCATTCTTTCTTTTTTCCGTGACACCTAAATGCGCGCGGTGGTTGGCTGAAACTCTTTTGCCGAGTCGGGGCGAATCCCTTGTCCGCTTTGGGGCGAACTGCGGGAGGGACGGGCTATAGCCCTGCCCCTCAAGGGCAACGCCGACCTGCTTCCACGCAGCCCGCCTCGCCGACTCGCGGCAACGCCAAAACCTTAACGCCAACGCGTGGCAACCGCGAAAACCTCAACGCCGACACGCGTCTCGGCCCGCAACATACCGTCAGTCTATTTTAGCGGGCTTCGGCGGTTTTGCGGTAGGTGGGAGACAATTCGCGCAGTTGGTCGACCGCTGCCGGCACTACTTCCAGGGCGAAATCGACCTGTTCCGATGTGGTGTGGCGGCCGAGGCTGAAGCGAAGGCTGGCGCGGGCTTCGTCTGCGGGCAGACCGATTGCCGTCAGGACATGCGAGGGCTCTACCGCCCCTGACGAGCAGGCCGCGCCGGTGGAGCAGGCGAGGCCTTTGAGATCGAGTGCGATTACCAGCGCTTCGCCTTCGATTCCCGGGACGGTGATGTTGGTGGTGTTTGGCGTACGCGGCGCACGGCTGCCGTTGGCGTGAGAGTCCTGGACGCGCTCGAGTAAGCCGCGCTCGAGTGCGTCGCGCAATGCGCCGATGCGCTTGGAATCTTCGGCCAGCGAATTTTGCACCATAGCTGCGGCTTTGCCCAGCCCGACGATACCGGCCACATTTTCCGTACCGGGACGAAATCCGCGCTGGTGATGGCCACCATAGAGAAGCTGGCGCAGGCGCGTGCCGCCGCGTATGAAAAGGGCGCCGACACCCTTCGGGGCATACAATTTGTGCCCCGACAGCGACAACAGATCGATGCCCATCGCTTTCACGTCGATTGGGATCTTGCCTGCGGATTGAACGGCGTCGGTGTGGAAGTAAGCGTCGGCTTCGGCGGCAATTCGTCCGATTTCCTCCATTGCCTGGACAGTGCCGAGCTCGTTATTTGCGTGCATGACCGTGATCAGCGCGGTTTCCGGATTTTCGCGCAGCGAGGTGCGTAACGCGTTCAGGTCGATGCGCCCTTCGCGATCGACCGGCAGGTAGGTCACCTTGACGCCACGCTTTTCCAGCGCCTGACAGGTATTCAGCACCGCCTCGTGTTCGATGGCGGTGGTGATGACGTGCCGGCGATCTCCGGATGCGGCCTCGACGATTCCAAAGATCGCGTGGTTATCAGCTTCCGTGCCGCCACTGGTAAAGACGATCTCTTGCGGCCGCGCTCCGATCAAGGAGGCAACCTGTTCGCGCGCGGTCTCCACGGCGGCTCGCGCTCTCTGGCCGAAGGTATGGATGGAAGACGCATTCCCGTATTCGCCGGAAAGGAAGGGAAGCATGGCGTCGAGGACTTCGGGCTCGACGGGCGTGGTGGCGTTGTGATCGAAATAAATGCGCTGCATGGAGATAACCCAGGATAGACAGCGGTTCGGGGCGGGTCAAGGAGCGGA
>Ga0134124_10000310_pt1 | contig 42811 bp, 39 predicted proteins | sample KB304_FD_96880 | JGI IMG/M metagenome (GOLD analysis project Ga0134124, IMG submission 96880) | Terrestrial soil microbial communities without Nitrogen fertilizer from Kellogg Biological Station, Michigan, USA - KB3-0-4 | ecosystem: Environmental > Terrestrial > Soil > Unclassified ...
CAGGTCGCCACGATCGCGTCGAACAACGACAAGACGATCGGCAGCCTGATCGCCGAGGCGATGGAGAAGGTCGGCAAGGACGGCGTCATCACGGTCGAGGAGTCGAAGTCGGCCGACACCGTGCTGGACGTGGTCGAGGGCATGCAGTTCGACCGCGGCTACCTGAGCCCCTACTTCGTGACCGACGCCGAGCGCATGGAGGTCGTCCTCGAGGACGCCCTGATCCTCATCCACGAGAAGAAGATCTCGGTGATGAAGGACATGCTGCCGCTGCTCGAGCAGGTGGCGCGCTCCGGCAAGCCGTTCCTGATCATCGCCGAGGACGTCGAGGGCGAGGCGCTGGCCACCCTGGTCGTCAACAAGCTGCGCGGCACGCTGCACACCTGCGCCGTCAAGGCGCCGGGCTTCGGCGACCGCCGCAAGGCCATGCTGGAAGACATCGCGATCCTGACCGGCGGCAAGGCCATCACCGAGGACCTCGGCATCAAGCTCGAGAACATCAAGCTCGAGGATCTCGGTAAGGCCAAGAAGGTGGTCGTGGACAAGGACAACACCACGATCGTCGAGGGCGCCGGCAAGTCGTCCACCATCGAGGGCCGCATCAAGCAGATCCGGGCTCAGATCGACGAGACGACGAGCGACTACGACCGCGAGAAGCTACAGGAGCGGCTGGCCAAGCTGGCCGGCGGCGTGGCGGTGATCAAGGTCGGGGCCGCCACCGAGACGGCCATGAAAGAGAAGAAGGCCCGCGTCGAGGACGCGCTCAACGCGACCCGGGCAGCCGTCGAGGAAGGCATCGTGCCGGGCGGCGGCGTGGCCCTGCTGCGGGCCTCGAAGTCGATCGATGCGCTGAAGAAGCTCGAGGGCGACGAGCGCGTCGGCGCCCTGATCGTCAAGCGGGCGCTCGAGGAGCCGATCCGTCAGATCGTCGAGAACGCCGGCCTCGAGGGCAGCGTCATCGTCGAGAAGGTGAAGGCGGAGACCGTGCCGACCCGCGGTTACGACGCGGAGAGCATGGAGTACGTGGACATGCTGCAGGCCGGCATCATCGATCCGGCCAAGGTGGAGCGGGTAGCGCTGCAGAACGCGGCGTCGATCGCCTCGCTGCTGCTGACCACCGAGGCGCTCATCACCGATATCCCGGAGGAAAAGGCCGCGGCGGCGCCGGCGATGCCGCACGGCGATATGTACTAGGGGTGAGGTGGGAGTCGGGCGCTAGGCGACCGGTCCGGCTCACACTGTTGGATCGAGGGGGGCGAACGGCCCCCCTCGAGCTCCCACGCGTGTTCGTTCAGGTTGGGGTTCGAGTCGTTCGGGGATTTGGTCCCCGCGATGCGGGGAAGCGGCCCGGGTCGTTTCGGCGGCCCGGGCCGTATCTGTTTTCCGGCATTGACGTTGCGGGCGTACGGGATGTTTGATACCGTTAGGCGCTTCGAACAGGACATATCGCGATTGATGGTGAAGGTCCCGGGGAGGTGAGTGCACTGCGGCCCTATGAAGTTCTGGTAATCGTCGACCCGCGTCCGACCGACGAAGAGGTGGCGGCCCTGCTCACGCAGCTGAGCGAGCACGTCACGTCGCTGGGCGCTGCGGTCGTGAAGATGGAGAACTGGGGGAAGCGCCGGCTCGCGTACGACATCCGCAAGCAGCGGGAAGGCACGTACGCGGTCTTCGAGATCTCTGCCGAGCCTGCCATGGTCAAAGAGCTCGAGCGGCAGCTCCGCCTCAACGAGAACGTGCTCCGCTTCCTCTCGACCCAGGTCCCGATTCGCAAAAAGGCTCGGCCGGCGAAAACTCAAGAGGTCGTTGAGGAGGTCGGCTGATGGCGAGTCTGAACAAGGTGCTCCTGATCGGCAATCTGACGCGTCCCCCGGAGCTTCGCTACACGCCGAGCGGCACCGCGGTGGCCGATCTGAGGCTGGCGGTCAACCGCAACTACAGCACGCAGAGCGGCGAGAAGCGCGAGGAGACGTGCTTCCTCACCGTCGTGGTGTGGGGCAAGCAAGCCGAGTCGTGTGGAGAGTATCTCGACAAGGGCAGTCAGGTCTTCGTCGAGGGACGGCTGCAGACGCGCGACTGGGAAGGCAAGGACGGGCAGAAGCGCACGTCCACCGAGGTCGTGGCCGAGCGTGTTCAGTTCATGAGCCGCACCAAGGGCGCCGGTGCCGGTGCGCCGGCCGCCATGGCCGCGGCCCCCGCGTTCGCCGAGGAGGGTAGCGGCGGCGGCGAAGACGACGTTCCGTTCTGACAGAGGAGGGCTGAGCAATTCCGACCGTCCAGAAGCCCATGAAGCGCCGCCGATTCGGGCGGCGGAAGGTTTGCAAGTTCTGCGCGGATAAGGTCGGCCTCGTCGACTACAAGGACGTGCGCCGCCTGCGCAGCTTCGTCACCGAGCGCGGCAAGATCATCCCGCGCCGGATCTCGGGCAGTTGCGCGCGCCATCAGCGCCAGCTCACCCACGCCATCAAGCGCGCGCGGACGGTGGCCCTGCTGCCGTACGTGTCGACCGACTAGGGCCCGGGCGTGAAGGTCATCCTGCTCGACGACGTGGCCAAGGTCGGACGCCGTGGCGAGGTGCGCGACGTCTCGGATGGCTATGCCCGCAACTTCCTCATCCCCAAGAAGCTGGCGCTCAGCGCTAGCGCGGGGAATCTCAAGAACCTCGAGCACATCAAGCTGCAGCAGGACTCCAAGGCCCAGCGCATCAAGGGCGACGCCCAGGGGCTCAAGGAGCAGATCGAGGCACTGACCTACGAGGAGCGCCGCCAGGCCTCCGAAGAGGGCAAGCTGTTCGGCTCGGTGACGTCACAGGACCTCGCGGATTTCCTCGGCAAGCACGGGATCAAGATCGAGCGACGCCGGATTCACCTCGACGAGCCGATCAAGACGCTCGGCGAGGCCACCGTCCCGGTCCGACTGCACACGGACGTCACGGCCCAGCTCAAGGTGAGCGTCATCCGCGAGTAGCTCGCGCGGCGTGTCAGGCGTCATCCGACCCCCGAGCATCATCGTGCTCGGGGGTCGTCGTTTTTGTGCACCGCTTGTCCACGGCCGTCCACAGGTTCTTCACAGCGTTGTCCACGGAAAGCGACACTTTGGCGTGCTTTTTCCTTGACCGCCGATGGCGCGCCGCGAAACCATCAACTCGCATGCGTCACACCGCCGGTCACCCAGTCCGATGAGCGCCCTCGAGCTTCCGTCCCGGATCCCTCCACACAATCTGGATGCCGAGCGCGCCGTGCTCGGTGCCGTCCTGCTGGAGGGCCGCGAGGCGTTGCCGCGCGTGGTCGAGGTCCTCAAGCCCTCGGACTTCTATACCGAGGCCCATCGAGCGATCTACTACTCGATGCTGAGCCTGTTCGATCGCGGCGAGCCGGTAGACCTGCTGACGCTCCAGGAGGAGCTGCGCCGTACCGATCAGCTGCCGCTGGTCGGCGGTCCCGCCGCGCTGGCGCTGCTGGTGGAGCAGGGTTCGGTGGCCGCCTACCTGAACTCCTACACGGCGATCGTCCGCGACATGGCGGTGTTGCGCGAGCTGATCCAGGCCTCGACGCACATCATCGCCCAGGCCTTCGACGCCAAGGAGGACGTCCAGTCGCTCGTGGACGACGCCGAGCGTCGCATCTTCAGCCTGGCCGAGCGCCGGCTCGAAGGCAGCGCGGTCCCGGTCAAGAACATCCTCAACGACACCTTCAAGTACATCGAGCGACTGTACGAGCGCCAGGAGCACGTCACCGGCGTGCCGACCGGCCTCGTCAAGCTCGACGAGATGACCGCCGGCCTGCAGCCTTCGGATCTCATCCTGATCGCCGGTCGGCCGAGTATGGGCAAGGCGCAGCCGCTCGATGCCAAGGTGAAAACCACCACCGGGTGGACGCGCATGGGCGAGCTGCGCGTGGGTGAGGAGCTCGCGTCTCCCGACGGCCGCCGCTCACGTGTCAGCGCGATTTTTCCGCAGGGCGTCAAGCCGATTTTCCGCGTGACGTTCTCCGACGGCCGGTCGACCGAATGCACCGGCGACCATCTCTGGCGCGTGCACTACCGCACATGGCCCGAGCCGCGGATCCTCACGACCGAGCGGGTCGCACAGATGCTGGAGGCCGCGCGATATCGGCACCGGCTGTGGATCGACGCCCCCTCCGGACAGTACGGCCACGCCGAGGCGCTGCCGGTCGATCCGTGGCTGCTCGGCGCGCTGCTCGGTGACGGCAAGCTGTCGGGGAGCAGCCTGATATTCTCGACGGCCGACGCGGAGATGCTCGAGCGTCTTCGCGAGCGGGCGACCGCGGGGTACGCGCTGCGCGCCGCCGGTGGGTACGACTGGCGCATCGTTCAGTCGACGGGTGCGCACCAGAAGGGGATCGCCGGCGTAGCTCCCAATGGGCTGATGAACGCGCTGCGGACCCTCGGCCTCTGGGGCCTCCGGAGCGATCAGAAGTTCATCCCGGAAGGCTACCTGAACGCCTCGAGCGAGGCCCGTCTCGAACTGTTACGCGGATTGATGGACACGGACGGCTGGGTCGAGCGGTGGGGAAGCGCACGATTCTGCTCCACGAGCGAGCCGCTGGCCCGCGGCGTCGTCGAGCTGGTCCGCTCGCTGGGAGGCTGGTGCTCGATGCGCGCGCGTCGGACGACGTACCGCCATCGCGGGATCGAGAGGGTCGGCCGACCGGCGTTCGTGTGCAACATCCAGTATCCGGAGCCGAAGGCGCTGTTCCGTCTCTCGACGAAGTGCGGCCGGGCGCTGAACGCTCAGCGCCGCCGGTGGCGCCCGGTCTTCACCTCGATCGAGCCGGTTCGAACCGCCGAGGCTCAATGCATCTCCGTGACCCACCCGGCGGGTCTGTACATCACCGACGACTACGTGGTGACGCACAACACCGCCTTCGCGCTCTCGATCGCGCAGCACGTCGGGATCAAGCTGCACATGAAGATCCTCGTGCTCAGCCTCGAGATGTCCTCGCAGCAGCTGGTGCAGCGCATGCTGTCGTCGGAGGGTCGGGTCGACTCGTTGTCCGTGCGAACCGGCCGGCTGCAGGCCCAGGACTGGCATCGCCTCACCTCGGCGGCCGGTCGTCTCAGCGAGGCGCCGATCTTCATCGACGACAGCCCCGGCCTGTCGGTGCTGGAGGTGCGGGCCAAGGCGCGCCGCATGAAGTCCGAGCACGGGCTCGACCTGATCGTCATCGACTATCTGCAGCTGATGCGCGGCCGCAGCAATCTCGACAACCGGCAGCAGGAGATCTCCGAGATCTCGCGCTCGCTGAAGGCCCTCGCGAAGGAGCTCAACGTGCCGGTGGTCGCGCTCTCGCAGCTCTCGCGTGCGATCGAGACACGCGGCGACAACACGCCCCGGCTCAGCGATCTTCGTGAGTCGGGCGCCCTCGAGCAGGACGCCGACGTCATCATGTTCCTGCACCGGCCGTCCTTCTACAGCAAGGACCCGATGGAAGAGGAGGCGCGGAAGACGGCCGAGGTGCACATCGGCAAGCAGCGGAACGGCCCCACCGGCAAGCTGGAGGTGGCGTTCCTGTCGCAGTACGCGCGCTTCGAGAATCTGGCGCCCGGCGATCGCCAGTTCGAGCCCTGATCGCCGCTCGTCGGAGACGAGGAGGCCCGCGGTGCTCAGTGGCCCCGCGCCTGATCGCGGGCGCCATCCGGCTCCGCACGAGCATCGTCGTCACCGGCGTCCCCTACCCTTTGAGAGACTGACGCCCGGTGGACCCCCGGGCGTATCATGGGGCGCGTGCTCGCGCATCGCCTGAAGCGGCTGCTCGTCGGTACGCCGCTGCCCACGGCCCAGGCCCGCCACGAGCGGCTGGGCAAGGCGACGGCCCTCGCAGTCTTCGCCTCCGACGCCCTGTCCTCCGTCGCCTACGCGACGGAGGAAATCCTGCTGGTGTTGATGGTGGCCGGCAGCGTGGCGCTCAGCTACTCGCTGCCGATCGGCGCCGCCATCGCCATCCTCATCGCGATCGTGGTCAGCTCCTATCGCCAGACGATCCTGGCCTACCCCAAGGGCGGCGGTGCCTACGTCGTGAGCAAGGACAACCTCGGCACGGTGGCGGGGTTGATCGCAGCCGCCGCGCTGATGATCGACTACGTCCTCACGGTGGCGGTCAGCGTCGCCGCCGGAATCGCGGCCGTGACCTCGGCGGTGCCGGCCCTGTACGGGTATCGCGTCTGGCTGTGCGTGCTCGGTGTCGCCGCCATCGCCATCGCCAACCTGCGCGGGATTCGCGAGTCGGGGAAGATCTTCGCGGCGCCGACCTATCTCTTCGTCGCGAGCCTCTTCGCGCTGGTGATCTACGGAAGCCTGGGGGCCGTCTTCGACTTCATCGGAGAAGCGCCCTACATGCCGCATCCCCCCGGCCTGGAGGGCATCGGCCTGTTCCTCATCCTGCGTGCGTTCGCGGCCGGGTGCGCGGCGCTCACCGGGGTCGAGGCCGTCTCCGACGGCGTGCCCGCCTTCAAGGCACCCGAGGCCTACAACGCGCGCGTGGTCCTGGCCTGGCTGGGCGTCATCCTCATCACGCTGTTCCTGGGCATCACGTACCTGACGTTCGACTTCGGCCTCCGGCCCCGTCAGGACGAGACGGTCGTGTCCCAGCTGGCCCGGCACGTGTTCGGCACCGGTGTGGCCTACTACGAGATCCAGCTCGTCACCATGCTCATCCTCCTGCTGGCCGCCAACACCTCGTTCGCCGATTTTCCACGGCTGGCCTTCTTCCTGGCCCGCGACCGGTTCATCCCGCGGCAGTTCGGGACCCAGGGCGACCGCCTGGTCTTTTCCAACGGCATCCTCATCCTGGGCGGGCTGGCCGCGGTCCTGCTCGTGATCTTCAGCGGCGACACCCACGCCCTCATTCCGCTCTACGCGGTCGGCGTCTTCATCTCGTTCACGCTCTCGCAGTCGAGCATGGTCCGGCGCTGGCTGCGGCTGCGCGGCGACGGCTGGTGGTGGCGCGTGGTCATCAACGGCATCGGTGCCGTCGTCACCGGGGTCGTCATGGTCACCATCGCGGTGACGAAGTTCTCCCATGGCGCCTGGATCGTGCTGCTGCTCATCCCGCTGCTCGTGGTCGTGTTCCTGATCGTGCGCCGCCACTACGAGGACGTGGCCGCCCAGCTCTCGCTCGAGGACTTCGCGCCGCCGCCCCCGATGTCGAACACCGTCCTGGTCCTGGTCGGCGACCTCCACAAGGGGATCGTGCGCGCGGTCCAGTACGCGCAGACGCTGTCGCCGAGCGCGAAGGCCGTCTACATCGAGACCGATCCCGAGCGCACGCGGCGGCTGGAGGAGCGCTGGGGGAAGTGGGGACTGGGGGCGCCGCTCATCGTGCTGAACTCGCCCTACCGGTCGCTCCTGGGACCGTTGATGGACTACATCGAGCAGCTGCAGATGCGGGGGGGCGACAACCACGTGGTGACCATCGTGCTGCCGGAGTTCATCCCGGCCCGCTGGTGGCAGCAGATCCTCCACAACCAGACGGCGCTGCTCATCAAGAGCCAGCTGCTGTTCCGCAAGAACGTGGTGGTCACGGACGTACCCCACCACCTCCGTCGGTGACCGCCGCCTCTGGTACACTGGACCGTCGCGTGACTCCCCGATGAACGTCTCTCTCGCAACCGACGGCCCGCTCGACGTCGCCGCCACGCTCGCGCGCTACCGGCTCTGGGGTGAGGATCCCGCCAATCGCGTCGACGACGACGTCTTTCGCCGGGTGCTGCGCCACGACGGCGCGCTGGTGCCGTACGAGGTGCGCTGGAGCGGCCCCGTCGAGGACGTCCGCCTGACGATCCACGTGCCCGGCGCGCGGGCGTCCGCGGTGGCGAGCGCGGCCGTCGCCGAGGTCCGCCGCCTGTTCGGGCTGGAGTTCGACCTGCCCGGCTTCTATCGCATGGCCAAGGCCGACCCCGCGCTGGCGCCGCTGGTCGAGCCGCTCTACGGTATGCGCCCGACGCTGGCGCCGAGGCCGCTGGAGATGCTCGTCGGCTCGATCACGGCCCAGCAGGTGAACCTCTCCTTCGCCTTCGCGTGCCGGGCCCGGCTGGTGCGTCGTTACGGCACCCCGGTGGTGTGCGGCGGCGCCGAGGTGTGGGCGTTCCCCGATGCCGCCGCGCTGGCGGGCGCGCGCGTGCGCACGCTGCGCGCGTTGAAGTATTCCAATCGCAAGGCCGAGTATATCCGTGACCTCGCGCGCGCGGTGGTGGCCGGCACCCTCGACCTCGACGCGCTCGACGCCGCCACCAGCGACGACGTCATCACGCGGTTGACCGCGCTGCGGGGGCTGGGTCGCTGGACCGCCGACTGGTTCCTGGCCCGCTGCTGCGGGCGCGGCGACGTGTGTCCCGCCGGCGACCTGGCCGTGCGCAAGGCGTTCGATCACCACTACGGCCGCGGGCGTACGCTGAGCGAGGAGGCCATCCGACGGCGCGCGAGGGCCTGGGGGCCCTATCAGAATCTGGCCGTGCACTATCTGCTAGCCGGCATGCGCCTGAGCGGGCGGCGGTTGGGTGGAGACTCGTGAAGAAGCTATCGATTCCGATCCTGGGTCAGGGCGATCCCAATCGCCCCAGGGACGTCCACCTCGTGGGCCGCTACGCGCTCGGCGTCGACTGGACCGACGGCCACGGCTCGATCTATCCCTTTGACCATCTCCGGGCCGCATGCCCGTGCGGCGCCTGCGGCGATGTGTCGGCGGCGCCACCGACGGCAACCTGGCCCCAGGAGATCAAGAAGCTCCCGACCGCGCTCCGAGTTCTCTGGGCCGACGCCCACGAAAGCGTCCTGCCCTACGCGGAGCTGCGCGCCGCCTGTCGCTGTGCCGGTTGCACCGGCGTCCACTGATGGAGGATCGCCGGCGGCACCGGGTGGTCTTGGGCGTCATGCTGTCGATCTTCCTGGCCGCGATGGAGTCCACGGTCGTCTCCACGGCCATGCCCCGTGTGGTGGCGAGCCTCGGCGGCCTGGCCATCTACTCGTGGGTGTTCTCGGGATTCCTGCTGACCTCCACGGTCACGATGCCGTTGTGGGGACGCCTGTCGGATCTGCTCGGCCGCCGGCGGGTCTTCCTCGGCGGGCTCACGATCTTCCTGGTGGGCTCCGCGCTGTCCGGCCTGGCGCAGAACATGGCCCAGCTGATCGGCTTCCGGATGCTGCAAGGCCTCGGCGCCGGCTCGCTGATGACGATCGGAATGACGATCATCGGTGAGCTCTTCGCGCTCGAGCGTCGGGCCAAGATGCAGGGCTACATCTCCGGCGTGTGGGGCGTGGCCTCACTGTGCGGTCCGCTCATCGGCGGTCTGCTGACCGATCACGCGTCGTGGCGCTGGGTGTTCTACATCAACCTGCCGTTCGGCGTCGTCGCCATGGCCCTCATCGCCACCGGCCTGGTCGACCGCCCACGCGACGGCCGGCGGCCAGTGATCGACTACGCCGGGCTGGGCGCGTTCACGGCCGGCGTCACCGCGCTGCTGATCGGCGTGCTCGAGGCCGGACGGGTGGCGAGCTGGACCGGCCTCGACGTCGCCGGGCCGTTCGCGCTGGCGATCGCCGCCCTCGCGGCCTTCCTGGTCATCGAGCGGCGCGCGCCCGAGCCCATCGTCCCGCTGCGGCTGTTCAGTCGTCGCATGGTGCTGGCGGCGGCGGTGACCGGCTTCCTGGCCGGCATGGCGATGTTCGGCGCGATCTCGTTCGTGCCGCTCTATCTCCAGGTGGTGAGCGACATGTCGGCGACCGCGGCCGGCGTCGTCCTGATCCCGTTCGTGCTGGGCTGGGTCGCGATGTCGATCACCAGCGCCCGGCTCGTGCTGCGCATCGGCTATCGCATCGTCGTCGTGGCGGGGATGGTCTGCCTCACGCTCGCCTTTCTCCTGCTGAGCCGCTGGTCGGAGTCGTTGACGCTCGGCGTCGCGATGCGGGATGCGCTCCTCGGCGGCATCGGCATGGGGCTCACGATGGTCCCGATGCTCATCGCCGTGCAGAGCGCGGTGGCCCGCGCGGACCTCGGCACCGCCACCGCCATGATCCAGTTCTTTCGGACGATCGGCGGCGCCATCGGGCTCTCGGTCATGGGCACGGTGATGGCCTGGCGGCTGAGCACGGGTCTGAATCGGGCCGAGGCGCTGCACGGCGTGTTCGTCACCGGTCTCGTGGTCTGCCTGGCCGCGGTGGCGTCGGCCTTCCTGGTGCCCGCCGGTCGGGCCCAGGATCTGGCCCGGGCCGACCTGCACGGCGAGCCCACGCGCGTGGGAGGATAGAGTCATGCCGGGTGACGTGCCGTTCCTCGAGCGCTTGGCGCAGCTGCCCGCCGTTCCGGTGGGCCACGCGGTGGGGCTCGTCGACGCCCTGGCCGAGCCGGGGGCCGATCCCGTCATCGGTCCGCTGTTCGGCACCGACGACGAGGGCAACGCGGTGGTGAACCCGCTGGTGCCGGCGGTCCTCGAGCACATGCAGCAGAAAGAGGATGGCACCTGCTATGCCGCCCTGCTGGAGGGGCTGACCGGGATCTGGAACGCGGCCGTGCGCGCCGCCGTCGTCACGCGGCTGCGCGCCAGCGGTCTGCCGCCCGATGATCTGCTGCTGCGCCTGCAGAAGCTCTCGCCGACCCTCGGGTTCGCCGCCGGTGATCGCCAGTCGGCCCGGGAATGGGTGGCGGACCCGTTCACCCAGGACGCGCTGCTCGTGCAGCAGTGCGTGGTGCGGCTGTTGTTCGCCCTCCGGGCGATGGCCGAGGCGCGCGGTACCGAGCTCGTCTCCCCCTCGTAACCCAGCCACCGAGGACAGAAAGGACCATGACGATGGCCGCCATCCCGCAGTCGTACCGCGATCTGTTCGACAAGAAGTCGTTCGCGCACATCGCCACCATCGGCTCCGACGGCACGCCGCAGGTGACGCCGGTGTGGGTCGACTACGACGGCACCCACATCCGCTTCAACACGGCCCGCGGTCGCGTGAAGACGAAGAATCTCGAGCGCAACCCCCGGGTGGCGCTCTCCGTCCAGGATCCGGAGAACCCCTACCGGTACGTGCAGGTGAAGGGGCGGGTCACCGAGATGACGGAGAAGGGCGCCGACGAGCACATCGACGCGCTGGCCAAGAAGTACCTCGGGCAGGATCGCTATCCGCACCGCCGTCCCGGCGAGGTGCGGGTGACGGTGAAGGTCACGCCCGAGAAGATCCAGAGCATGGGGTGATACGCGCGAGGTGATCCAGCTCGAAGAGATCTCGAAGGGCTTCGGGGGCCAGGTCCTCTTCCGCGACGTCACCTGGCGGATCGCCGAGCGTGAGCGCATCGGCCTGGTGGGTCCCAACGGCGCCGGCAAGACGACGCTCTGTCGGATCCTGGCCGGAGTCGAGGAGACCGATACCGGGCAGGTGAGCCGCCCGCGCGGCGTGACCGTCGGCTACCTGCCGCAAGAGGCCGCCGGCCAGGCCTCCGGCTCGGTGCTGGCCGAGGCGCTCAGCGGGTTCGAGGACGTGTGGGCGCTCGAGCGCGAGATGGAGGACGTGGCGCGCGCGCTGGAGACGTCGCCCAGCGACACGCTCACGGAGCGCTACGGCGAGCTGCAGCATCGGTTCGAGGCGCAGGGCGGCTACCGCCTGGAGACGCAGGCGCGCACCATCCTGAGCGGCCTCGGCTTCCGTCCCGATCAGGTCGCGCGACCGCTCACCGAGTTCTCCGGTGGCTGGCGGATGCGGGCCTCGCTCGCCCGGTTGCTGTTGCTGGCGCCCTCGCTCTTGCTGCTCGACGAGCCGACGAACCATCTCGACCTGGCGTCACTGGCGTGGCTGGAGGATTTCCTCGCCGGCTACGACGGCACCGTCGTGGTCGTGTCGCACGATCGCTATTTCCTCAATCGCATGGTGACCTCGATCGCCGATCTCACTCCCGAGGGCGTGGTCGTCTATCCAGGCGACTATGACGACTTCCTGGTGGAGCGCGAGGCCCGGCGCGAGCTGCTGCAGGCGCGGGCGCGCAACCAGGCCAAGCGCATCGCCGAGGTCGAGCGGTTCATCGAGCGCTTCCGCTACCAGGCGACCAAGGCGCGCCAGGTGCAGAGCCGCATCAAGATGCTCGACAAGGTCGAGCGCATCGAGCTGCCGGGCGCCCGCCGCCAGGTCCACTTCGCGTTCCCGGAGCCGCCGCGGACCGGGCGCCGCGTGGCCACGCTGGCCGGCATCCACAAGGCGTACGGCGACAACGTCGTCTATTCCGGCGTGGACGTCGCCGTCGAGCGGGGCGAGCGGCTGGCCCTCGTCGGCGACAATGGCGCCGGCAAGTCCACGCTGCTGAAGATCATGGCCGGGGTCCTGCCGTTCGACCGCGGCGAGCGCACGCTCGGCTCGCACGTGGCCGTCCACTACTACGCGCAGCATCAGCTCGACGCGCTCGATCCCGCCCGCACGGTGCTGGAAGAGCTGGAGGCGGTGGCGCCGGAGTCCACGCACACCCGCCTGCGCACCATCCTGGGCGCCTTCCTGTTCTCCGGCGACAGCGTCGAGAAGAAGGTGTCCGTGCTCTCGGGCGGCGAGAAGGCGCGGCTGGCGCTGGCGCGCATGCTCGTGCGTCCGGCCGCGCTGCTGTGCCTGGACGAGCCCACGAACCATCTCGACCTCGCCTCGCGCGAGGTCCTCGAGTCCGCGCTGGCGGAGTTCCCGGGCACGATCGTGTTCATCTCGCACGACCGGTACTTCATCAACCGGATCGCGACGGTGGTCGTCGAAGTCGCGCGCGGCGTGCTGACGCCGTACACCGGCTCCTACGACGACTACCTCGCCGCCAAGGAGCGCGGCGTGGTGCCCGCTGTGCCCGGGGCGCCGGAGCGGGGGCACGCTCCCGGGCTCCCCGAGGCCAAGGTCGCGCGGGAGCGTGGGGCGGCTCCGACGCCCTCGCGTGGCGGGCGTGAGGGCGCACGCACGACGACCGCCGCGTCATCGCGTGAGGCGGCCGCTCAACCGTTGGCGGCGGGCCCGCAGTCTTCGGTGGAGGGGGGGCGGCCGGCGGTGCGGTTGGTGAAGAAGAAGCCGAGCGTGGAGGTGAGGGAGCTGCGGAAGCGGGTGGAGGAGGTGGAACGGAAGATTCACGGGCTCGAGGCACGCATGGCCGAGATCGGTGCCGCGCTGAGCGATCCGCGGATCTATCTCAACGGCGATCGCGTCCGCACGGTGTCGGGCGAGCGCAAGGTGGCCGAGGAGCAGATGGCCGAGCTGCTACGCGAGTGGGAGAACCTGTCCACGGCGCTGTCCGCCCATGAGTGAGTTCTACAGCCCCGTCGACCCCGACGAGCTCAAGCGCCAGCGGGGCAAGGCGCGGGCGCTCCGCGACAGCCCGTGGTGGAAGCGTCGGATCTCGACGGGGATCTGCTACTACTGCCGCCGCCAGGTCGGCCACGCCGCGCTGACGATGGACCACATCGTACCGCTCGGCCGTGGCGGCACCTCGATTCGCGGCAACGTCGTGCCCGCCTGCAAGGACTGCAACAACCGCAAGAAGGGCATGCTGCCCGTCGAGTGGCGGGAGTACGTGGACTCGCTCGCCGCCCGCGACGACGGCTAGGAGTATGGGGCGGTCGGATACCGCGGCGTCGGATCAGATCCCGGCGTTGGTGGCGCCGAGCGCAGCTCGGCCGCGGGCGACTCGAGCCTGACCGCCGCCACGTTGTAGGCAACGCCCAGCGTCAGGCGGACCGCGACGGCGAGCACGAACACCGCCACGATCGCCAGCACGTCCCAGTGCTCCTCCGCCCACTCGCCTCGAGTCCTCATCGTCACCCGTCTCTACGATCGGGTCGGCGCCACCGAATGTCCCTGTGTATCGATCGGAGGTGTCCGAAACGTTGGACGTTGACGCTTCGCGCGCTCGACCGTTGAATGACGCCGCTCGATTCGAGCGTGCTGTGCACCGTCCACACACGGAGGCATCCATGTCGCAGCTCGTGATTCTCGTCGTGCTCCTCACCGCGGTCGCATCGTCACCGGCGCCGGCCCTCGCCGGCATCACGCGCACGGAGGCGGCGCCCATCACCGCCGCCGTCGAAGCCAAGATCAACATCAACACCGCCGACGTGAAGGAGCTCATGAAGCTGCAGGGCGTCGGTCGCAACCTCGCCGAGAAGATCGTGCAGTACCGCGACGCGCACGGACCGTTCAAGAAGGCGACCGATCTCCGGAAGGTCGAAGGCCTCGGCGACGGCCTGTGGGAGAAGAATCGCGAGCGCATCGTGGTGAAGTGACACGACGCGGCACTTTTTCTTTGCCGCGCTCGAATGCTGATAGTACGATGAGCAAAAGTCGGCCGGAGCGCCAACAACGCTCCATCAGCGTCCCCGTCGACAATTCCGCCGATGGCTGACGTGGCCGAGCCCCGGGCCGGGAGTCGGCATCTGGTTCTGGGTGAGCGGAATCTGGGCCCGCGTGGCGCCCTTGCCGAGAATAGGAGGTGATCCAGCCGATGTGTAGCCCTACGGTGTTATGTGAGGTGGTTGCCTCCTAGGCAGGGTCCACGCTAGCTTCAGGTGGCCGCCTGGGAGTCCAGGCACCACCGGCCCCGACGATCCCGCCTCACCAGCGGGGCGGCGCGACGCGAATGAAAGCAGCACGCGCCGCAGCCATCGTCGGGGTCTTTTTTTGTAAGTCGTTCGATCGGGCGGCGGGCGAACGTGATAGGAGGCCCGGGCCCGCGAAGCGAGCCCGGGCGGAAGCGACAGGGGGCTGCTAGCTGACCTTCCTGACGTTCGCTGCCTGAAGACCCTTCGGGCCGCGGGTTACCTCGAACTCGACCTTGTCACCTTCGGCCAGGGACTTGAAACCCTGAGCCTGGATGGCGCTGTAGTGGACGAACACGTCCTCCCCGCCCTCCTGCGTGATGAACCCGTACCCCTTCGCATCGTTGAACCACTTCACCTGTCCCTGTGCCATCCTGCGACCTCTCTCTTCGGGGGTCTTCAGCCCCTGTGTGCTCCCGCCTTAATGGCGGGGTTACCTGCCTTGATTGGCAGGCAAACCGGTGTTACCGACAAAAAAAAGCGCCGCGCGTATGGGAGCCGCGCGGCGTGTGCGTGTGTCTCGATCTCTTCAACGTTCCAACTCCGTCGTGACCAAAAACCGGACGCAAGAATTACATGCTCGCCGGGAGGTGTCAACCCATTTCTACAGATCGGATGCCGGGACCGCGATCCTTCCGGATGACCAGCTACCCCGGTCGGCCGTAGAGAACGCACCGGCCGTCCCGCGGGCCACCACCACGTGAATCTCTTCAGACGACGGGAACTTAGGAACCATGGCGTCGGCGTCCGGCGGCGACTGCTCGAACCGGAGATTCTCGGCGGGCCGGGGGCCCGGCGCGACCAGCCTTCGTCGGTGAAGGTGCTGGCGTGCCCAGGATCCACCACGAGCGTCGATGCCGTACGTGTGGCGTTCAGGATGGCCGAAGGTCGACACCGGCATCTCGCCGGGTCGGCCGCCGCCAATGTCGATCATCAGCAGTCTCAGCGCGGCCGATGGTGGCGTTGGCGCGAAAGCCGGGTCCGAAGACGCCGAACGGCGCGTCGAGTCCGAGGGTGTGCGCAGCGGTCCGTTGACGAGGATGCGGGCGCCGAGAAGCGCGTGAACGGCGCGCCGCCGTGGAAGTTTGAGCTGGGAATCGCACGCGCGCTCGGCTGCGGTCAGCACGACGGGAGGGCGAATGCCCCTCGGAGTACGCTGAACCGGCCGGGGCTATACTCAGCTGCGATGAACGCCTGGCATGACGTCGAGCTCGGCGATCACATCGAGCGCTACTTCCGAGCCGTCATCGAGATCCCCAAGGGCTCCAAGATCAAATACGAGCTGGACAAGCGCACGGGCCTGCTCTACCTCGACCGGGTGCTGCACAGCGCCGTCCACTATCCAGCCAACTACGGTTTCCTGCCGCAGACTTACTGTGACGACGACGACCCGCTCGACGTCCTCGTGCTCGGCCAGGAGCCGGTGCTTCCGCTGTGCATCCTGCGAGCGAAGGCGATCGGCGTGCTGACGATGCGTGACGAGAAAGGGCAGGACGACAAGATCATCGCGGTGCACGTCGACGATCCCGAGTACGAGCCCTACCAGGACATCGCCGAGCTGCCGCCCCATCGCCTCCGCGAGCTGGAGCGGTTCTTCCTCGACTACAAGGTGCTCGAGAACAAGACCGTCAACGTCCAGAACCTGCGCGGCCGTCCCGACGCCGAGCACGTCATCCGCGAGGCGGTGCGTCTCTATCGCCAGCGCATCCTGCCCGGGCGCACCGGCACGGCTCGGTGACACGGGGCGTCACCTTGGGTGCCATCCTGGACGTCCTCCCCGGAGCACTTCCCCCTACTCACCCGGGGTCTGTCGAGCCGCCGTCACCGGCCCCGGCCACCGGCCTCGCCGGGGAAGCTTCAGGGCCCCTTCGCTTGCCAGGCCAAGCCTCTGAAAAACTTTTCCTTTTCGAGGTAGGACCACGCCCGGGAACCTGCTCGACATGCTGGGAGTCTCCTAAACGCCTGGAATGTCGGCGTTTTCGTTTACGAGTGGCATGGGCTGTGCTACTGTACGGTCCGCCCGCGCCGCGGGTCAAAATTCGAACACCGACGATGGAGCGCTGATGTTCTACAACCTCTTGGCCGGGATGTTCTCGAACGATCTCGCCGTCGACCTTGGGACCGCCAACACCCTGGTGTACGTGCGGGGCGAGGGCATCGTCCTGAACGAGCCTTCCATCGTCGCCATCCACCAGGCCGACCACTCGGTCCTGGCGGTCGGACACGAGGCGAAGGCGATGTTGGGACGGACGCCGGGCAACATCGTGGCCATCCGTCCGCTGAAGGATGGTGTCATCGCCGACTTCGACGTGACCGAGAAGATGCTCCACTACTTCATCTCCAAGGTGCATCGCCGCCGCACGCTGGTCCGGCCGCGGATCGTCGTCGGCGTGCCCTCGGGCATCACGCAGGTCGAGAAGCGCGCCGTGCGCGACTCGGCTATGCAGGCCGGCGCCCGCGAGGTGTACCTGATCGAGGAGCCGATGGCCGCCGCCATCGGTGCGGGGCTGCCCATCCAGGAGCCGGGCGGCAACATGATCGTGGACATCGGCGGCGGCACCACCGAGGTGGCGGTGATCTCGCTCTCGGGCATCGTGTATTCCAAGTCGGTGCGCATCGCCGGAGACGAGATGGACGAAGCGATCGTGCAGTACATCAAGAAGCACTACAATCTGCTGGTCGGCGAGCGGCGCGCTGAGGAGATCAAGATGGCGCTCGGCTCGGCCTATCCGATGGGTGGGGATCGACGGACGATGGAGGTCAAGGGTCGCGACCTCATCGACGGCATCCCGAAGACCATCGTGATCACCGACGAGGAGATCCGCGAGGCGCTGCGGGAGCCGGTCATGACCATCGTGGAGACCGTCCGCACGTGCCTGGAGCGGACGCCGCCCGAACTGGCGGCCGACATTGTGGACAAGGGCATCGTGCTCACAGGGGGCGGGGCGCTGCTGCGCGGTCTCGACCACCTCCTGCGCCAGGAGACCAACCTGCCGGTTACGCAGGGCGAGGATCCGCTGTCCTGCGTGGCGCTGGGAACCGGCAAGGTACTGGACGAGCTCGATCTGCTGAAGAAGGTGGCCATCCCGGCCTGATTCGGTTGTCCGGGGGGCGAAGGTGAAGATTCGCGCGCTCGTGCTGCTCGGCACTGTCGTCGCGGTCTGCCTTCTGCTCCTGACCCTTCAGATGCGCGGACAGACCGCCGGCGCCTCCGACGTGCTCGCGGTTCTCACCACGCCGGTGCAGAGCGCGCTCGCGCGCGTCAATCGCGCTACCGTCGGCGTCTGGTCGACCTACCGGGAATGGAAGAACGTCCGGGCCGAGAATCACCGCTTGCGCGACGAGGCCCAGCGCCTGCGCGTCGAGGCCCTGCGGGTGACGGAGACGGTCGAGGAGAATCAGCGACTGCGGCGCCTCCTCGCTCTCAAGGAGTCGATGCCGCTGGCCACGCTGTCCGGCGAGATCATCGCGCGTGAGTGGGGGGGCTGGGTGCGCTCGTTGACCGTCAACCGCGGGCGCGCCGATCACGTGACGCGCCTGACCGCGGTCATCGCGCCCGACGGTCTCATCGGGCGCGTCGTCGACGTACGGCCCGGGGCCTCGATCGTGCAGGTGCTCACCGACCCGGCGTCGACGGTCGGCGCCCATGTCGTTCGCAACCGAACGCAGGGCATCGTCGAGGGCGACCCGCGAGGCACGATCCGGTTCAAGTACATGGCGCGTGACGGCAGCGGTATTCAGGTCGGCGACCTCATCGTCACCTCCGGCGCCGGCGGGCTCTTCCCGCGCGGCATTCCGGTCGGACGGGTGCGCGCCATCGATGATCGTGGCTCCGCCCTGTTCCACTACGCGCATCTGGCGCCGGCGGTGGACTTCGCCCGCATCGACGAGGTGCTGCTGATCGTCGGCGAGGGCGCCCACGACGTGGCCGCGCTGTTCCCGGACCCCACCTGATGCGGACGTTCATCATCCTGGCGGTGTTCGGCGGCGGCATTGCCCACGCGACGCTCGGCCAGGCCTTGCGCATCGCCGACGTGGCGCCCGACATCCCCCTGATCGTGGTGGTGCTGCTCGCGCTGCGGCGGGGCCCCGAGTTCGGCTGCGGTGCCGGGTTCATCGCCGGCCTCCTGCAGGATGCCGCCTCCGGCGGTCTGCTCGGCGTGCAGGCGCTGACCAAGGCGATCATCGGCTTCGCCATCGGCGCCATCGGCGTGCGCCTGCGGGTGAGTCAACCATTGGTGCAGGTGCCGGGACTCGTGCTGCTCACGATCGCCGAGGGGCTCGTTCGCTTCACCCTGCTCAAGCTGTTCCGCTTCCCGGCGCCGTTCGGCGAGTTGATGACCTACGTCGTCCTGCCGCAGGCGCTCTACAACGGCTTCCTGGGCGCGGCCCTCGTGCTCGCGCTGGCCTGGGCGGAGTCCATGCGGGAACGCACCTCGTGAGCGGACGTCTCGGCTATCTCGGCGGTCCCGCGATGCCAGGCCGCCCAGACCCGGGCCGTCGCCGCGTGATCGCCATGTCCGGGATCGCGATGACCGCCTTGCTCTTGATCGTCTGCCAGCTCTGGTACCTGCAAGTGCTCGAGGGCGGCCGGTTCCAGGAGGCGTCGGACAAGAACCGCATCCGCGTCCGCCCCATCGCGGCGCCGCGCGGGATCCTGTTCGATCGCAAGGGGCTGCCGCTCGTCGATAACCGGCCGGCGTTCACGCTCTCGCTGATCCCGCGCGAGCTGGAGCGCGATCCGATCAAGCGTGACGCGACGCTGGGCCGGCTGGCCGCGCTGCTGCAGATCCCGTTCGCCGAGCTACAGGAGGCGGTCACCAAGGTCTCGCCCGATTCGATCCTGCCCGTGCGCGTGCGTCGCGGCCTCAGCATGGACGACGTGGCCCGCGTGGAAGAGTGGAAGCTCGAGCTGCCGGGCGTCATCGTCGAGGTGGAGCCGCAGCGCGCCTATCCGAACAGCCGCTTCGCCGCCCACCTGCTGGGCTACGTGCGGGAGGCCAACGACGAGCAGCTCAAGCAGGGCCGCTACCGCCGGGGCGACATGGTCGGCCAGAGCGGGCTGGAGCGGCTGCTGGACGAGTTCCTGCGCGGCAAGGACGGGGGCGAGCGCATCGAGGTGGACGCGATGGGCCGCCAGATGCGGATGATCCAGTCCACCGAGCCGCACCCCGGCGCCCAGGTTGTGACCACGATCGACCGCCGGATCCAGGAGGCCGCCGAGAAGGCGATGGAGGGCCACGCCGGCGCCGTCGTGGTGATGGACCCGCGCAACGGCGACGTGCTGGCGCTGGTCTCCACGCCGGCGTTCGAGATCGACCGCTTCACGGGAACGATCGACCGCAACGCGTGGCTGCGCGTGATCCAGGACCCCGAGCATCCGCTGCTGAACCGCACCATCCAGAGCCAGTACGCGCCGGGCTCCGTGTTCAAGATCGTCGTGGCGGCGGCGGGTCTGCAGGAGGGCTCGATCACACCGGCCGATCGCACGAACTGCACGGGTGAGTTCCATCTCGGCGAGTGGACGTTCAAGGACTGGAAGGCCGGCGGGCACGGCACCGTCGATCTGCTCGGCGCCATCCGCGAGTCCTGCAACGTCTTCTTCTACGAGAAGGGGCTGAAGATCGGCGGGCCGGCCATCGCGAAGTACGCCACCGCCTTCGGGCTCGGCGCGCCGACCCAGATCGACCTGCCCGGCGAGAAGCTGGGTCTCATCCCCCAGCCCAAGCTACGGCGCGACAAGCGCGTCGGCGGCTGGCACGCCGGGGAGACGGTGAACATGTCCATCGGCCAGGGCGCCGTCCTGGTGACGCCGATGCAGGTCGCTCGGTTCATGAGCGCGGTCGCCAACGGCGGCGTGCTGTGGAAGCCGCGCCTGGTGCAGCGCATCGAGCGCCCGGAGAAGGGCGTGGTGTGGAGCGACGGCGGCAGCGTCACCGGCCACGTCGAGCTCTCGCCGATGGTGTGGGCGTTCCTGCGTCAGTCGCTGTGGTCCGTCGTCAACGAGAACGGGACCGGCGCCGGCGCTCGCATCGCCGGCCTGGACGTGGCCGGTAAGACGGGCACGGCCCAGATGATCGCCAAGTCGAGGGCGGAGAAGGGCCAGGATCACGCCTGGTTCGCCTCGTTCGCGCCCGTGAGCGAGCCGGAGGCGGTCGTCATCGTGCTGGTGGAGCGGGGCGGCAAGGGCGGGCAGGTCGCCGCCCCGATCGCGCGCAAGGTGCTCAACGCCATCTTCATGGAGAAGGTCGCCAGCGTCGATCTCGGCGGGTAGGCTGAACATCGACAGGCGCACCGGCTCGGCCGGAGCGTCGAGTGACGGGGAACGAGATATCGAAGGGCGCTCCGGCTGCTCCGGGGGTCCGCGAGCGGACTGGAACGGGATGTCGAGGGGTGCCAAGGCTCCGCCGGGCCCCCGCGTGACTGGAAACCGTTATCGAGGGATGCAACGGCTTCGCCGGGGCACCCCGAGCGACTGGGGGGTACGGGGGGCCATCTCGTGGCCCTCCCATTAGTTAGATGGTCGGTATCGATCGCCGTCTGCTGCAGAACGTCGACTGGCCCCTGCTCGGCGCCACCGTCGGTCTCGTCATCCTGAGCTCGTCCACGCTGGCCTCGCTGCACGTGGGCCGCGCTGGTGGCGGCGTCGCCGTTCGTCAGCTCGCCTGGTTCGGAGTCGGTATGATGGCGCTCGTGGTCGTCGCCAGCATCGACTACCGGCGGCTCGTACAGATGGCGCCCCTGATCTACCTGTTCGGGCTCGGGGCGCTGGTGGCGGTGTTCGTACTCGGCCGTACGGTCTCGGGCGCGCGCCGCTGGCTCTTCGTTGGCCCCGTGTCGGTGCAGCCGTCCGAGCTGTTCAAGCTCTGCTTCGTCCTCATGGCGGTGTGGCTGCTGAGCTCGCGCTGGGCGCAGCCGGTCGGCAAGGCCACGCTGGTGATGGCCGCTCCGCTGGCCCTGGTGCCGGCGGCGCTGATCCTCAAGCAGCCCGACCTCGGCACCGCGCTGTTGTTGTTCCCCGTCCTGATGGCCCTGATGATTGCCGCCGGGATGCCGATGCGAATCCTGGGAGGACTCGTCCTCGCCGGGGTCGCGGCGGCCCCCGTCGCCTGGTTCGCCTTGAAGGAATATCAACGGGAGCGGATTCTGGTGTTCCTGGACCCGTTTCGCGATCCCCTCGGGAGCGCGTACAACGTGATCCAGGCCAAGATCGCGATAGGCTCGGGACAGCTCTTGGGCAAGGGCGTGGCCGGCGCGACGCAGAGCCGGCTGGCCTTTCTCCCGGAGCGTCACACAGATTTCATCTTCGCCGTATTCGCCGAGACGTGGGGGTTCGTCGGCTGTCTCGTCCTGCTCACCTGCTACGCGCTGTTGCTGCTCCGCGGGTTCGACATCGCGGCGTCGACACGCGAGCCGGTGGGCCGACTGGTCGCCCTGGGGGTCACCGCGCTGGTGGCCACGCAGGTCCTCGTGAACGTGGGCATGGTGACCGGGTTGCTGCCGGTCGTCGGCATCCCGCTCCCGTTCATGAGCTACGGCGGCTCGTCGATGGTCGTCTCGATGATGGCCCTCGGACTCCTGCTCTCGGTCCGGATGCGGCAGTTCCAATGAGACTCCCGATGAACGCTCGGCGGTCGGGGGTGTCGGAGAGGTGCTGCCGTGAGCAAACGCATCGTCGTCAACGTCGGTCTACTCGAAACCCGAGTCGCGGTCCAGGAAGGTAACCTCCTCACCGAGCTCTACCTCGAGCGTCACCGTCACCGATCCATCGTGGGCGGCGTCTACAAGGGCACGGTGACGAACGTCCTGCCCGGGATGCAGGCCGCCTTCGTCGACATCGGCCTGGCCAAGGACGCGTTCCTCTACGCCGGCGACTACACCCCGAATCTCGGCGACGCGGGACGCGCTCCGCTGGCCGACGCCGACGAGGAGGCCGATCCCGACGCCGAGCCCGATGGCGACGAGGAGCCGCGCCGCCAGGCGGCCGGCCCCATCGAGGACATGCTCAGCCGGGGCCAAACCGTGCTGGTGCAGGTCGCCAAGGAGTCGCTCGGCACCAAGGGCGCCCGCGTCACGTCGTTCATCTCGCTGCCCGGCCGCTACGTCGTCTACATGCCGCAGGCCCGGCACGTCGGCGTGTCCCGCCGCATCCGGGACGAGCGCGAGCGCGATCGCCTGCGCACGGCCCTGCGCAGCCTCGATCTCCCGCCCGGCGGCTTCATCCTGCGCACCAATGCCGAGGGCAAGGGCGAGGCCGAGTTCGCCCACGACGTGGAGTTCCTCGGCCGGCTGTGGTCGCAGATCCAGAGCCGGTACGAGATGGCCACGCCCCCGGCCGCCCTGCACGAGGAAGGTGATCTCACGTTCCGGGTCGTGCGGGACTTGTTCTCGCCCGAGGTCGACGAATTCGTGGTGGACGATCGGGCCGCCCACGAGAAGGTCCTGGGCTACGTGCAGGCGCTGGTGCCGGCGCTGGCCGAGCGCGTGCGTCTCTACGCCGAGCGGGCGCCGGTGTTCGACGCCTTCGGCATCGAGAAGGACATCGAGAAGGCGCTGCGCCGGCGGGTCTGGCTGAAGTCGGGCGGCTACATCGTCATCGATCACACCGAGGCGCTGGTGTCGATCGACGTCAACACGGGCAAGTACGTGGGCAAGCGTGACTTCGAGCAGACCGTGCTCAAGATCAACCTGGAGGCGGTGACCGAGGTGGTCCGCCAGATCCGCCTGCGCGACCTCGGCGGCATCATCATCATCGACTTCATCGACATGGAGGTCCTCGAGCACCGCGAGCAGGTCTACAAGGCGGTCAAGCGCGCGCTGACCGAGGACAAGGCCCGCACCAACGTGCTGGAGATCTCCGAGCTGGGCCTGGTGGAGATGACCCGCAAGCGCGTGCGCCAGGACCTCCGCGCGCTCCTGACCCAGCACTGCCCGACCTGCCGCGGCACCGGCGTGGTGAAGTCGAACGAGACGCTGGCCACCGAGATCTATCGCGCGCTGCAGGGCAAGGCCGCCGCCGAGGCGCCGCCGGGCGAGGGCCGCGAGATCGTCGCCCGGGTGCATCCGGACGTCGCGGGCTACCTGGAGGGCGAGGGGCGCGCCGACCTCCAGCGCCTGGAGGCGGGGCTGGAGGTGAAGATCACGGTGCAGGCGGCGTCGGGCCAGGCCCAGCGCGAGGAGTACGAGCTACGCGTGCGCTGAGCGTCTGAAGCGTCTAGACCTGGTCGCTGTCCGGCGCTAGCATCCGGTCCCATGGCCCGTACACCGCCCTCTCGAGTCAGCAGCCAGCGGGTGCTCGGCGACCTGCGCCTGGCCTCCCGCAAGGGCGACCGCGCCGCGCTCTCGCTCGCGCTCGACCAGATGCGGACGCTGGCCCACTCACCCCGCTACTGGGAGCGCTACCTCGGTCTGCTGAGCAACCCGCTCGCGCGGCTCGTCGACCTGCTCGTCATCAAGCAGGGCGAGCGCATCGCCCACCAGAAGGGCTGGAAGCTGTCGCGCCCGGCGCCGGCGGCGGCCGGAGCGTCGGGGAAGACGAAGAAGAGGCCGGCCCCCGGCCGTCGCCGCCGCGGCGCCCCGGCTCCGAGCACCCAGCCCTCCCTCTTCGAGTGACCCCTCCGCGCGTTTGACAGACCTCCGGGGCGAGCCGATACTACCCCCAGGGGGTATGAACGTGCTCAACGACGAGACCAAGGTCAAGGCCCGGGGTCGGCTGCGTCGCATCGAGGGGCAGGTGCAGGGGCTGCAGCGGATGCTCGACAACGACGCGTACTGCGTCGACATCCTCCTGCAGATCTCGGCCGTGCAGGGCGCGCTCGAGCAGGTCCAGAAGCTGCTCCTCGGCCGGCACATCGAGTCGTGCGTGGCCGACGCGCTGCGCTCCGGGTCCAAGTCCGAGCGCCAGCAGAAGGTCGAGGAGCTGCTCGACGTGTTCTCGCGCTTCGGAGCGCGGTGATGGCCGAGCGGCTCACGCTGCCCGTGCGGGGCATGCATTGCGCCGCCTGCGTGGGCAAGGTCGAGGGCGCGCTCACCGGTGTGCCGGGCGTGGAGACGGCCGCGGTGAACCTCGCCACCGAGCGGGCGACGGTGGACTTCGATCCTACCCGGGTGGACGTCCCCGCGCTCCAGGCGGCGGTGGCGGCGGCCGGTTACGAGCTGGCGGCCGCGCCGGTGGCGCGGGGCAGCGAGGCCGAGGATCGCGAGCGGGCGACGCGCGAGCACGAGCAGCAGCAGCTGCGCGTCCGCTTCGTCGTCGGCGCGATCTTGTCCGCGCCCCTCCTGGTCGGCGGCATGCCGGACATCTTCACCTGGGCCCCGGCGTGGCTGCGCGACCCCTGGGTGCAGCTCGTGCTGGCCACACCCGTGCAGCTCTGGGTCGGCGCCGGCTTCCACGCGGGGTTCCTGCGAGATCTGCGCTACCGCAGCGCCAGCATGTCCGCGCTGGTCTCGCTGGGGACGAACGCCGCCTACGTCTTCAGCGTGGCGGTGACCCTGTGGCCGCACGTCTTCCACGCCGCCGGGGCCATGACCTACTACGAGACGGCGGCGGTGGTGATCACGCTCGTCGTGCTCGGACGCTGGCTGGAGGCGCGAGCCCGCGGGCGGACGTCCGAGGCGATCCGCCGGCTGGTGAGCCTGGCCCCGCGCACCGCGCGCGTGCTGCGCGGCGCCGACGAGGTCGACGTACCGACCGGGGAGGTGGAGGTCGGCGACCTGATCCGGATTCGCCCCGGTGAGCGCGTCCCGGTGGACGGCGCCGTCGTCGACGGTGCGTCCACCGTGGACGAGTCGATGCTGACGGGCGAGAGCGTGCCCGTCGAGAAGACGCCGGGTGCCGTCGTGTCGGGCGGAACCGTGAACCGCACCGGCAGCTTCGTCTTCCGCGCCACCCGCGTGGGCAGCGAGACGACGCTGGCCCGCATCATCGCGCTCGTCGAGGAGGCGCAGGGCTCGCGCGCGCCGATCCAGCGGCTGGCCGACCGCGTGGCGGCCGTCTTCGTGCCGATCGTGCTCGTCATCGCCGCGCTGACCTTCGCCGGCTGGTGGCTGCTCGGCCCCGAGCCCTCGCTCGTCCACGCGCTCACCAACGCCGTCGCCGTCCTCGTCATCGCCTGCCCGTGCGCGATGGGCCTGGCGACACCGACGGCCATCATGGTCGCGACCGGGCGCGGCGCCGAGTACGGCGCGCTGATCCGCAGCGCGGCCGCGCTGGAGCGGCTGAACGACGTGACGACGGTCGTGTTCGACAAGACCGGAACCCTCACCTTGGGCCGGCCGGTGGTGACGGACGTGATCGTCGCCGAGCCCGGCACCACCGAGGGCGATGTCCTGGCGCTGGCCGCCGCGGCCGAGCAGGGCTCCGAGCATCCGATCGGCGAGGCGATCGTCGCCCGCGCCAAGGAGTTGGGGCTGGCGCTGCCGGCGGTCGGCGCGTTCGTGACGGCGCCGGGGCAGGGTGTGGACGCCCTCGCCCCCGAGGGTCGCGTGCTGATCGGCAACCGCGCGCTGATGGACGAGCGCGGCGTCGAGATCGACACGCTGGAGCCGCGCGCCACCGCGCTGGCCGCCGACGGCAAGACCGTCGTGTACGCGGCGTTCGCGGGGCGGGCGTTCGGCCTCATCGCGGTGGCGGACGCGCTGAAGCCCGATGCCGCCGTGGCCGTGGCCGCGCTCCGCCGGCGCGGGCTCGAGGTGGTCATGCTCACCGGCGACCATCGGATGACGGCGATGGCCATCGCGCGCCAGGCCGGTATCGAACGCGTGCTCGCCGAGGTCAAGCCGGACGCCAAGGCGCGCGAGGTGGCGGCGCTGCAGGCGGAGGGGCGCGTGGTGGCGATGGTCGGTGACGGCATCAACGACGCGCCGGCCCTGGCCCAGGCCGACGTCGGGATCGCGATGGGCTCCGGCACCGACGTGGCGATCGAGGCCGCCGGCGTGACGCTGATGCGCAGCGATCTCACCGGCGCCGTCATCGCCGTCGATCTGTCGCGACGCACGATCCGCATCGTGCAGCAGAACCTGATCTGGGCGTTCGGCTACAACGCCGTGCTCATCCCCGTCGCCGCCGGCCTGCTCTATCCGCTGTGGGGCGTGCTGCTCTCGCCCATCCTGGCCGGCGCCGCGATGGCGTTCTCGTCCGTGTCCGTGGTCACGAACAGCTTGCGACTCAAGCGATGGAGATTCTCTCTCTAACCGGAGGAGGCGACCGATGGCCGTGGATCCCGTGTGCAAGATGACGGTCGAGCCGGCCAAGGCGGCGGCGCAGTCGAAGTACGAGGACGAGACCTATTACTTCTGCGCGGTCGGCTGCAAGCAGAAGTTCGACCGCGAGCCCGAGAAATACCTGGCCGGCGGCGAGAGCGAGATGGGCCGCTGATGCGGTCACCCGTCCTGCTCGCGGGCCGGGATCGCTACGAGCGCGTGATGGACGGCTGGGTGGACAACACCCACGACGACGCCTTCACCCACACGGTGCGCCTCACCGACGACGACCGGGCGCTGGAGGTCGCCGTCGTGGCGCTGCCGTCACCGACGTACGCGATCCGCGAGGCGCGCCTCACCCCGTTGGCCGGTCGCGTGGCCTCGTCGCTGGCTCCGGCGTTCGCGCGCCTGGCCGGCACCGAGATGGTCGGCGGGCTGACCCGGCGCGCCGCCGAGCTGCTGGGCGGTGACGACGGCGCCGCCCTGGCCGTCGACGCCACCATCGAGGTGGCGCGGCTGGCCCGGCAGGTCGCCCGGATGCCGCGGGCGGCGGCGGAGCGCGCCGCGTCTGGCGACGCGCTCGACTGCTGGACGCTCGACACCACGGGCTGGGCCGATCTTCCCAACTCCTGCTTCACCTACAGCGACGCCGGCCGCGCGCTGTTCGGCACGCGCACGATCGCCACGCCGATGGTGCCGGATCTCTACAGCCCGCGGCCGGGCCAGCGGAAGGTCTTCGAGCGTCGCAAGGTGGCGCGCCTGGCGCGCGGCGACGGCCGGCTGCGCCTGTTCCACTCCATGCACGACAACGTGCACGGCTTCGAGATCACCTACGAAATCGACCTGGCCACCGGCACCATCGTCAGGGCCGACCACGTCACGCCGCGGCTGCCCTACATGGGCGTGTGCTCGGAGCCGCAGCGCAAGATCACCACGCTGCTCGGCGAGCCGGCCGACGCCGGGCTCCGCAAGCGGATCCAGGCGACCATCGGGGGAGAAGGTGGGTGCGCGCAGCTCTACGACCTGACGGCGGACCTGCTCAAGCTGCTCGGCTAGTTTGACTGGGGGGCCTGGAACGGGCCCCCCAGCCCCCCCGGGCGGCTCGGCCCCGGCGGAGCCGTGGCGCCTCTCGGGCATTCCTCAGCGCAGCCAGCTCTCGAGGTAGCGCGCCGGATCCAGATCGCCGAGGCCGAGCGATGCGGGCGTGCGACCCGCGAACGCCGCCCGCGGCGCCAGGCCGACGAGCTCCGCGTGGTCGACGTCGACCCCCAGGCGCCGTGCCTCTGTCTGCACCCGATCGAACACCGCGGGGAGCGGCGTGACGCGATAGTCGAGCAGGTTCATCGAGACCTGCACCCGGCCACGACTGGCCAGCGGAAGCCCGAGCGCCTGCACGGCGGGCAGGCCGCCGCCGCTGGCCCGCACCGATCGCGCGATGGCGCGGGCGGCGTCGAGATCGGCGCTCGCCAGCCAGACGTTGTAGGCGATCAGCACGTCGCGCGCACCGACGCAGACGGCGCCGGCGCGCGGATCGAAGCGAGCCGGGCCGTCGTCCGGCAGTCCGTCGGCGGCCGCCAGGCGCGCACTCACGCCCTCGTACTCGCCCCGGCGCAGCGCGCGAAGCGTCCGCCGTTCCGGGCGCCGCGCGGCCTCCGCGTAGTAGTAGACGGGCAGCGCGTGGCGCGCCGCCAGCGCGCGGCCGGCCTCGTGAGCGAGCGCGACGGCCTCGGCCATCGTCAGACCGGCCAGCGGGACGAACGGCAGCACGTCGAGCGCGCCGATCCGTGGATGGATGCCGTGGTGGCCACGCATGTCGATCTCGGTGAGCACGGCGTCGGCCAGGGCGAGGGCGGCGGCGGCGACGGCGGCCGGCGGGCCGAGGAACGTGAAGACCGAGCGGTGGTGATCGGGATCGGCGTGGACGTCGGCCAGTCGCACGCCGGGGCTGGCGGTGACGGCGGCCGCGAAGCGCGCCAGGCGCGCCGGATCGCGGCCCTCGCTGACGTTCGGCACGCACTCCACGAGGGGCCCCGCGCTCACGGCGGTATACTACGGGGCGCGATGCCGTTCCTGCCAATCGGCAAGCTGCCCGGCCATCTGCTGCAGGCCGTCCTCGACAAGCACGTGTCCGGCGACCCCCGGGTGATCGTGGGGCCGCGCGTGGGGGAGGACGCGGCCGTCATCGATCTCGGCGACCGCTATCTGGTGGCCAGCGCGGATCCGATCACGTTCGCCACCGACGAGCTCGGCTGGTACGCGCTGCACGTGAACGCCAACGACATCGTCGTGCGCGGCGCCACCCCCCGCTGGTTCCTCGCCACGCTGCTGCTGCCCGAGGGACGGACCGACGAGGACACCGTGCGCACGCTGTTCGCTCAGCTGGGCGAGGCGTGCCAGGAGCTGGAGGTCGCGCTGGTCGGGGGCCACACCGAGATCACGCACGGCCTCGACCGGCCGATCGTGGCCGGCACGATGCTCGGCGAAGTGGCCAAGGACCGGCTCGTCACGACGTCGGGAGCGCAGGTCGGCGACGCGATCGTGCTGACGAAGGGGGTCCCGCTGGAAGGCGCGGCGATCATCGCGCGCGAGAAGGAGGCCGAGCTGCGGGCGCGGGGCGTGCCGGCGGCGATGATCCGGCGCGCCCGGGGATTCCTGCGCACGCCGGGCCTCAGCGTGCGGCCCGAGGCCGAGATCGCCTGCGAGCTGGCCACGGTGCACGCCATGCACGATCCCACCGAGGGCGGCATCGCCACCGCGCTCCACGAGCTGGCGATGGCCGCCGGCGTGGGCCTGCGCATCGACCGCGACCGCATCACGGTGCTGCCCGAGGGGCGCGCGCTCTGCGAGGCATTCGGCCTCGACCCGCTCGGCACCATCGCCTCCGGCGCGCTGCTGATGACGCTGGCGCCGGCCGAGGCCGGCGTGGTCATCCACGCGCTCGCCCGCGAGGCCATCGACTGTCACTTCATCGGCCAGGTCGTGCCGCCCGAGCAGGGCGTCACCCTCAACGAGGGCACGCGCCAGTGGCCGCTGCCCGCGTTCGCGCGGGACGAGATCGCCAAGCTGTTCGAGGAGGCCTAGCTTTGCCCCAGCTCGGATACTCGCGTCGCTCGCTTGCGATGGGCCGCGAAGGCCTCGTGGCCTCGTGCCATCCGCTCGCCACCCTGGCCGGCGTGGACGTGCTCAGGGCCGGCGGCACCGTCGCCGACGCGGCGGTGGCCACCAACGCGGTGCTGGCCGTGACCCAGTCGAACAACTGCGGACTGGGCGGCGACCTCTTCTGCCTCTACTACGAGGCCGCCACCCGGCGCGTGCACTTCCTCAACGGCGCCGGCCGCTCGGGCTCGCGGGCGACGCTCGAGGAGGTGCGGCGACGCGGCCTGACCGGGCTGCCGGTGATCGGGCCGGCCACCGTGAGCGTGCCGGGCGTGGTGCGGGCGTGGGCGATGCTGCTCGAGCGCTTCGGCACGCGCTCGCTGGATCAGCTGCTGGGGCCGGCCATCCACTACGCGGAGCGCGGCTTCCCGATCACCTCGATCCTCAGCCAGGGCATCACCGAGTTCGCACCGACCAATCCCGACCCGGAGTGGCGCCGCGTGTTCCTGCCCGGCGGAAAACCGCCGGCACCCGGCGAGATGTTCCTGCAGCCCGACCTCGCGCGGACGCTGCGCGATCTGGCCACCGAGGGACCCGAGCTCTTCTATCGCGGCCGGGTGGCGCGGGTGATCGCCGAGCGCATGGACCAGGACGGCTTCCTCACGCTCGCCGACCTCGGTGCCCACACCGGCGAGTGGGGCGAGCCGGTCTCCACGACCTACCGTGGCTATACCGTCTACGAGACGCCGCCGCCGACGCAGGGCGTGACCGCGCTGCTCGCGCTCAACATGCTGGAGGGCGTCCCGCTCGCCAAGCTCCCGCTGCACTCCGCCGACCACCTGCACCTGATGCTGGAGGTCGTCAAGCTCGCCTACGCCGACCGCGATCGCTGGATCGGTGATCCGGCCCTCGCCCGTGTCCCCACGGCGGGTATGCTCGACAAGGCGTACGCGGCCGAACGCCTGCGCCAGTTCGACCCCAAGAAAGCGCAGACGTACGTGCCGGGCCAGCCCGAGAGCGACACGACGGGCTTCGTGGTGGCCGACGGCCACGGCAACGTGCTGAGCGTCATCCAGAGCCTGTTCAACGCGTTCGGCTCCGGGGTGGTCCCGCCCGGTACGGGCTTCTGCCTGCAGAACCGCGGGCGCCACTTCACCATGAACCCGGAGCATCCGAGCGCGCTGGCGCCGCACAAGCGGCCGTTCCACACCTTGCTGGCCTCCATCACCACCCGCGACGAGCAGCCGGTCATGGGGTTCGCCACCATGGGCGGGAACGGCCAGGCGATGTTTCACGTTCAAGTCCTGACCAACGTGTTCGACTATGGCCTCGACATCCAGGAAGCCATCGAGCGTCCGCGCTTCCTCGTCGGCGCGTTCCTGCCCGACGACTCCGCCGACGCCATCCACCTCGAGGACCGGGTGCCGCCGCGCGTGTTCACCGCGCTCCGGCGCCGCGGTCACCCCATCAAGCCCGCCCCGGAGCTCTTCTACCGGGTCGGACACGCGCACGGCGTGACCGTGCGCGACGGCGTGCTGAGCGGCGGCGCCGACCCGCGCGGCGACGGCATGGCGCTCGGGTTCTGATGCGTCACCGTCTCGTCCTCTTCGTCGGGCTCCTGCTGGCCGCGATGACCGTGTCCGTTGACGCCGCCGAATGGGGGCTGATCCGCCCCGGCGTCAGCACGACGGCGACCGTGCGTGCCAAGTACGGCGCGCCCACACGGGTGGATCGACAGAAGGTCGACAACTACGACACCGAGAACTGGGTCTACGAGGAGGCCCAGGCGCCGGTCGGGGTGCAGCGGATGACCGTCGAGTACGGCCTGCTGCACGAGGGCAAGTATCGGCCGGAGGTCGTGCGCGCGCTCCGGCTGGAGCCCAAGCCGGGCACGTTCAACCGCGGCGTGGTCACCAACGGCTGGGGCTTTCCCGACCGCCTGGGCCGCGAGCACGAGAACGACATCTTCCTCTACCGCGAGGGGCTGGTCGTCTACTTCGACGCGTCCGGCTGGAACGCGCAGCTGATGGTCTTCACGCTGCCCCAGCCGCGCGACCCGACCGAAGAGCGGCCGTCGCGGTGAGCAGTCCGCGGACGGGGATCGCCACCCAGTCCGGCCGGTTGTTGGCCTCGTACACGATCTCGTAGGCGGCCTTCTCCACCTCCAGCACCGCCAGCGCCCGGGTCAGGGCCGGCTCCGTGGCCGGCACGAACGGCGCGGCCCCGGCCGCCTCGCGATAGGCCGCCACGAACGCCGCGCGCGCGGCGCTCTCCCAGCCCGCCGGCGCCTGCACGCTGGCCGCCGCGTAGCCGAGCGAGCGCAGCAGACCGGCCACGTCGCGTAGCGGCGTGTGCTTGCGACGGCGCTCGGCCAGCGGTCGCAGCGGCTCCCCCTCGAAGTCGATGATCGCGAAGTCGTGACCGTCGCGGATGGCCAGCGTCTGGCCCAGGTGAAAGTCGCCGTGGTGGCGTAGCTTGGCGGCGCCCACCAGACCGGCGAGGCCGGCGGCGTCCACGCGGGCCGGCACGCCGTCGGGCAGTCGCCCGCCGAGCGCGGCGCGGGCGGCGTCGAGCTGCTGCTGCACGGCGTCGGTCCACGCGGCCACGTCGGCCGGCGTGATGCGCTCGGGCGCGAACGCGGGCTCGCGGGGGTCGGAGGCGAGGGCCAGGTGGAGCTCGGCCGTGCGGCGGCCGAGCGTGCCGAGCGCGCCCAGCGCGGCGTCGCCGGCCGCGAGGCGAGAGAGGAGCCAGCGCCAGCCATCGCGCGAGTCGCCGACCAGCTCCTGCACCATCGCCAGCGCCCAGCTGCCGGCGGCGTCGCGGTACTCGAGGCTGCCGGCCAGCCGCGGGGTGTGGCGGAAGCTCGTGCGCTCGGTCAGGAAGCCGGTGATCTCGACGTCAGGATTGGCCCCGACGGCCAGCCGCCTGAAGTGCTTCAGGATCAGCGCGTCGCCGAAGATGACCGAGGTGTTGCTCTGCTCGCCGTCGAGACGTCGCGCCGGCCCGTCGGGGGCGACCGTCGGCAGCACGGCGCGCGTCGGCACCCCGACGATCTCGCCCTGGGCGCCCGGCCGCCGCCCCGCGCGCGCGATCACGTCCAGCAGCGCGCGGCAGAAGCCGGGGTCATCGAGCGCGTCGGCGAGCGTGGGGCCGTCGAGCAGGGGCAGGGCGTAGCGGTCGTTCCGGCCGTCGTCGAGCGTGACGCCGGCGATCCACAGCGTGCCGCCCCCGAGCCGCACGCCGTCCTCGAGCACGACGGTCACGATCCGTCGGCTCTTGCCCGCGAACCACCGCTGCCCGGCGATCCAGTCGCCGAGCGCGTCGGCGCTCCACGCCGTCAAATCGCCGAGTCCTCGATGCCGTAGCGCACCGGACGGCGCTGGCGCCCCTCCAGCCGGAACCAGTAGAAGCCGTGGGCGCCGAGCGAGAGGACGTAGGGCTCGCGCCGGATCGGTGGGAACCGAACGTCGCCGATCATCTCGAGCGGTGTCGTGCCCTCCAGCTCCGCCAGGTTCAGCTCGACCGGCTGCGCGCGGCCCGAGAGATTGGCGACGACGAGGATGGTGTCGTCCTGCCAGCGGCGGATGTAGGCCAGCACGGACTGGTTGCGCGGCCGCAAGAACTCGATCGACCCGCGCCCGAACGCCGGCGAGCGGCGGCGGGCCGCGATGAGCTGGCGCATCGTGTTGAGCGGCGAGGTCGAGAGCTTCTCCTGGCCGGCGACGTTCACCGCCTGGTAGCTGTAGACGGGATCGGTGATGACCGGCAGGTAGAGCTGGGCCGGCTCGGCGGTGGAGAAGCCGGCGTTGCGATCGTCCGACCACTGCATGGGCGTGCGCACGCCGTTGCGGTCGCCGAGGTGGACGTTGTCGCCCATGCCGAGCTCGTCGCCGTAGTAGACGATCGGGCTGCCCGGCAGCGTGAGGAGCAGGCAGTTCAGCAGCTCGATACGGCGCCGGTCGTTGTCCATCAGCGGGGCCAGGCGCCGCCGGATGCCGAGGTTCAGCTTCATCTGCGGATCGGAGGCGTAGGCGTAATACATGTAGTCGCGCTCCTCGCTGGTCACCATCTCGAGCGTCAGCTCGTCGTGGTTGCGCAGGAAGAGGCACCACTGGCAGGCGGGCGGGATCGGCGGCGTGTGCGTGAAGATGTCGGTGATCGGCTGCCGGTCCTCGCGCCGGATGCCCATGTACAGACGGGGCATGAGCGGGAAGTGGAAGGCCATGTGGAACTCGTCGCCGTCGCCGAAGTAGGGGCGCACGTCCTCCGGCCACTGGTTGGCCTCGGCCAGCAGCACGCGGTCGCCGCCGTACTCGCTGTCGATGACGCGCCGGAACTCGCGCAGGATGGCGTGCGTCTCCGGCAGGTTCTCGCCGTTGGTGCCCTCGCGCTCGACCAGGTAGGGGACGGCGTCGCAGCGGAAGCCGTCGAGGCCGCGGTCGAGCCAGAAGCGCATCACGTCCAGCATCGCGCTCTTCACGGCCGGGTTGTCGTAGTTCAGGTCGGGCTGGTGGCTGAAGAACCGGTGCCAGTAGTACTGCTTGGCGACGGGATCCCACGACCAGTTCGACTTCTCGGTGTCCGTGAAGATGATGCGCGCGTCGCGGTAGCGCTCGTCGGAGTCGCTCCACACGTAGTAGTCGCGGTAGGGCGAGTTGCGATCGGCCCGGGCGGCCTGGAACCACGGGTGCTGGTCGGAGGTGTGGTTCATGACCAGGTCGGCGATCACCCGGAGGCCGCGCTCATGGGCGGCGTCCATGAACTTCTGGAAATCCTCCACGGTGCCGTAGGAGGGGTGGACGCCGTAGAAGTCGGCGATGTCGTAGCCGTCGTCCTTGAGCGGCGAGGGGTACATCGGCAGGATCCAGAGGCAGTCGACGCCGAGCTCGCGCACGTAGTCGAGCTTGGCCGTCAATCCCGCGAAGTCGCCGATGCCGTTGCCGTCGGCATCGAAAAACGCCTTCACGTGAACTTCGTAGAAGACGGCGTCCTTGTACCAGTCCTTCACGGGGCCTCGCTACTCCGGGCGGGGTGGGGGGCTACGGGTCCCCCGCCGTTCCGCGAGAGACTTTCGTCGGCGCCCGCCCAGGCTTGGCGAAGTCTGGCGCGAGCCGCTACACGATCGAAGCCAACGGAACGGCGGGAGACCCGTAGCCCCCCACCCCGCCCTCGCGCGAGGCCCCGCGCGGGCTTGCCGTTGGACATGCCGCGCAGGCCGGCGGCGTCCCCCAGGATGCGGTACTCGGGGTAGCCGAGGAGGTCGCGGTAGAACGGCAGCGAGCGGGCGGCGTCGGCCACGTTCAGCTGCACGGGATACACGTTGGCCTTCATGCTAGGCGCGACGCAGGACGAAGATCTGGGCGGGGTCGCGGGTGGGATCGAGCTCGACGAAGCCGCGGGGGCCGCGCCACTCGTAGGAGATGCCGCTCAGCAGCTCGTGCATCCGATAGGGCTGGTCGGGCGCGATGCCGAGCTCGTGGATCGGCACGTCGACCATCGCGGCGCGGGTGCCGAACGGATCGAGGTTGGCGGCGACGAAGACCACGTCGTCGCGCTCCGGCGTCATCTTGCCGTACCAGACTACGCGGGGGTCGTCGGAGCCGTAGAAGGTCAGGTTGCGGTAGAGCTGCAGCGCGCGATGCTCACGGCGGATGCGGTTCACGCGTGTGATGAGGCCGACCAGGTTGCCGGGCGCGCTCCAGTCGCGCACCTTCGGCTCGTACTTCTCGGAGTGCAGGTACTCCTCCGAGCCGGGCGCGAACGGCACGTTCTCGCCGAGCTCGTAGCCACTGTAGATGCCGTAGAGCGACGAGAGCGTCGCCGCGAGCACCAGGCGCATCGTGAACGCCGGCCGCCCCCCGTGCTGCAGCGTCTCGTGCAGGATGTCCGGCGTGTTCGGCCACAGGTTGCCGCGGAAGTACTCGGCCACCGGCGGGCTCGTGATCTCCGTCAGGTACTCCTGCAGCTCCTGCTTCTCGTTGCGCCAGGTGAAGTACGTGTAGGACTGCGTGAAGCCGGCCTTGGCCAGCACCTTCATCATCTTCGGTCGCGTGAAGGCCTCGGCCAGGAACACGGTCTCGGGGTGCGCGCTCTGCACCTCGCGGATCAGCCACTCCCAGAACCTGACCGGCTTGGTGTGCGGGTTGTCGACGCGGAAGCTCGTCACCCCGTGGCCGATCCAGAACTCGATGATCCGCTTCATCTCCTGCCAGGCCGGCCGCGGGTCCTCGCCGTAGAAGTTCAGCGGGTAGACGTCCTGATATTTCTTGGGCGGGTTCTCCGCGTACTTGATGGTGCCGTCGGGCCGGTGGAAGAACCACTCCGGGTGCTCTCGCACCCACGGATGGTCGGGCGAGGCCTGGATGGCGAAATCGAGCGCCACCTCGAGGCCGCGCGCGCGCGCCCGGCTCACGAAGCGGTCGAAGTCGGCCAGCGTGCCGAGGTCGGGATGGACCGCGTCGTGGCCGCCCTCGGCGCCGCCGATCGCCCACGGGCTGCCGTGGTCGCCGGGGCCGGCCGTGAGCGTGTTGTTCGGGCCCTTGCGGTGGGCGCGGCCGATGGGATGGATCGGCGGCAGGTAGACGACGTCGAAGCCCATCGCCGCCGCCCGCTCGAGCTGGGCCTCGGCGTCCTGAAAGGTGGCGTGACGGCCGGCCACGCCCGAGCGTGGGAAGAACTCGTACCAGGCAGCGAAGCGCGCGCGCTCGCGGTCGACGACGACCTCGTACTCGCGGTCGGCCCGGCTGGCGTCGGTCCGGTCGAGGTAGCCGTCCATGAGGGCCAGCAGGGCCTCGTCGCCGGCGGCGATGACCGCCTCGGCCTGGCTCGGCGCCTGCTCGATCCGCGGCAGCCAGGCGCGCAGCGCGGCGGCGTCGGGGCCGGTGGCGCGGCCGCCGGCCGCCCGCACCAGCGCGGCGCCCTCGCGTAGCTCGCTGGCCACGTCCTGCTCTGCGGCGACGCGCTTGGCCAGGTCGGCCAGCCAGGAGCGGTACGGATCGGGCAGCGCCTCGATCGTGTAGAGGTAACGCGCGTTGTCGGTGACGGTGAAGGCGCCCGCCCACCGGTCGTTGTCGACGAAGCGCATCGGGCTCTCGCGCCAGTCCGACTCGTCGGCCCGCCGGTACTTCACGAAGGCCACGAGGACGTCGTGCCCTTCCTTGAAGACGTCGGCGCTGACCTCCACGCTGCCACCGACCTCGCGCTTGATCGGATAGCGCCCGTCGTCCACCACGGGGGCGACGTTCTCGATGACGACGGTGCGACGGAGGTCCTTGGGGTCGAGCATGGCGATGGAGGGATCTTACCGCCAGTGTTCCACGAGATAGGTCTTCTGTCGCTCGAAGGCCACGGCCACGGCGTCGAGCTGCGCCTGGGTGGCGGCCGCCCCGGCGGCCCGCGTGGCCAGCACGTACGCCGCGGTGCGAGCGAGATAGAGCGGCGTGAGCGAGCGAAGCAGGTGATCGCGATGCACGACGGAGTAGTGATGGCCCAGCGCGAAGTCGTAGACGACGCGCGCCCACAGGTCGTCGGGGAAGCGCAGGCGGCCGCCGCTCTCGAGCGCCAGCACCTCGGCCAGCGTGTCGGGGGCCAGGACCAGCTCCCAGATCCCGGTGAGGTCCCGCGCGCCCTGCCGGAATGCCTCGACCATGCCGTCGACGTCGACGGTCATCGGCTCCACGCCCGGCGGAATCGGCTCGCCCACCGCGGGGATCGGCTCGCTGCCGCGCACCTCCATCCACAGATCCTCGTGACGCTGCATCACGGTGAACGCCGCACCCAGCGTCTGCGCGATCATGGCCGGCAGGTCCATGGCGCGCGTGCGCGAGCGGATGTGGTGCGGGCCCAGCCATGCCTCCCAGACGCCGAAGCCGTCGGCGATGGCGGTGCCGGTGATCCACAGATCGCTCACGTCGGCGCCGGTCCACGACCACTTGGGGTGGATCAGCAGGTGCTCGATGAGACGCGCCGACAGCGCCTGCTGGCCGCCGAACGGGTGCTGCAGCCGGCGGCCGTAGAGCGCGCGCACGAGTGGAGCCAGCACCAGCCGCGAGATCGTGCCCTCGTAGCGATGGCGGGCGTAGGCGGCGGTGACGAAGTCGGCCTTGTCCTCCAGCAGCGGCCGGGCGAGTCGCTCGATCCAGTCCGGCGTGGCCGACACGGCGTCGGCCTCGATCAGCACCAGCGCGCGCGCCCGGAGCCGGTGGGCGACGGAGAACGCCGCCCGGAGCGCCGCGCCGCGGCCCGGCACCCCGTGAAAGGGCACCGAGACCCGCTCGCCGGCCGGCGCCTCGTGCTCGACGACGACGGACGGGATCGTGGACGCCGTCGCGAGCTCGCGGGTGCCGTCGGAGGAGCCGGCGTCGGCGACGATCAGCGCCGACCGCACGCCGGGGAACCGGTCGACGCCGGCCGCGGCCGTGTCGAGCACGCCATCGAGCGTCTCGGCGTTGTTGTAGGTGAGCAGGCCCACCGCGAGGTCGACCGGCGCCAGGTGGTCGGCGGACGACAGGACGGCCTCGGACAGCTCGCGCCGGGCCATGCGTCAGCGGGTGAGGTGGATGAGCAGCGCCATGTAGTCTGTCAGGTGGCGCGTGACGAGGAACGAGCGGCGGACGTGCTCGCGCCCGGCCGCGCCCATCCGCGCGATCAGCTCCGGGTTGTTGAGCAGGTGCCGCAGCCGGAAGGCCGCGCCCTCGACCGAGTGCACGGTGTAGCCGGTGACGTCGTAGATGATCTGCTGGGTGAGGCCGCCGGCGAAGCCGCCGACGACGGGTTTGCCCTTCCACATCGCCTCGGCCGCGCCGAGGCCGAAGCTCTCGTGCACCGACTTCTGCAGCACGATCGTCGCCGCCCGCTGGAGCGCGTTGATCTGCACCTGAGCGTCGGGCGGCAGCTCCAGCACGCTGATGTCGCCGTCGTGGCGGGCGGCCTCGCGCAGCTCGGCCAGCAACTCGGCGCCGACGCGGTCGCCGTCGCTCGTGCCGGCCAGCACGAGGCGCACGTTGTAGTGCTTCTTCACCAGCCGGTACGCGTTGACGACGCCCAGCGGATCCTCGGCGGCCGTGAACGGCGCCACCTGCAGCAGGATCGGCCGGTCCTGGGCGACGCCGAGGCCGCGCAGGATCGTGGTGACCTCACGCGAGGTCAGGTCGCGGTTCTTCTCCGACAAGGGGTCGATCGACGGCGCGATGACGTACTTCGGGATGCCGAGCCGGCGGCTGAACCTCGGCAGCGAGAAGATGGAGGCGTCGTACTGGTTGATCCACGAGCGCAGGAAGGTCCACGCCCGGCGCTGGGCGCGCGAGCAGTCGAAGTGGCAGCGCCACACCCAGCGGCTGCCGGCGCCTCGATGCTCGACCAGGGTGGCGGGCTGCACGTCGTGGACGAGGACGAGGTCGGCGTCGAGGGAGAGCTTCTTGGCGTTGACGCGGTTCATCTCGACGTAGTGATCGAGCGCCTCGTCGGTCAGCACGCGCTCGGCACCGTCGAGGGCGGCCCTGAGTGAGGTCGCCGTGGTGTAGAAGCTGGGGTCGCCACCGGTGATCTCCCAGGCCGCATCCACGCCGAGATCGACCATCATCGGGACGAGGGTGTGGAGGATCTCGGCGGGGCCACCGCCGAAGCGCCCGCCGCTCACGTGCAGCAGGCGCCGTCCGCGGACCTTGTCGGCCAGGCGCAGCAGCATGTCGACGGCGCCGGGCGGCGCCACTCGCCGGTAGTCGTCGATGGCGATCACGCCCCCGCCTCCTCCAGCTCGGCGTCGACCAGGGCCAGCACCCGGGCCCGGACGCGCTCCAGGCTCGTCATGTAGGCGTCGATGCGCTCGATGCGCTCGGCCAGGGCCGGCAGCCCCAGCGCGCCCCGGATCCACTCGGCGAAATCCCCCGAGCGCCGGCCCAGCCGCGCCCGCGCCTCGACCATGTGGAAGTAGATGGCGCTGGCGTCGACCTCGACCAGGCCGGCCCGGAACTCCAGCAGCGTGCTGGCGGCGGGACCGAGCGGAACCTCGACGATGTGCGACTGCTGGAAGTGGAACACCTCGCCGAACTCGACGCGGGGGATCGTCGACAGCCGCAGCAGGTGGTCGTGGATCACCGACATCAGCTCCTCGCGCAGGTCTTCCAGGCTGGCCGCCTCGAACGGGTTGATGACCGCCAGCCGCTCGGCCAGCACCTGGTCGCGCACGTGCACGGCCGCCCAGGCGGCGAAGTCGTTGCCGTAGGCGGTCGTGACCGGCCGGTGGCGCAGGAAGTAGCCGTGCGTGTGGTAGAAGACCGAGCCGGGCGGCACGTCCTCCAGCCGGTCGAGCAGCTCGCGCTCGTCACGCGCGCGGTGGTCGAGCGCCTGCCGCAGCTCCACGCACCCGATGAACTGGAACGGCGGCGCGCTCGCCGTCGTCACGCGCCGGCCTCCCGTGCGAGCAAGGCCACCGGGAACGTCGCCATGACGTCGGCCAGCGGCAGGCCGACGGCCTCGCCGGCGGGCGCCGTCTCCACCCGCTCGCCCGTCAGCACGTTGCCGAAGCGCCCGGCCAGCTCGCCCGGCAGCTCGAGCCAGGTGTCGGCCCAGTACTCGACGCCGACGGGGACGGCGTCCACGCCCCGGCGGGCCAGCAGGCGCGGGACGACGCTCAGCGCCGCGTGGCCGTCGCCGACGCGGGCGAAGGCGCACACGTGCTCGGCATAGGCGCCCCGCACCTCCAGGGGACGGTAGGCGCCGCTCTCGAAGAGGGCGCGATGGTCGCGTCGGAAGGCGAGGCCCTCGTGGATCACGAGGAGTTTGACGCGCCCGTCGGCCTTGCTCTTCACCAGCTCCTGGGCGAAGGCGGCCCGATCGAGACCGGCCCCGAGGGCCGTCAGCACCTCGTCCAGCAGCCGCGTGCGCTCGCCCCAGTCCACCGGGCGCCGGTTGTCGGGGTCGACCAGGTTCAGGTCCCAGAGCTCGCTGCCCTGATAGAAGTCCGGCACGCCGGGGGCGGTGAGCTTGATCAGCGTCTGCCCGAGCGAGCTCAGCATCCCGAAGTGGGCGACGCGGGCCTGGAAGACGACGAAGTCCTCGAGGAAGTCCGCCGACCGCTCGGGGTCGAGGATGACCTCGATGAACTTCGCGATGGCCTCGTCGTAGCGCGGGTTGGGATTCACCCACGAGGTGTGCACCTTCGCCTCGCGCACCGCCTTCAGCATGTAGTCGCGCAGGCGGGCCACGTCGAGGGGCCAGGCGCCCACCAGGGTCTGGTAGATGAGGTACTCGGTGTTGGCGCCCGGCACCGGCGCGCCGTCGAGCATGACGTGGTGCTTGCGGTTGAGTCGCTGCCAGGCGGACAGCCGCGCCCGCCACTCGGCCGGGATCTCCGAGAGCACGTCGATGCGCGTGCGCACGTCCTCGCCGCGCTTGGTGTCGTGGGTGGAGGTGGCCGACAACGCATGGGGTGAGCGCTGCCGCCGCTCGGTGTTCTCGGCGTGGAACTCGGCCAGCGAGGTGCCGAAGCGGCTGGGGTCGCCGCCGACCTCGTTGAGCGAGACCAGGCGATTGAAGCGATAGAGGACGGTGTCCTCGTAGCCCTTGGCGGTGACGGGGCCGGTGATCTGCTGGAATCGCCGGACGAAGTCCAGGCGCTCCTGCCGATCGGCCTCGCTCGCCCACTCGGGGAAGCGCAGCGTCAGCACGTCCTGGACCCAGTCGTAGACCGACTCGTTCATCGTCGGCGTCCGCCGCTTGGCGTGGCCGACCGCACGCGCGATGTACTCGCGGTCGAGCCCGGTGATGTCCGCCGCCCGGCCCTGCCCGGCGGGCTCGCCCGGCCGCGCCTCCGACTCGCCCACGTACGTTCGATAGACCGGAAACGCCGCGATGATCTCGCGCAGGGCCGTGGTGAGGCTGCCCAGCGTGAAGTCGCGCGAGGAGCGGTGCTTCTCGGAGATGCGGTCGAGGCGACGGCTCAGCATGTTGATCTCGGAGGCCATCGAGGTCTCCATGATCAGGCGCTTGCACTCGTAGACGACGTCCGAGAACGGCGGCCGGATCTTGATGGTGCGGGCGTAGATCTGCTCCAGGGCCCGGGCCTGGGCGCGATCGACGAAGATGCCGTTGACCAGATTGAGGAACTCGTAGCCGGTCGTCCCCGCCGTCGCCCACCCCTCGGGCAGGCGCTCGCCGGGGGCCAGGATCTTCTCGGCGACCACGTAGAAGTCGTCGCCCTCCTCGCGGCCCAGCGCGCTCGCGCAGCCACGCTGCAACCGGTGGAAGTACTCGGCTGGCGCGTAGAGGCCGTCGGGGTGGTCGACCCGCAGGCCGGTGACGACGCCCTGGCCGACGAGGTGGAAGACCAGGCGGTGCGTCTCCGCGAAGACCTCGGGGACCTCCATGCGGATCGCCGCCAGCTCGTTGATGTCGAAGAACCGCCGGTAGTTGATCTCCTCACCGGCGACCCGCCAGTACGCCACGCGATAGGCCTGATCGTCGAGCAGCGCATCCAGCAGGTCGAAGCTGTGCGAGTCCCCCGGCGCGCCGTTGAAGATCCGCACGTTGTCCTCGATGAACTCGCGCACCGACGGCTCCTCGACGCGGATCGCCGCCAGGTCGTTGATGTCGAAGAACCGCCGGTAGTTGATCTCCTCGGCGGCCACGCCCCAGAAGCTCAGACGGTAGGCCTGATCGGCCAGCAGCGCCTCGAGCGTGTCGAAGCTGTGCGGGTCGCCGCGCCGGCCGTTCAGCTCGGCCAGCGCGCGCTCGAGGCCGGCGGCGACGTCGGGGCTCGACGAGACCAGCGCGGCGATGCGCCGCTTGACGATCTCCTTCTCGCGCTGGCGCTCGCGGATCTGCTCGTCGCCGAGGTCGGAGCGCGACGGCAGGTGCTTGACGGCGGTCAGGATGCTCTCGAGCTCCAGAAGATCGGGCGCGTCGTCGGGCCCGCGGCGGCGCAGGTCGGCGACGATCGGCTCCAGGATCGGGCGGATGGTGCGCG
>Ga0134124_10000311_pt1 | contig 42784 bp, 35 predicted proteins | sample KB304_FD_96880 | JGI IMG/M metagenome (GOLD analysis project Ga0134124, IMG submission 96880) | Terrestrial soil microbial communities without Nitrogen fertilizer from Kellogg Biological Station, Michigan, USA - KB3-0-4 | ecosystem: Environmental > Terrestrial > Soil > Unclassified ...
ATCGCGTCCGTCCGAAGATGATGACGGTCGCCGCCATCATGGCTGGGCTTCTGCCCATCATGTGGAGCCACGGCACCGGCGCGGAGGTGATGCAGCGTATCGCCGTGCCGATGATTGGCGGCATGGTCTCATCGACGGTGCTGACGCTGGTCGTCATCCCGTCGATCTACGCGCTGGTGAAAGGCTGGTCGTTGGGCCGTGTCCCGCGTGCCGCCGCGCAGAATGCGCCGGCCGAGTAATCTCGCGCAGGACTAGGCGGCGCTTTTGCCCGGCTTGCCGTCGTTGTTGCCGCTGGCAAATACCGCGATCAGCGCGCGTTTGATGGCCGCCTGCCGCGTCGGTGAGGCGATCTGCGCGCCCAGCAGGTCGGTCACATAGAACACGTCGACCGCACGCTCACCGAAGGTCGCCACATGCGCAGATGCGATGTTGAGGTTGAGCTTCGACAGCGTTGTGGTCATCTCGTAAAGCAGGCCGGTGCGATCGAGCCCCGCGACCTCCACCATGGTGTAGCGGTGCGACCATTGATTGTTGATGGTGACGGTCGGCTCTACCGCGAAGGCCTTGATGCGGCCCTTCGGCGCGGCGCGCTTGCCGATCAGTTCCGGCAGCCGTAATTCGCCCCGCAAGGCCTTCTCGATCGCCTCGGCCACTCGTGCCGCGCGCCGCTGCTCGTCCTCGTCGCGGTCGAATTCGCGCGAGATGGAAATCGTGTCGAGCGCCATGCCGTCGGTGGTGGTGTAGATTTGCGCATCGACGATATTGGCGCCGGTCATGGCGCAGGCGCCGGCGATGATCGACAATAGCCAAGGATGGTCCGGCGCCAGCACAGTCAGCTCGGTCACCGCGCGCTCACTGTCAAAGGAAACTGTGGTGGCGAGATTCTTGCCGCCCTGCTGCGCCTCGTGCACGAACTTGGCATGCTCGATCTTGTGCGGCAGATCGACCTTGAGCCAGTAGGCGGGGTAAAGCTTGGCGACATAGGCCTCGAGCTGGTCGGACGGCCAGTCCTTGAGGGCCTCGCGGAATTCGGCCTGCGCCATCGCCACGCGCTGCGCGCGGTTGACCTCGGAGAAGCCGCCGGTGAGCACCGGCTCGGTCTCATAATAGAGGGTGCGCAGCAATTGCGCTTTCCAGCCATTCCACACGCCGGGGCCGACGGCGCGGATGTCGGCGGTGGTAAGGATGGACAGCAGCTTGAGGCGCTCGGCCGACTGCACGACGGCGGCGAAGTTCTCGATGGTCTTGCGGTCCGACAGATCGCGCGACTGCGCCACCGTCGACATGACGAGGTGAGTCTCCACTAGCCAGGCGATCAGCTCGGTGTCGGCGGAGGAGAAGCCCAGGCGCGGGCACAGCCGCCGCGCTACGCGCGCGCCGGCGATGGAGTGATCCTCCAGCCGCCCCTTGGCGATATCGTGCAGGAACATCGTCATGTAGATGACGGCGCGATGGCCCGGCTCGAGCTTGTGGATCAAATCGTTGGCGAGCGGTGTCTCCGGATTGTTGCCGCGCTCGATTTCCGCCAGCACGCCAATGCAGCGCAGCAGATGTTCGTCCACCGTGTAGTGGTGGTACATGTTGAACTGCATCATGGCGACGATCTTGCCGAAGGCCGGCACGAATTGGCCGAGCAGGCCGGCCTCGTTCATGCGCCGCAGCACCGTCTCCGGATCGTTCTTGGAGGTCAAGATCTCCAGGAACAGGCGGTTCGCTTCTTTGTTCTCGCGCACGTCGGCTTTGATCAGATCGAGCGAGCGTGTGACCGCTCGCATTGCGTCCGGGTGGAACGCGAGATTGTGCTTCTGCGCAAGGTAGAACATGCGGATCAGGTTGACCGGATCGCGCTCGAACACGTCCGGCGCGGCGAGCCGGATGCGGTTCTTGTCGATGATGAAGTCGTCGCTCTCGGCGAGCTGGCTCTTTTTGACCGGCCGCAGCTTGGCCATCATGCGGCTTAGCACCGGCACGCTCTTGGCGTGGCTGTCCTCCAGTTCTGCGCACAGGATGGCGGTGAGGTCGCCGACATCCTTGGCCACTAGGAAGTAGTGCTTCATGAAGCGCTCGACGTCCTGCTGGCCGGGGTGCTCGGTGTAGCCAAGCCGTTGCGCGATATCGCGCTGGATATCGAACGACAGCCGTTCCTCGGCGCGGGCGGTCACGAAGTGCATGTGACAGCGCACCGACCAGAGGAAATCTTCGCAGCGGCGGAAGCGTTGATACTCCTGCTTGTCGAACACGCCGCGCTCGATCAGCTCTTCCGGCTCGTGCACGCGGTAGACGTATTTGGCGATCCAGAACAATGTGTGCAGGTCGCGCAGGCCGCCTTTGCCGTCCTTGACGTTCGGCTCGACCAGATAGCGCGATTGGCCGGAGCGGCGCACGCGGTCCTCGCGCTCGGCGAGCTTGGCGTTGACGAACTCGGCGGCGGTGTTGCGCACGACGTCCTTGTCGAAGCGCGTCACCAACTCGTCGAACAACTTGCGCTCGCCGAACAGGAAGCGCGCTTCCAGGATGGCGGTGCGAATGGTGATGTCGGCCTTGGCCTGACGGATGCATTCGTCGACCGAACGGGTGGCGTGGCCGACTTTCAGCCCGGTGTCCCACAGACAATAGAGGATCGCCTCGGCGATCGACTCGCCCCAGGCGGTCTGCTTGTAGGGAAGCAGGAACAACAGATCGATGTCGGAACCGGGCGCCTGCAGCCCGCGGCCGTAGCCGCCGGTAGCGACGATCGCCATGTGCTCGGCTTCCGATGGGTTCTGCGACGGATAAAGGTGCTTGGTGGCGAACTCGAACAGCAGGCAGATGATCGCGTCTTCCAGGTGGCAAAGCCGCTCGGCGCAGCGGCGGCCGTGGCGATCCTTCAGCAGCAGTTCCTCGGCCTTGGTGCGGCCTTCGTTGAGCGCCGTCTTCAGCCGTTGCGCCAGCGCAGTGCGCAGTTCACGGCTGCCGCCGGTGTGGGATTTGGCGATCTGCTCCAGGTCGGCCGCGACCGCGCGAATGTCGATCAACTCGCCGGCGCTCTTTTGCTGGGCGGGCGGTTTGGCGCGGGTTTCGGGACCGGCGGCGAGGGACGACATGGCCAATCGGATAGCGGAGGCGAAGCCGGAAGTCACCGGCCTTGCTCACATATTTCAAGGCGCTTCCCGGGGTGACGGCGGTGCGCGACTATGGTCTGTTGTCGGCGGGCGGGCGTGCCAGGACCCTAAAACGAGCGACGTGGGGAGGAATAGCGATGCGTATGTTCCAGGTCTGCACCTGCGGTCAGCCCTTGCAGCTCAATCAGGCCCCGACGCCGGAGCCGAAGGGCACCGAGGTGCTGCTCAAAGTGCTGGCGGCCGGCGTCTGCCACAGCGACCTGCATCTCGCCGACGGCTATTTCGATCTGGGCGGCGGCAAGCGCCTGAGCCTGCAGGAGCGCGGCATGAAACTGCCGGTGACTTTGGGCCACGAGAATGTCGGCGAGGTGGTCGCCGTCGGGCCCGACGCCAAAGGCGTGAAGGTCGGCGACAAGCGGCTGGCCGACCCTTGGATCGGCTGCGGCCAGTGCGAGGCCTGCCGGCGCAACGAAGACAACCTGTGCACCGCGATGCGCAGCCTCGGCGTCTTCAGTAACGGCGGCTACGCCGACTACTTGATGGTGCCACATCCGCGTTACCTGTTCGATATCGGCGATTTGCCGCCGGACCGCGTGGCGCCGCTCGCCTGCTCCGGCGTAACCACCTTCGGCGCCCTGAAGAAGGTGCCGACGCTCACCCGCGAACCGACGGTCATCATCGGCGCCGGCGGCCTCGGGCTGATGTGTCTCTCTCTGCATCAGAAGATGGGTGGGCACAGCGCCATCGTGGTCGACATCGACGCCGCCAAGCGCGACGCCGCGAAGACGGCGGGTGCGACCGCGGAGATCGACGCCAACGCGGCGGACGCCGCCGAGCAGATCAAGAGCCTTACCAAAGGCGGCGCCTGGGCGGTGATCGATCTCGTCGGCTCGACGCAGTCAGCGCGGCTCGGCCTCGACAGCCTGACCAAGGGCGGGAAATACATCATCGTCGGCCTCTACGGCGGCGACATCACGGTCTCGCTGCCGCCGTTCCCGATGCGCGCGCTCACCATCCAGGGCTCCTATGTCGGGAGCGTGCCGGAGATGTCCGAACTGATGGAGCTGGTGCGGCGAACCGGGCTGCCGGATGTGCCGGTGGCGACGCGGCCGCTCGACGACGTCAATGCGGTGATGGATCAGTTGCGCTCCGGCAAGATCGTCGGCCGCGTCGTGCTGACGCCGGCGTAGTTTACGTCTCCCCGCTTGCGGGGAGAGGTCGGCCGCCGAAGGCGGCCGGGTGAGGGGCTTTTCCTCTCACGCATGCTTTGATAGTGCCCCTCACCCCAACCCTCTCCCCGCAAGCGGGAGAGGGAGAAGAGAAATGCCCCCCGACCTTTATTTCGCATTCACGCTGGTCGCAAAAATGGCCATCACCGCCGGCTTCGTGCTGCTGGCGACGATTACGGCCGAGCGCGCCGGGCCGCTGGTGGGGGGGTTGGTGGCGACGCTGCCGCTGGGCGGCGGCCCCGTCTATGTATTCCTCGCCATGGACCACGACGCCGAATTCATCGCGGCGAGCGCGCTCAACAGCCTAGCCATCAATGCCGTCAACGCGATCTTTGCGCTCGTTTACGCGCTGATGGCGCAGAAGCGCTCGTTGCTGGTTAGCCAGGCGCTGGCCATGGTCGTCTGGTTCGTGCTGGCCTGGATCGTCCACTCTTTGGCTTGGACGGCAACGAGCGGGTTTCTGTTCAATGTGGTCGTTTTGCTGACGTGCACCTATATCGCGCGCCCCTTGCGCCATGTCGCGATCCCGCGGATTACCGTGCGCTGGCACCACCTCGCCATGCGTGCCGCGATGGTCGCGACACTGGTCGGCGTCGTGGTGACGCTGAGCTTCCGCATCGGGCCGGGCGGCAGCGGTATCCTCGCGGTCTTTCCGATCATTCTGCTCAGCGTGCAGATCATTTTGCACCGTCAAGTTGGCGGCAAGCCGACCGCCGCGGTGATGGCGAACGCGGTGCTCGGGCTCACCGGCTTTGCGTTTGCGTGCCTCGTGCTGCACTTCACGGCGGTGCCCTTCGGCTCGGCGATCGGGCTGTCGCTCGCGCTGGCGACCTCGATCGGATGGAGCCTGCTGGTGTTGTTCGCGCGCCGGCGCGGCATAGCGGTGTAAGCCATGGGCCTGCTCTTCGCCGGCCTGCTTCTGAAGATCGCGATGACGGTGTCCATCGTGGTCGCCGCCTCATTGGTGGTCGAGCGCAGTGGCCCCTTCGTTGGCTCGCTGATCGCGGCGCTGCCGACCGCGGGCGGCGCCGCTATGATCATTCTAGCGATAGAGCACCCGCCAGCCTTCATCGCACAGAGCGCGGTCGGCAGCGTCGTATCGAACGCGGTGTGCGCGGTGTTCGCGTTGACCTATGCCGCGCTGGCGCAGCGGCGCTCGCTGCTGGTGAGCATGATCGGTGCGGCGCTGGTATGGTTCGCTTTGGCCGCGCTCACCCGGCTGGTCGACTGGACCGCTACAGCGGCCGTACTGCTGAACGTAGCGGTCTATCCGCTGACGATTATCGCCGGCACGCGCTTCCGCGCCGACGCCTCGGCGAAAGCGAAAGTCCACCTGAACGCGCGTGATCTCGCCTGGCGGGCCGGCGTCGTTATGCTCTGCGTCATCGTCGTGACCACGGCGAGCGCCGTCATCGGCTCCTTCGCCTCCGGCCTGTTCGCGTTCTTTCCCGTCGCGATGGGATCGTATTTCGTGATTCTGCATCCGCGCATCGGCGGTCCGGCGACCGCGAGCGTTGCGGCTCATGTGCAGGCGCCGCTGATCGGCCTCGGGCTCGGCCTGCTCGCGGTGCATGTCCTAGCCGAGCCGCTCGGTGTCTGGTGGTCCTACGGCATCGGCCTGTCGATCGGGATCGGCTGGAACGCGCTGCTATGGGGCTTGCGCCGCCTGCGCGCTTAGCGCGGCGTCATTCTTTCCGCCCGTCGGACAGCTTCTGCTTGAGCAGATACAAGGCCTCCATCGCCTCGCGCGGCGACATGTCGTCCGGATTGAGTTTGGCGAGGGCGGTGACCATCGCCTCGTAGGAATCGTCCTGCACGTGCTGCGTTGCCTTGTAGGGAACGGCGAACAGCGGCAGGTCGTCGAAGCCCTTCGGCGCTGCGCGGTCTTCCTGCTCGAGCTTCGAGAGCACCGTCTTGGCGCGTTCGATCACACTCGACGGGAGACCGGCGAGCTTGGCCACCTGGATGCCGTAGGAACGGTCGGCCGCGCCCGCCGCCACCTCGTGCAGGAACACGACCTCGCCCTTCCACTCCTTCACTTTGACGGTGGCGTTGTGCAGCCGGTCGAGCCGGGCCGCGAGCGCGGTCAACTCGTGGAAGTGGGTGGCGAACAGCGCGCGGCAGGCGTTGACGCCGTGCAGATGTTCGACCGTCGCCCAGGCGATCGACAGGCCGTCGAAGGTCGCCGTGCCGCGGCCGATCTCGTCGAGGATCACCAGCGCGCGTTCGCCGGCTTGATTGAGGATGGCCGCGGTCTCCACCATCTCGACCATAAAGGTCGAGCGTCCCCGCGCCAGATCGTCGGCGGCGCCGACGCGCGAAAACAGCCGGTCGACTACGCCGATATGCGCCGAGGCGGCGGGCACGAAACTGCCGGCCTGCGCGAGGATGGCGATGAGCGCATTCTGGCGCAGGAAGGTCGACTTGCCGGCCATGTTCGGGCCGGTGATCAGCCAGATGCGGCCGGCCTTGGCCTCAGGTGGCGGCGACAGATCGCAGTCGTTGGCGACGAATGGTGTGCCGTCGCGCGCGAGCGCTTGCTCGACCACGGGATGACGGCCGCCGGCGATCTCGAAGGCGAGACCATCGTCCACCGTCGGGCGAACATAGGAGCGCTCGGCCGCGAGTTGCGCCAGCCCGCTCGCCACGTCGAGGCAGGCGAGCGCCTGCGCGCACTCCTTGAGCGCGGCGCTGTCGGCGATGACGGACGCCGCCAGCCGCTCGAAGATTTCTAGCTCCAGCCCGAGCGAGCGCTCGGCGGCGCTGGCGATCTTGGCTTCCAGTTCGCCCAGTTCGGTGGACGTGAAACGGACCTGTCCGGCCAAAGTCTGGCGGTGGATGAAGGTCGCGTTCAGCGGCGGCGCCATCAGCTTGTCGCCGTGCTGCGCGGTGACTTCGACGAAATAGCCAAGCACGTTGTTGTGCCGGATCTTCAGGCCGCGCACGCCGGTCTCTTCGGCGTAGCGCGCCTGCAAGGCGGCCACCACGCGACGCGATTCGTCGCGCAAGCCGCGCGTCTCGTCGAGGGCTACGGCATAGCTTTCGCGCACGAAGCCGCCGTCGCGTTTGAACGCCGGCAGTTCGGCGGCGAGCGCGGCGGACAATTCGGCCGCCAGCATGCCGTCCGGCCGGCGGCAGGCGTCCAGCGCCTCGGCGATTTCGGCCGGCACATTGGCCAGCGCACCGAGCGCACGCGCGAGCTCGGCGGCGGCCAGCATGCCGTCGCGGATGGCGGCGAGGTCCCGCGGACCGGCGCGACCGACAGCGATACGCGACAGCGCGCGAGCCAGATCGGGCGCGGCGGCAAGCCGCGAACGGGTATCGGCGCGGGCCGCGAGGTCATTGACGAAACCGGCGACCGCATCGAGCCGCCGCGCGATGGTCTTCGGCTCGGTCAACGGTGCCGACAGCCGCTGCGCCAGCAAGCGCGAGCCGGCCGCCGACACGGTGCGGTCGATGGCATCGAGCAGCGAACCGCGCCGGTCACCCGCGAGCGTGCGCGTCAGTTCCAGGTTGCCGCGCGTCGCCTGGTCGATAGCCATGGTGGCGCCGGCGCTCTCGCGTAACGGCGGCGACAGCGGCGGATGCTTGCCGAGCTGTGTGCGCTCGACATAGGTGACGCAGGCCGCGGCGGCGGTCAGCTCCAGCCGTGTCAGCGTGCCAAAGGCTTCGCTGGTGGCGACCGCGAAGAACGAGGCCAGCCGCCGCTCGGCAGTGGCGCCATCGAACACATCGCGCGTGAGCGGGGTGACTGCCGGTAGCGAGCGCCACAGCGGCATCAGTTCGCTGTCGGCATACAGCGCGTCGGAGACGAGGATCTCGCCCGGCTCCAGCCGCGCGATCTCGGCTTGGAGCGAAGCGCGTTCGCATTCGGCGATGCGGAACTCGCCGGTCGAGATGTCGATCCAGGCGAGCGCGAACCGGTTGTCCTCGCCGGCCGACGATAGTCGGGCGCGCGCAATGGCCAGCAGGTAATTGTTGCGCTTGGCGTCGAGCAGCGTGTCTTCGGTGAGCGTGCCGGGCGTAACGAGGCGGATCACGTCGCGCCGCACGACGCTCTTGGAGCCGCGCTTACGCGCCTCGGCCGGGTCTTCGAGCTGCTCGCATACGGCGACGCGGTGTCCGAGCGCGATCAGCTTGTGCAGATATTCGTCGGCGCGCACCACCGGCACGCCGCACATCGGGATGTCGCGGCCCTGGTACTTGCCGCGCTTGGTGAGCACGATGCCGAGCGCGCGCGAGGCAGCCTCCGCGTCGTCGAAAAACATCTCGTAGAAGTCGCCCATCCGGTAAAACAGCAGGCAGTCCGGATTGGCCGCCTTGATCTCGATGTACTGCTCCATCATCGGGCTGACGCGGTCGTCGCCGGACGACGGAGGACCGCCGGGCGGCGAGGTTTCGGGTTCGGACAGGCCGATAGGTTGCGTGAGCGCCATGCTGCGATGCTAGCAAAGAGCCGGTGCGGAGGCTAACGTCCGGGCGTGAAAAGCCGCAGGCGTACAGGCAAATCATGGGGATAGGGGCTCAGTCCGCGCTGTGGCGGCGTGTTGCTTTGCGCGCGCTGTCGTCGACCTATTTGCGGCGGCGGATCCGCACTGCCGACGGCACGTGCGAGCTCTACGTGTCCGGCGGCAGTAGCCTCAAGGTGCTCGATCCGCGCGGAGTGCCGGTCGATCCGCCGCACGCGCGCTTCATCCGCGACTGGGTTGGCGCGAATGCCGTCGTATGGGACATCGGCTGCAATCTCGGACTATTTGCGTTTCCCGCTGCGCTCAAGGCCAGAGCCGGCATCGTCTACGGCTTCGAAGCCGATGTGGAGCTCGCCGCGCGCCTGCTGAAGAGCCGCCGATTGCCCGGCAACACGGACTTGAACGTCAACATCTTCTGCCTCGCCGTGTCCGATAGCGACGGCACCGCCTCGTTTCAGATTTCCCGTTTCAGCCGCGCCATGAATCGTCTGTCCGGCGTCGGGAGCTGGAACGACCACAAGATCGCCGCTGACGAGACGCGTTCGGTCGCCACGCTGCGTATCGACACTTTGGTGCAATCGCTGCGGCCGCCGACCGCCATCAAGATCGATGTCGAGGGCGCTGAGATGCATGTGCTGGAAGGTGGTGCGGCGACGATCGACAAGTACCGCCCGGCGATGCTGGTTGAAGGGCCTAGCGAGCTGTGGGAGCCGATGGGCGCCTTTTTCCGCAAGCACGACTATGTGTTGCTCGATTGTGACGTCGAGCATCCCGAACCTTTAGATCATCCGGTCTGGGACACGCTGGCGCTGCCGCGCGAGAAATATCTCAATAGGGCGTGATGACGTTGAGCAGCGCCTGGCGGCCTTGCTTGACGACGGCGTCGCGCGCGCGCGCGAGCGCGTCGGGCAGGTCGGCCGGCTTTTCGATCCGCTCGGCGTGCGCGCCTTGCGCCTTGGCCATTTCCTCGAAAGGCGGCGTCGGGCTGAGGTCGGCCAGCATCCGGCCGTCGTCCTCGCCGGCGACGCCATCCTTGAACATCGACAACGTGGCGCGGCGCACGGCGCCATAGCGGCTGTTGTTGAAGATGATGGTGAGAATCGGCAGCTTGTGCACCGATGACACCCAATGCCCGACCGCCGGATTGGCGAACATATAGGCCCCGTCGCCGAGCGTGGCGACAACGAAGGAGTCGGGAGAGGCGAGCTTGGCGCCGAGCGCCGCGCCGAGACCCCAGCCGAGTCCGCCGGCGCTGCCGAGCGCGAAGAAGGTGCCCGGCTTTTCGCGCGGGCAGTGATCAGCGCGCAGCGGATATTCATTGAAGATGACCGCGTCGCTGCCGACGGCCTCGCCGATGGCGCGCGACAGATATTCCGGCGAGATGCGGTCGGTTGGCGCCGAATCCTTGGCGAGCTGGGCGCGCCGCGTGCGCATGCGCTCGGTCAGTCGCGCGCGCCGCGCGGCGATGCGCGCATCCGCCATCTGCAGGCGCGGCTCGACCGCGCGCAGCAGCGCCTCGAGCGTGCCCGCGGCGCCCGCCTGGATGCCGAGGTCGCTCGGGAAGCTGCGCATCGGCAGGCGCACGTAGAACGGCTCCTCGCCGATATGCGCGACGCGGCAGCCGGTCGGCGGATGCTGCAAATGCGGGATCCACGGCACGTCGGATTCGATCACCAGCACCAGGTCGGCGTCGGTAAGCAACGCGCCCGGCTCGAAGCCGAAGTGCATGTGATGGCTGGACGGCAGGCAGACGTAATGCGGGTTGGCGGTGATCACCGGAATAGCGCAGCGCTCGGCGAGCGCGCCGAGCGCCGCGACGCCTTCGGCCGGCAGATCGCTGGTGATGATGAGCGGCCGTTCGGCCGAGGCGATCCAGTCCGCCAACGTGGCGACGGCCTGCGGGGCCGGATGCGCGGGCGCGGCCTGCGGCCGCGGCCGGATCGGGCCGATCGGCTCGGCGAGCGTCGCCGACAGCGGCTCGCGCGGCAGCATCAGGTAGACCGGCCCGCGCGGATGCGCCATCGCCACTTCGACGGCGCGCGAAACCACGTCGCCGACCTGCTGCGGCATGCGCAGTTCGTAATCCCACTTCACCAGTTCGCGCACCATGCCGGCCTGGTCGAACATTTCCTGCGCCCACTGGATCGGCCGTGAACGCGTGCCGAAGTGGCCCTTCTCGGTGATCGGCGTGCGGCCGGCTGCGAGGATCAGCGGGATGCGGTCGCGTGAGAGATTGGCAAGATTGTTGATGGTGTTGGCGGTGCCGACGCTGGTGTGCACCATCACCGCCTGCGGCCGGCCGTTCATCAGATAGGCGCCGTGCGCCATAGCCACCGCGAGGTTCTCATGCGGCACCAGCACTGGCCGCGGTACTTTGGCGTTGGTTTTCTTGGCGCGGCCGAAGGCCTCGACGATGGGCGGGAAATCGGTGCCGGGATTGACGAACAGATAATCGGTGCCGTGATCGGCGAGCGCGCGGAGAAAGGCCTCGGCGGCAATCGCGGGCTTTTGCCCCGGTGATATGGCCATGCCTTCCACCCCCTCGCGCATCCGCTGGATGCTTATCCGATGTTTTCACCGGTTTTACGCGAGGGGACAGGGCCTGACAACGGAGGGTGCGACGAGGGGTTATTCCGCGGCGATGCGGAAGGCGTTTTGGCCGTCGACCTCGGCGAGGCAATTGGCGAGGCTTTCGCCCTCAGGATCGCGCAGCGCGGCGGTGCGGGCGCTTGCCACCGCATCGGCGGCACGCGCCGGTGCGATATGCCCGGCGAGCGCCGGCTGCATCACGCGCTCCTCGATCATCCGGTAATTGCCGAAGCCGCGCTCGTGCGTGTCGCCGTAGCCTTTGATCAGGCGGGCGCATTCGGCGATCTCAAGCGCGAGATCGAGCGACAGCCGTGACGCCTTGGCGGTGGTGGTGAGCCAGTTTTCGATTTGCGCCTGCTCCTGCGCATAGCGATAGCCGCGAGGCCGCAGCCACTTGAGCTTCGATAGCAGCTTGAAGCGTAGGTAGCCGCCGATCGAAGTGGTTTCGATCTGCATACTGAAATAAACGTGGCCGAGCCAGCCTTTGCGTTCAGCCATGCGCAGGACGCGCCGCGCCAAGAACGGCGGCAGCAATTGGCACATCTCCTCGATGCCGGGCTTGAGGAAATCGTGCACCGAGAACGGCTCTTTAGTGGCACGCAACTCCTCGCGTGCGATGCGACGCATGCGCTCGGGCGAGATCTTTGCTTCGGCCACGCGTACCACGTCCTCGTAGGACATGCGCACCGCGAGGTGGCGGGCGACTTCCTTCAACAGCTTGCCGCCGGTGTCGATGCCTTCGGCCGCTTCGTTGAGTGCGCGCAGGCGATCGAGATAAAGCCGCGCATAGACGAGGCCCTGATAGGAGATCATCCGGCGGATGCCTTCGATGGCTGTCGGCTGCGCCAGCGCCGGCAGCGAATAGCCGACCTCGTGCTCGAGTAACTCGGGCGTGACCGGCGCAAAGCGCTTCTTTTCGACGACCTTCGCGGGTGGCAGCTTGGCTTGCGCCGCGGCGTAGCCGGCGCGGAAGCCGGCGAGATTGCTCTCGACCGACTTGCCGTCGGCGCGGATGGCGTCCTCCAGGAACGAGACATGCACCGGCAGCTTGCCGCTGCCGGCAATGGCGCCGAGCATCACCGCATTGATGATGGAGCCGCTCTGCTTGGCCAGCGCCTCCATGTCGAGCAGCAGGCTGTCGTGTGCGTGCTGGCGGATCGCGCCGATCAACTTGTCGCGGTCGAGCCGGCCGTCGCCCATCGCGATCTTTTCGTCCATGGCGTAGAAGCGGCTGGTGGACGCGATGACCTGCGTACGCGCCGGCGTCACGAAGCCGTTCGCCACCGTACGCGCGGCTTCCAGCAGTTCACTTGCCACCGCGATGTCGATATCGCCGACTCCGGGCGTGAGCGCCAGAATCGGCCGCTTGCCGCCGAGGTCCGCGATCTTCACCGGCAGGACTTCGACGTAATAGGTCGTGGCGCCGGTGCGCTGCGCGACGCCGGGGATCGAGGTGCTCTGCACCGGGAAACCGGCGGCTTCGGCAGCGCTGACGATCCAGTTGGTCAGCACGCCGCCGCCTTCGCCGCCCAGCGCGGCGATGAGCAGCTTGGTGGGTGCCGTGGTGCCAGCAGGTTCGGCCGAACGCGGTGGCGCAGCCGGCAAAGCCTCATGCGCGTCGGCGTCGATGGTTCTTGTGTTCCGGCCGGGAGGCAGTTCGGGCGCCTTCGCCATGCCGCCGCCGAGCCAGCCGATAACCGTCTGGCGCGTGCGGAAAACAGCCCGGTCCCACAGCGTCGCGTTGCGCACAATCTCGGCGCGGTAGAAGGACGGACACAGCACCGCGGCATGTGCGACCTCGCCGCACAGGCCGCAGCCGACGCAGCTATCGATCACCGTCGCCACCGGATCGCTGCGCAGCGGATCGGTCGACGGCTTCACCGTCAACGACGGACAGCCGGATAGGCGAATGCAGGAATGGTCGCCGGTGCAGATTTCGTCGTCGACGCCGTAGCGCGTGCGGGTCACGCGATCGCCGCGCTTGAGCTTGTCGGCATCCTCGGCGCGAACGCGGCGCTGGCGCGCGAGTTGGCATTCGCCGTCGGCGATGATCACCTTCAAGCCACGTTCGGCGGTGCGCATCGCCTCCTTCAGCGTCTTCACCATTGTTTCGACGCTGTAGGTGCGAACCGTGCGCAGCCATTTGACGCCCATCGTCCGCAACGTCTGCTCGATGTCGACGCCGCCGGCCTGGCTTTCGCCGCCGGTCACGCTCGACGACGGGATGTATTGCTGGCCAGTCGCCGAGGCGTAGCCGTTCTGCATCACAATGAGAACGCCGTCGCCTTTGTTGAACACGTTTGAAGCAACGCCTGTGATCAGGCCGTTATGCCAGAAGCCCCCGTCGCCCATGATGGCGATCGGCCGCTTCTCCATGTTAGGCGCGACGCCGGCGGCGCTGGCGAGCGACATGCCGTAACCGAGGATCGAATTGCCAAGAGAGAACGGCGCGAAGGTCGCGAAGGAATGACAGCCGATATCGGTCGAGATATGCGTCGGCCCGAGCTCGCGTTGCATCAGCTTGATGGCGGAGAACACCGGGCGCTCCGGGCAGCCGGTGCAGAAGGCCGGTGGCCGCGGCGGCAACGGTCCCAGCACCTCGGCGGCCTTGGCTTTGTGCTCGATGAGACCGCGCGCCTTTGCCGCCAGCGCGTCGGCATCGAGGCTCGCCGGGCGGACGGCCTGCAGGAAGGCGGCGAGGCCTTCGAGCAGAACGTCTGACGTGTACTCGCCCGCCTGCGGCAGCGGTCCCTTGCCGAGCACGCGCGTCTGCAAGTCGGCGCGGCGCAATTCGACGTTGATCGCCTGCTCGATGTAGTCCGGATGGCCCTCCTCGACGACCAGCACCGCCCGCTTGCCGGCGCAGAAGGCGCGGATTTCCTCCGGCACCAGCGGATAGACCACATTCAGCACCAGCAGCGGGATACGCGCGTCGCCGAAGACGTCGGCGAGCCCGATGCGCTCCAGCGCACGCAGCACGCTGTTGGTGAGCCCGCCCATGACGACGATGCCGACATCGGCGAGATCGCCGGGGATGATCTCGTTGAGCTTCTGCTCGCGGATGAACGCGCGCGCAGCCGGCAGCCGCTGCTCCACCTTCAGCCGTTCTTGCACGAAGGTGACCGGCGGGTGCGACAGCCGCGCGTAGTTGAACTTCGCCGGGGCTTGCAGCTTGTCGATGCCGGAGGCGACGCCTTTACGGTTGTCCTTGGCTTCGAACGAGCCGGTGACGTGACAGGCGCGGATGCGCAGCTCCAGCATCACGGGGGCGTGGCTCGCCTCGGATAGCTCAAAGCCTTTCTCGACAATGCGCACGATGGTCGGCAGGTCGGGGCGCGGATCGAGCAGCCACATCGAGGACTTCAGGGCGTAAGCGTAGGAGCGTTCCTGAATGACGCTGGCGCCCTCGCCATAGTCCTCGCCGATGATTATCATGGCGCCGCCCATGACGCCCGGCGACGACAGGTTGGACAGCGCATCGGCGGCGACGTTGGTGCCGACGATCGATTTCCAGGTCACGGCGCCGCGCATCGGATACATGATCGAGGCGCCGAGCATGGCGGCGGCGGAAGCCTCGTTCGAGCAGGTCTCCAAGTGCACGCCGAGCTCGCGCATGATATCCTCGGCGTCGACCAGCACGTCGAGCAGATGCGACACCGGCGCGCCTTGGTAGCCGCCGACATAGGACACGCCGGACTGCAGCAGCGCCTTGGTCACCGCCAGGATGCCTTCGCCGTGGAAGGTCTCCCCCTGGCCGAGCTTCAGCGCCTGCACTTCCTTCTTGAACGAGCGTTCCAACGCAACTGTCTCCGCAAGATAGTTTGGACCCCAACGAATTTACCAGATCGCCGCTACATATGCGAGGGCAGCCAGAGGGCGAGGATGGGGAACGCGATGAGGATTATCAGCCGGATCAGGTCGGTGATGATGAACGGGATGACACCCCGGAATATGGTAGCGAAACTGACGTCCTTCACGACGCTCTTGATGACAAAGACATTCATGCCGACCGGCGGGTGGATCAGGCCGAGTTCCACCGTCATGACGATGATCACGCCGAACCAGATCGGGTCGAAGCCGAGTTTCATGATTACCGGGAAGATGATCGGCACCGTCAGGATGATCATGGCCATGGCGTCCATCAGGCAGCCGAGCACCAGGTACATGATCATGATGAGCGCCAGCACGCCGTAGGGACCGAGGCCTAGGCCGGTCAGGAATTCGGTGACCTTCTGCGGCGTCTGCGTGACGGTGAGGAAATAGCCGAAAATAAGAGCGCCGATCAGCACGGTGAAGACCGCGGCCGCCGTGCGGGTCGCCTGCAGCAGCGATTGCAGGATTTTCTCTTTGTTGAGCCGGCCGGTGAGCAAGCCGATCAGGAAGGCGCCGCTGGCGCCGACGCCGCCGGCTTCGGTCGGCGTGAAACGCGGCAGGAATGGCAGACCGTAAAGGCCGCCGATGACGAACAGGAAGAGCAGCACCGGCGCCCAGATCTGCTTTAACCCGGAAAAGCGCTCGCTCCAGGTCGTCTGCGGGCCGGCCGGCAGGAAGCCGGGCCGCAGGTAGCCGAGCAGCGCGATGGCGATCAGATACATCGTGATGGCGAGCAGGCCGGGGACGATGCCGGCGATGAACAGCTTGCCGATGTCCTGCTCGGTGATGATACCGTAGACCGCGAGCACGGTGGAGGGCGGCAGCATGGCCCCTAACGTGCCGCCGGCCGCGATCACGCCGGTGGCGAAGCTCTGCGGATAGCCGAAGCGGCGCATCTCCGGATAGGCGACGGCGGAAAAGGTCGCCGCGGTGGCCACCGACGAGCCGCAGATGGCGGCAAAGCCGCCGCAGGCGGCGACGGTGGCAAAGCCCAGACCGCCGCGCAGGTGGCCGACAAAGCCGTTCGCCGCCCGGAATAACTCGCGGCTCATGCCCGAGTTTGCGACAAACGTGCCCATCAGCAGGAACATCGGGATGACGCCGAAGGTGTAGTCGGTCACCGTGCGCATCGACGTCTGCCCGACCAGTTTGAGCGCGGGCCCGCCGCCGACCAGATAGCCAAAGCCGGTCACGCCGACCAAGCCCATGGCCATGCCGACCGGCACGCGCAGCAGCATTAGCGCAAACAGCGCGACAAAGCCGAGGATGGCGACTGCGTCGGTGCTCACAGGCGCCTCATTCGACGGCCTTGATCTTGGTTTCCGGGATGAAGTCAGGGTGGAAGATCAGCCGGTAGGTGCGGATCGCGATCAGCAGCACGGCCGAGACGTCGCCGGCCCAGGCGAGCGCGAAAAACGGCCAGACCGGCAGCCGCAGATCGAACGTGAGCACGTTGTCGTTATAGGTACCGTAAACCTTGTCGAACAGCGTGTAGGTCTGCACCGTCACCACGAACAGCAACACCAATGTGGCGAACACGTCGATCCAACGCTGATAGCGCGGGCTGGCATTGGCCCAAATCAGATCGACCGTGATGTGGGTGCCGCGATAGGACGTCGCGGCGATGCCCCAGAAGATGAGCACGCCGAGCAGCAGGCGTCCGAAATCGAAGGAATCCGGGATCGCGTAGTTGAAGACGTTGCGCAGCAGCACCGAGATGAAGATGTCGGCCGCCACGAGCCCGACGAAGCCGGCGGCGATCCATTCGATGGTATCGATGAAACGATCCATATAGATGCGTTTCATGGCCGCTCCGGAAGTGCGTCGCTGGGAAGAAGCCGGCGGCGGGATCCATTCCGCCGCCGCATCGATGTCGGCTTACTCGGCCAACGCCTTGTGTTTGGTGAGTTCGGCGCGAAGCTCCTTCATCGCCGCGTCCGGGTCGACGCCGACTTTCTTCACCGCGGTTGCCCAGGTGTTGACCAGCGGTTCGGCGGCCTTCTTCCAGGCCGCAGTCTGCGCCGGCGTCAGCTCATAGACCTCGTGGCCGGCTTCCGCCTTCACCTTAGGAAGGCCGTCGTCCTCGAACTTGCCCCACGGTGCGCCGACCTTGCCGGCCGCTTCGGTGTTGCAGTGCGCGTCGATCGCCTTCTTCTGGCGGTCGGACATTTGATTGTATTTGTCTTTGTTGAACACGAAGGCGAAGGTGGTGACGTAGAGCGGCGCGGCCATGTGATACTTCGTCACCTTGTCGATGCCGAACAGCACTAGCGATCCCCATGGGAAAAACACGCCGTCGGCGACGTGGCGCTCGAGGATGTCGCGCACTTCCGGCGCGGAGGACTGCACGTTGGTGCCGCCGAGTTGCGTGACGAAAGTCGCGATGGTTGCGTGCGACGGGCGCATCTTCATGCCGCGGACGTCCTCCGGCATCACGATTTTCTTGCCGCTGGTGTGAATGCCGCTCGGCGAATGCACGAAGGCGAGGCAGAACTTGACGTCCTTCATCTCGCGCTCGGCATATTTGCGGTACCAAGCGTCGAGCGCCATCGAACCGCCGCTGGCATTGGAGATCAGGAATGGCAGTTCGCCGGCGCCGATGACCGGGAAGCGGCCGGGCTGATAGCCAGGATTGATGTAGGTGAGATCGGCGATGCCGTCGCGCGCCATGTCGTAATGGTCGAAGGCCTTGCCGAGCTGCTGCGCGGGAAACACCTTGGACTTGAGGGTGCCGCCGGAATCCTTCTCAACCGCGGCGCCCCATTCCTCCAGCGCCTTCTGCAGCGGATGCGAGGCCGGCACCCAATGCGAGAGCTTGAGTTCGAAGGTCTTCTCTTGCGCGAGCGCACCGGCGCTGCCCGCAAGCAGGGCGGCAACCGCGACGGCGCATAGTCTACGGACTGACATGAGGCTTCCTCCCCCGAGGTTGCAGGTCGGTCGGCGCCAACCTTTTGCGTCATTCAGCCGTATGTCAGTGCTGTTGTAAAGGTTACAGTTTGATATCAAACTAACGACCGTCGGCTGGCGAAGGATCGTGGCAGGGATGGCAGCGCAGGGCGCGAATGGGGCGGGCGGGCGGCGGAGCAAAAACAGCGCCGCTGCTGCCGATCCACTTAATTTTGGTCCGCTGGCGCATTGGGTCGGCTTCAACCTGCGCATGGCGCAGGAGTCCGCTTTCCAGGCCTTCTCGCGGCATTATCAGGAAATCGGCGAGAGCCCCGGCCGCTTCGCCACCCTGACGCTGATCGCGCGTAATCCCGGCATCAGCCAGACCGCGCTCAGTCACGCCAACGGCCGCGACAAATCGAGCCTCACGCCGGTGGTCGAGGATCTGGTGCGGCGCGGGCTGGTCGAGCGCAAGCGCATGCGCGACGACCGCCGCATTTATCGGCTCTACCTGACTGCCGCCGGCAAGAAGACGCTGATGCAGATGACGCGCTGCGCGCGCCGGCACGAGCGCAATCTCGACGCGGTCATCGGCACGCGCGACCGTAAGCGCTTCGTGCAGATTCTGAAGAAGATCGCGACGGAAATCGAATAGCTGTCCCGCCGTTCAAGGCAGGCGGAACGCCTTGAGCACCTCGTCCGGCACCGGGCTCGAGCGCGGCGCGCCGTCCGGCCCGCGCACGACCCACACCCGCTTTTCGAATCCCTCGGCGCAGGTCGTGCCCTTCAGGCTCAGCCGGTGCTCGACCTCGAAGCTGGCATGATCTAAAGCGATCTTGGTTTCGACCGTCACGTCGTCGCCGTAGCGAGTCGGACGCAGGAAGCGGGCCTGCATGTGCTGTGGCGGGAAACCGGCACAGCGGAATGTCTTCAGCATTTCCAGTTTGGTCATGCCGAGCGCCTTTTCGAACAAGGCCGCGGTCGCGGCGTCGAAGATATCGAAGTAGCGCGGATAGAAAATGATGCCGGCCGGGTCGCAGTCGCCCCACTCGATGCGAACATTGCGGATATTTCTCAAGAAGGGGGCATGTCCCGACCCAGGAGCGCTCGTTCTTATCAGCGCGGGCTCGAGCAGCGATTTCCAGTCGACTGGAATCATGGCTCAGCGTGGCGCCATGCGCAGCGCGCCATCGAGCCGGATTACCTCGCCGTTGAGATAGCCGTTGTGGATGCAGTGCAAGACCATCGCGGCGAACTCGCGCGGCTCACCCAGCCGCTTGGGGAAGGGCACGGAAGCGCCCAGCGAATTCTGCACCTCCTGCGGCAGCGCGCGCAGCATCGGCGTGCCGAAGATGCCGGGCGCAATGGCGAGCACGCGCACGCCGAACTGGGAGAATTCGCGCGCGGCCGGCAGCGTCAGCGCCGCAACCCCGCCTTTCGACGCCGCATAGGCCGATTGCCCGATCTGTCCCTCGAAAGCGGCGACGGAAGCCGTCGACACGATGACGCCGCGCTCGCCGTCGGCGAAAGGCTCGAGCCCCTGCATGCCGGCGGCGACGAGCCGCATCATGTTGAACGTGCCGATCAGGTTGATGCGGATGACGCGCTCGAAGTCGGCGAGCGGCATCGGGCCGTCGCGGCCGACGATACGCTTGGCCGGACCCACGCCGGCGCAGTTGACCAGCACGCGCGCGGGCCCATGCGCCGCAGCGGCCTTTTTCACCGCGGCCTCGGCGGAAGCGCTGTCGCCGACGTCGCAGACGGCCGCGACGCCTTTGAGCTCGGCGGCGATCTCGTTCGCCGCCTTCTCGTTGACGTCGACAATCGCCACCTTGGCGCCGGCCGCGGCGAGTGCGCGCGCGCAGGCCGCACCCAAGCCCGACGCGCCGCCGGTGACGATGGCCGCCTGTCCTTTGATTTCCATGACCTTGCCTTCCTAAATCGCGATCACGCGCGAAGATAGCGGCGTAGCATAAAGCTCGTCCACCAGCGCGGCGCGGTTGCCCAGCACCGCGCGCTGGTTGATCGAGCCCTTGTCGGTCATCTCGCCTTTGTCGATGGACGGCAGTTCCGCCATCAGCACGGCGCGGGTCACACGCGTCGAGCTGCCAGGACTCGCCGCGGCCAGACTTTTTAGCCGCGCGGCAGCCTGCGCGCGCACCGCTTCCGACTCCACGATCGCGTCGAGCTTGGCGTCGGGTCCAAGGCCGGCGAGCTTGCGGCAGGCTTCGACGTCCGGAAAGATCAGAGCGACGATCTCGTCGCGGTCGGGCGCGGCGAAAACAACGTCACGCACCAGCGGCGCAAAATGATCGATGAAGCGCCCGCGCAACGGACCGACGCTCACCCAGGTGCCGCTCGACAGCTTGAAGTCTTCGGCGAGGCGGCCGTCGAACAGCAGCCCGGAATTCGGATTGGCCGGATCGACGAATTTCAGAGCATCGCCGAGCTTGTAATATCCCTCGTTGTCGAAGGCTGCCCTGGTCAGTTCATCCTGCCGCCAGTAGCCCGGGGTGATGTGCGGGCCGCGCAGGCGCGCTTCCAGCTTGCCCTCGTTCGGCACCAGCTTGAGCTCGACCCCCGGCGCCGGCAGGCCGATATTGCCGGGCCGGTCGAAATCCCACGCACACGCCAAGGCCAATGGCGACGTTTCGGTCGAACCAAGCGAGGTCAGGAAGATGATGCGCTCGCCGGTGGTTTCCACCGCCAACAGGTTCATCTCGTCCCAGGTCGCCTGGTTCAGCCCTGCGCCGGCGTAGAACAGCACCTTCAGCCGGCTAAAGAATGTGCGGCGCAATTCGGCATCGGCATGGAAGTGCGGGATCAGCGCCTCGTAGCCCTTGGGTACGTTGAAATAGATGGTCGGCGCGATCTCGCGCAGATTCTGCACGGTCTTCGGCACGCCCGGCGGCGTTGGATTGCCGTCGTCGATATAGAGCGAGCCGCCGTTGACCAGGGCCATATTGAAATTGTGGTTGCCGCCGAAGGTGTGGCTCCACGGCAGCCAGTCGACGATGACGGGCGGCTCCTCCGTGATGTAGGCGAAGCCGGCGGCGATCATCGCCTGGTTGGAGCACAGCATACGATGGGTGTTGATCACCGCCTTGGGATTGCCGGTGGAACCCGAGGTGAAGAGGAATTTGGCGATGGAGTCGGGCGTCACCGTATTGCGCGCGCGCATGACGCCCGCCGCATCGTCGTCGGCGAGATCAGAAAACATCGTGGTCGGGCGGTCGCCAAGCGGATTGCGCGCCACCACGAGTTCGATGTCGTCCGGCACCGTCGCGTAGAGCCCACGGCCGAATGCCATACCGTCGCAGGCGAACACGAGGCCCGGCGTCAGCAGGCCGAGGATCGCGCGCAGCTTGCCGAAGTCGCTCGACATCAGCGAATAGGCCGGCGAGATTGGCGCATAAGGGATGCCGACATAAATCGCCGCCAGCGCCAGCAAGGCGTGTTCAAGATCGTTGCCGGACAAAATGGCGATGGGCCGCTCGGCCGACAGACCGCGCTTGAGCAGCGCGGCGCCGATGCGTTGCACCTGCGCGTGCACCTGCGCATAGGTCAGCTTGCGCCATTCGCCGTCCGGGCCGCGGCCGGCAAGAAACACGCGTTCGGACGCGGCTTTGGCCCAGTGGTCCAGCGGCTCGCTCAGCGTCGCGTAATACGGCGGCAGCACCTGCGCAGTACGGATATGGATGATGCCGTTCGGCTCGCGTTCCACCACGGCGTCGAACTGGCCGAGCTTGACCGCGCGCAGCGTCGCGCGCTTTGCCGCGGGAAAGTTCACGACCGCGTCACCTTGGGCGCGCGCTTGTCGAGAAACGCCTGCAGCCGTGCCTTTGCCTCGCCGTCGGCCTGCGCGATCGACGACATCAGCGCTTCCATCGCATAGCCCGCGGCCGGATCGCTTTCGGCAATGCGCGGCAGCGCATGCGTCACCGCAAAGTTGGTGAGCTTGGTGTTGCCGGCGATACGCTCGGCAAGCTCCAGTCCTTTGGCGAAACCTTGCCCCGGCTCGACGAGGTAGGTCGTGAGGCCCATCGCCAGGCCCTCTTCGGCTGAGTAGGTGCGGCCGGTGAGCATCATGTCCATCATGCGGGCGACGCCGATTAGCCGCGGCAGGCGCACCGAACCGCCGCCGCCGACATAGATGCCGCGGCTGCCCTCCGGCAGGGCGTAATAGGCGGAGCGTTCGGCAACCCGAATATGCGCGGCCGCTGCAAGCTCAAGCCCGCCGCCCACGACCGCGCCGTGCAGCACAGCCACCACCGGCGCCTTGCCGAACTGCATCTTTTCGAAAGCGCGATGCCACAGCCCGGAATGCGCGATGCCTTGCGTGACGTCGCGCTCCTGCAATTCGCTCAAATCGAGCCCGGCGGAGAAGTGTTCGCCTTCGCCTACGAGCAGCACGGCCCCGATGTCGTCCGGCAGCGACGTAAAGAATGTTTCGATGCCGAGGATTGTCGTGTCGTCGAGCGCGTTACGCTTCTGCGGGCGGTTGAGCTTGAGCACCGCGACGCGCCCGCGCCGCTCGGCGGCGAGCGATACGGGCAGGGCGGAGAAGGCTTCGGCTGAACTCAACACAGACTCCGTGGCGGCTTTAATTCTTGACCAGCGGGCAGCCGCCTTCGCTGAGCGGACGGAACGCTTTGTCGGCGGGGATGGTCCAGAAAACCTTGAATACATCCCATTCGCCGCGCGATTCTTCTGGTGTCTTCACACGGAGCAGATACATCGGATGGATCTTGCGGCCGTCGGCGCGGATCGTGCCCTTGCCGAACAACGGGTCGTCGGTCGGAATCACCTTCATCGCCGCAACCACCGCCGCGCCGTCGCCCGGCGAGCCGGCCTTTTCGACGGCCTTGAGATAATGCAACACGGCCGCGTAGACGCCGGCCTGCATATGGTTCGGCATCATCTTCTTGGCGTGCCGCTGCTGGTAGCGTTGCGACCAGGCGCGGGTCTCTTCGTTCATGTCCCAATAGAAGGCGTTCAAAGCGACCAGGCCCTGAGCGACGTTCAAACCCAGCGCCGGCACGCTCTGCAGGTCGAAGATCAGCGAAACGACCTTCTGCTTGGCGCCGATCTTGAATTCCGCCGCCTGCTTGGCGCTGTTGGTGGTGTCGCCGCCGGCATTGGCGAGCGCCACCACTTCCGCACCCGAGGCCTGCGCCTGCAGCAGGAAGGATGAGAAATCGGATGCGCCGAGCGGGTGACGCACGCCGCCGACGATCTTGCCGCCGCTCGCCGTAATCTCGTCGCTCGCCTGCTTTTCCAGGTCATGGCCGAAGGCGTAGTCCGCGGTGACGAAGAACCAGGTCTTGCTGCCGCTGGCGAGCACGCCGCGTGCAAGGCCGTGGCCCATCGCCCAGGTGTCGTAAGTCCAGTGCACGAAATTGGGCGAGCACTTGGCGCCGGTGAGCAGCGCGGTGCCGGCACCGGAGCCGATCGCGACCTTGTTCCGCTCACGCACGATGTCGCCGACCGCGAGCGCGACAGCCGAGTTCGGCAGGTCGATGATCATGTCGACCCCTTCGACGTCGAGCCAGCGCCGCGCGATTGACGCGCCGATATCCGGCTTGTTCTGGTGATCGCCGGAGATCACCTCGACCTTGCGCTTCGACTGCTTGGCGAAGTCCTCGACCGCCATCTGCGCGGCGATGACCGAGCCGGGACCTTGGAAGTCGGCGTAGACGCTCGACATGTCGTTGAGCACGCCGATGCGCAGTGTGCCGTTCTGTTCGGCCAGCGCCGGCGTCAATGAGAGGATGATGGCAGCGAGTGTCAGTTTGGTTGTTTGCAGCATACGGTCCTCCCGGCACAGTCGGACTTAGGTCGTATCGGCGGTGATGATCGTGTCACCGGCGCATATGAGCCGTCAACGTCACTCGATCTCGAACACATCGAGGATTACCGCATTCGCCTCGCGCCTGCCGCGCGCCAGCGCCAGGATGCGGTTGAGCCAGTCGAGATCCGGGTCGGCGGTCTCGAAGCGCATGACGGTCCGGAAATAGTAAAGCGACGGATCGACGGCCTCGCCGCGCGCCAGGGCGGCGAGCACCTTTGGCGGGCCGTGCCGCAGGCCATTGCTCTGCACCATGACCTTGCCGCCGGTCTCGCTCGCGATGGTGTAGCGGGCCTGGATATCGGCCGCGCCGTCCGTGCGCACGATCTGCCAGTCGGCGCCGCCGGGCAGCACCAGGCCGCTGAACTTCGGCCCACGTACCGTTCCGCCAAGGATGCCGACCACGCGCCGTTCCCCGTAAGGCGTGCGGCCGAGGCTGACGATGTCCGCCAGTTCGGCGTGGATGGTGAAGACCGGTTGTTCGCTCAGCATTTTGCGCAAAATCCGTTGGGCCCCCAACTGTATAGGGCATTTGACCCTGCCGGAGAGCGGCCGTAAATACGGGACGCAACACCGGAACATCGTAGCATGGCGCGTATTTCTACCCTGTCCGAAGCCATCAAGGACGCCGTTCGCGACGGCGACACCGTGGCGCTGGAAGGCTTTACCCATCTGATCCCGCACGCGGCGGGGCATGAGATCATCCGGCAGGGCCGCAAGGACCTGACGCTCATCCGCATGACTCCGGACCTCATCTACGATCAGTTCATCGGCATGGGCTGCGCCAAGAGGCTCGTGTTCTCCTGGGGCGGCAATCCGGGCGTCGGCTCGCTGCATCGCCTGCGCGACGCGGTGGAGAACGGCTGGCCGAACAAGCTCGAGCTGGAAGAGCACTCGCACGCCGCCATGGCCAACGCCTATGAGGCCGGCGCCGCCGGTCTGCCCTGCGCGATCTTCCGCGGCTACATCGGCGGCGACCTGCCGAAGGTGAACGCCAAGATCAAACGCATTACTTGTCCGTTCACCGGTGAAGAACTTGCCGCCATTCCGGCGCACCGGCCGGACGTTGCCGTCATCCACGCGCAGCGCGCCGACAAGGCTGGCAACGTGATGATTGAAGGCGTGCTCGGTGTGCAGAAGGAGGCGGTGCTTGCCTCTAAGCGTTCGGTGGTGACAGTCGAGGAGATCGTCGACAAATTGCCGGAGCGCAGCCTCAACGCGGTCGTGCTGCCGCACTGGACCGTCGGTCATGTCGTCAAGGTGCCGGGCGGCGCCTTCCCCTCCTATGCGCAGGGCTATTACGCGCGCAACAACGCCTATTATAAGAAGTGGGACGACATCGCACGCGAGCGCGACGGTTTCCTCGCCTGGATGAAGACAAACGTGCTGGAGAAAGGCCCCGAGGCCTTCGCGCAATATGCGCGCAAAGCTCGCGTGGCGGCGGAGTAGCGCTATGGTCGATTACAAACCCAACGAGATGATGACGATTTCGGCGGCGCGCGCGCTGAAGAACGACGACATCTGCTTCGTCGGCATCGGCCAGCCGTCGGCTGCCTGCAATCTCGCCCGCCTGACGCACGCGCCGGACATCGTGCTGATCTACGAATCCGGCACGCTGGCGACCAAACCGAACGTGCTTCCGCTGTCGATCGGCGACGGCGAATTGTGCGACACAGCGCTCACCACGGTGCCGGTGCCGGAGATGTTCCGCTATTGGCTGCAAGGCGGCCGCATCAAGGTCGGCTTCCTCGGCGGCGCGCAGATTGACAAATACGCCAATCTCAACACCACGGTGGTCGGTCCCTACGACAAGCCGAAGGTGCGGCTGCCCGGCGGAGGCGGCGCACCGGAGATCGCCACCTCGTGTGGCGAGATTTTCATCATCATGGCGCAGGGCAAGCGCAGTTTCGTCAACAAGCTCGACTTCGTCACCTCGGTCGGCCACGGTTCGGGCGGCGACAGCCGCGCCAAGCTCGGCCTCAAGACCAAAGGCCCGACGCGTCTCATCACCGACCTGGCGCTGTGGGAGCCCGATCCGGAGACCAAGGAGATGACGGTGGTCTCGATCCATCCCGGGGTCACGCGCGAGCAGATCCAGGAGAACACCGGCTGGCCGGTGAAGTTTGCTGCCAAGGTCGCGGAAACCGCGCCGCCGACGCAAAACGAACTCGAAGTCCTGCGCGAATTGCACGCGCGCACCAATCGTGCCCATTCGGAGGCCGCATAAAATGGCTGACGTTTTCCTCTGCGACGCAGTGCGGACGCCGATCGGCCGTTATGCCGGCTCGCTCGCCAAGGTGCGCACCGACGATCTCGCCGCCGTGCCGATCAAGGCGCTGATGGCGCGAAACCCTAAGGTGGACTGGAGCAAACTCGACGAAGTCGTCTACGGCTGCGCCAACCAGGCCGGCGAGGACAACCGTAACGTCGCCCGCATGGCGGTGCTGCTGGCCGGGCTGCCGGACAGCGTTCCGGGCATGACCGTGAATCGTTTGTGCGCGTCAGGTCTCGATGCGGTCGGCGCCGTCGCGCGCGCGATCCGCGCCGGCGAGATCGACTTTGCGATTGCCGGCGGCGTCGAATCGATGACGCGGGCGCCTTTCGTGCAGGGCAAGGCGACGGAAGCCTTCTCCCGGTCGGCCGAGATCTACGACACCACCATCGGCTGGCGTTTCATCAACCCGCTGATGAAGGCCCAATACGGCGTCGATGCCATGCCGGAAACCGCTGAGAACGTCGCCGAGGAGTTCCAGATCAAGCGCGACGACCAGGACGCTTTCGCGCTGCGCTCGCAGCAGCGCGCTGGCAAGGCCATCGCCGCGGGCTTTTTCGCCGGCGAGATCGTCGCGGTTGAAATCCCTGGCCGCAAGGGCGAGACGGTGAAGGTCGACAAGGACGAGCACCCACGCCCGGACACGACAGCGGAACAGCTCGCCAAGCTCAAGCCGTTCGTGCGACAGCCCGGCACCATCACCGCAGGCAACGCCTCCGGCGTCAACGACGGTGCGGCCGCGATGATTCTCGCCTCGGAAGCGGCGGTGAAGGCGCACGGCCTGACGCCGCGCGCACGCATTCTCGGCATCGCGTCGGCGGCGGTGCCGCCGCGCATCATGGGCATTGGTCCGGTGCCGTCGACCCGCAAGCTGATGGCGCGGCTCAATCACAAGATCGGCGACTACGACGTGATCGAGCTGAACGAAGCTTTCGCTTCGCAGTCGCTCGCCTGCGTGCGGCAGCTCGGGCTCGCCGACGATGCCGAGCACGTCAATCCGCACGGCGGCGCTATCGCGCTCGGCCATCCGCTCGGCATGTCAGGCGCGCGGCTCGCGCTCACCACGGCGCGTGCGCTGGAAACGCGCGGCGGCAAGCTCGGCCTTGCCACCATGTGCGTCGGGGTTGGGCAGGGCGTGTCGCTCGCGCTCGAGCGTATCCAATAAGAATAATTAAGAACGGGGGACAATATTAATGACGCTGATATTCCCGAAAGAGAGCCTGCAGGTCTTCCCGAAGCACCTGACGCCGGCCTATCGCAGCACGGCCAAGCGCTCGCCGTCGAAGCCGCTCATTATCATTCCGCACACGCTCTCGGAGCTGACCGGCCCCGTCTACGGCCACGACGCGGTTCAGGACGGCGACAACGATCTCACCAAGCAGCACAAGGGCGAACCGCTTGGTGAGCGCATCGTCGTGCACGGGCACGTCTACGACGAAGACAAGCGCCCGGTGCCGGATACGCTTGTCGAGATATGGCAGGCCAATGCCTGCGGCCGCTATGTGCACAACGTCGATCAGCATCCGGCGCCGCTCGATCCGAACTTCACCGGCGCCGGCCGCACCGTCACCGACAAGAACGGCTACTACAAGTTCATCACGGTGAAGCCGGGCGCCTATCCGTGGGGCAATCACCACAATGCCTGGCGGCCGAACCATATCCACTTCTCGGTATTCGGACACTCGTTCCTGTCGCGCATCGTCACGCAGATGTATTTCCCGGGTGATTATCTGTTTCCGTTCGACCCGATCTTCAACTCGGTGACCGACGAGAAGGCGCGTATGCGTATGGTGTCGTCGTTCGATCTGGAGAACACGATTCCGGATTGGGCGCTTTGCTTCCGCTGGGACATCGTGCTGCGCGGGCGAGAGGCCACCCCGCAAGACAACGACGAGCATTGATCGAGAGAACGGAAAGCCTTCATGTCGGACATTACGCCTTCACAAACCGTCGGCCCGTTCTTCGCCTATGGGCTCACGCCCAAGGGGCGCTGCCAATGGGATCCGAACGGCAGCTATAGCTGGAAGGAAACCGTCAGCGACAATCTGGTGACGCCGGACGCCTCCGGCACGCGTATCCGCATTGAGGGCCGCGTGCTTGACGGCGACGGTGCGCCGATCAACGATGCGATGATCGAAATCTGGCAGGCCGACGCGCAAGGGCGCTACGCCAATCCGCGTGACAACCGCGCGCGGCCGAACGCGAAGTTCAAGGGCTTCGGGCGCTCCGCCACCGACAAGAGCGGCGTCTATAGCTTCGATACCATCAAGCCGGGCACGGTGCCGGGACCCGGCGGCAAGCCGCAGGCTCCGCACATCGTGGTATGCATCTACTCGCGCGGCATGCTGCGGCAGGTCTACACGCGGCTCTATTTCGCCGACGAAGCCTCCAACGCCGCCGACCCGATCCTGGCGCTCGTGCCGGAGGATCGGCGCGGCACACTCATTGCCCACAAGCAGGCGAAGGGGGACATGTCTGTCTACACCTTCGATATTCGCGTGCAGGGCGAGAACGAGACGGTCTTCTTCGACGTCTGACGTTTGCCATTGATCTCAGCGCCTTATGCGTTGCGGCGGCATCCGCCCACTCGTCCCATCGTCGTTACGAATTCAATGGGCAGGCGCCGGAGGTGTCGCTGCTCGGCTACGCGAAATATCTGAAAATCAATCGATTCTTATGAAGACGCAAAGCGGGCATAGCCCACCCACTCTGCCCAACATATTTTGTGGTTGACGACTAACAGTGGGAGGGCGTTCGCTAAGCCTCGAGCCAGCCATCAGAGCCGGCCGAGGAACGCTCATGAACGAAGCCATTCTCCAGGAGATCGGCGAGTTCTGCCGCCAACGCGGCCTCGCTGAATCGACCTTCGGCCGCCGCGCCGTCAATGACGGCAAGCTCGCCAGCCGCCTGCGCAACGGCGGCCGCATCACCACCGACACGCTCGAACGCATCCGCTCCTTCATGGCGCGCAACGTCGACGCCGCGCCCGCGCGCCGGCGTGTGCTGTTCGATGCGCCGCCCGCGCAATCGCTGCCGATTGTCTCTCCGTCGGCGCCGCCGGTCGCGTCGGGACAAGCCGCCGACGATCCGCAGCGCAATTTCCGTTTTTTCGATAACCGGCAGAAATATCTGCTGTTCGTGAACACCTGCTCGGAGAAGTGGGAGACCGCGCAGCGCGTCGGTCTCGAGCTCGCCAACATCCATCCGCGTCCGCCGGCGGTGCGCGTGTTCGACGCTGGCGTCGGCGACGGCACCGTGCTCACGCGCGTGATGCGTTCGATGCACGACCGCTTCCCGACCATGCCGTTCTATATCGTCGGCAAGGAGATCAGCCTCGAGGACATCCGCCTCACGCTGCACAAAATGGCGGATCGTTTCATCGAGCATCCCTCGACCGTGCTCGTGCTCACCAACCTCGCTTATGCAGAGGCGCCGTCGCTGTCGGTGAAGTCGCTCGGCGCGGCGGCGAGCCTGGTTTGGAAAGAGCTGCCGATGGAGGGCAACACCGCGCACAGCTTCGAACAGCAGATCACCGCGCTGGAGCCGTTCCTCGCCGAAAACTGGAAAGCGCGCGTGTCGCCGAAGAGCGGCAATCCAGTCTACGAGCGCCCGGTCATCCTTGTTCTCTATCGCGGCGACCACCGCTTCTTGCTTGACCAAATCGTGCCGAAGCCCGGCGGCACCGTCGCCGACTACGATCTGGTCATCGCCTCGCAGCCTTATCGTGCCCGCGCCTCGCTTGATTTCAAGGCGAAGCGCGTTCTGGCGCCGCTCGCGCGTGCGCTCGGGCCCGGCGGCCGCATGATCGCGATGCATTCCTACGGGCACGACCCCGGCATGGAGATCATCCATAAAGTCTGGCCGAATGATAATCCGTTCGTGCACAGCCGCCACGATCTGCTGAAGGCGGTGAAACAGGAGCTCGGTTCGGCCGGGCGCGACCTCAACTTCAATACGTATTCCGACCAGCGCTCGCTGTTCCGTTACGACATGCACACGCTGCCGTCGGAGATATCGTCATCGATCGGCACCTCGACCCTGCTCGCTGCCTGGAATGCGGCAATCTATGTCGCGCAGATCGAGGACGATCGCCTGTCGGACGTGAACAGCGACCGCCGCTATATCGACGCCACACGCGAGGTGCTGCAGAAGCACGGCGGCTTGTGGTTCTACGACGAGTCCTTCGTCATCTCGCATCGGCGCGAGTAATCTTATGGGTGCCGATCTCACCCATTTTTCGCTGGAAGCCACGCGGCCGAGCGCCGCTGAGATCGCCGCCGTTGCCGCGATTCTGCCGCGCGGCACGCCGGTCTATTTTTCCGCGGTGCCGACCGTTACTCCGGAGGAACTGGTCAGCGCGGCGGCGACCCTACGCAAGGCCGGTCTCGAGCCGGTCGTGCATATCGCGGCGCGGCGCATTCACGTTGCAGCCGACTTGAAAGACTTACTTGCAAGACTGCACGCCGAGGCTGACGTGAGGCGGCTGTTGGTGATCGGCGGCGACGTCGACGCTACAGGACCTTTTCCCGACGCGCTGTCGGTCATCCTCAAAGGCGGCCTGCGCGACGCCGGCATCGAGGAAATCGGCATCGGCGGCTATCCGGAAGGGCATGCGCGCATCCCGGCGGATCGCTTGGAAGCCGCGCTCGACCAGAAGATCGCCGCCGCGCGCGCCGCGGGCTTGCGCGTGCACATCGTCAGCCAGTTCTCTTTCTCGCCCGAGGCGGTGGTGTCCTGGCTCAAGCGTCTGCGCGCCTGCGGCATCGCGGTGCCGGTTAAAGTTGGCATGGCCGGCCCGACCAGCTTCACGGCGCTGATGCGCTACGCCAAGCGCTGCGGCGTCAATGCCTCGCTGCGCGGGCTGACCTCCGGTCTCGGCGGCAGCCTGCTCGGCAATGTCGGACCGGACGCCATCGTATCGGCGCTCGCCGAGGCATCGGGCATCGGCGACGCGTCGCCGCATTATTTTTCCTTTGGCGGCCTCTTGCAGACCGCCCGCTATGCATGCGATGCGGCGGCAGGACGGCTCCCGGCCGCCCGTGCTATGGCACAGCCGAAGAGCGCATGACCTAGAGGTTCGGTTTCTCCGCCTCGGGCTCGGTGCGTCAACGAATAATACGACCTGCGGCCGTTCGGCCGGCAGGCGGCATTGCGGAGGACATTCCATGCAACGAACCAAACCGCCTTTCCGCGCCGATATGGTCGGCAGCTTACTGCGTACAGCGCCGGTGAAGCAGGCGCGCGCGCAACGCGAGAAGGGCGCGATCAGCGCGGCGCAACTGAAAGAGGTTGAGGACCGCGAGATCGAAAAGATCATCAAGAAGCAGGAAGAGGTGGGGTTGAAGCTCGCCACCGACGGCGAATTCCGCCGCGCCTGGTGGCACTTCGACTTCTTCTCGATGCTTGACGGCGTCGAGCTCTACGATCTCGACCACGGCATCCAGTTCCAGGGTGTGCAGACCAAGATGCAGAGCATCAAGGTCACCAAGAAGATCGGCTTCTCCAACCACCCGATGATCGAGCACTTCAAGTTCGTCAAAGCGCACACCAAGCTGACGCCGAAAATGTGCATTCCGGCGCCGAGCCAGATGCATTTTCGCCTCGAGCCGGGCGCGGTGGCGAAATCGGCTTACGCCGACCGCGACGCCATCTTCGACGATCTCGCCATGGCCTATCAGGGCGCCATCAAGGCCTTCTACGACGCCGGCTGCCGCTATCTGCAGTTCGATGACTGCTCCTGGGCCTATCTCTGCTCGCAGGAGGAACTGAAAAAGGCGCGCGAACGCGGTCTCGACGTCGACCACCTGCAGGAAACCTACATGCGCTGCATCAACAAGGCGCTGGAGGCCCGTCCGTCCGATATGACCATCACCACGCATGTCTGCCGCGGGAACTTCCGCTCGACCTGGATCTCCTCCGGCGGCTACGAGCCGGTGGCCGAGACGTTGCTCGCCAAGTGCAATTACGACGGCTACTTCCTGGAATACGACTCGGATCGCGCCGGCGGCTTCGAGCCGTTGCGCTTCCTGCCCAAGGGCAACAAGATCGTTGTGGTCGGCGTGGTCACCTCCAAGTCCGGTCGCCTCGAGCCGCGCGACGACGTCAAGCGCCGCATCGAGGAGGCGACCAAATACGTCGCGCTCGACCAGCTTTGTCTCTCGCCGCAGTGCGGCTTCGCCTCCACCGAGGAAGGCAACGTGCTCGCCGAGGAAGAGCAGTGGGCAAAACTGCGCATGATCGTCGAAGTGGCCGAAGAGGTGTGGGGGAAGTAGCCGGTGTCCCCGCGCACTTCACCACCGTTCCGCGCCGACATGGTCGGCAGTTTGCTGCGCACGGCGCCGCTGAAGGACGCGCGCGGTAAATTCGCCGAAGGTGAATTCTCAGCCAACGACCTCAAGGCTGTCGAAGACGCCGAGATCATCAAGATCATCAAGAAGCAGGAGGAGGTCGGGCTCAAGCTCGCCACCGACGGCGAATTCCGCCGCTCCTGGTGGCATTTCGACTTCTTCAAGTGCCTCAAAGGCGTCGAGATGATCGCGGCGCCGCCGATCAAGTTCAAAGGCGTCGAGACCAAAGCGGAAGCCATCAAGATCGCGGGCAAAGTCGACTTTGCCGGCCATCCGCACATCGAGCATTTCAAATTTCTGAAAAGCCATTGCAACACGACGCCGAAGATGACGATTCCGGCGCCGTCGACCTTCCACTTTCGGCAAGGACGCGCGATGGTGAGCCGCGAGGCCTATCCGGACCTCGATGCCTTCTTTCACGACATCGGTCAGACTTGGCGCAAGGCGATCCGCGCCTTCTACGACGCCGGCTGCCGCTATCTGCAGCTCGACGACACCGCCTGGGCCATGATGTGCGACCCGAACGAGCGCGCGCACTCGCGCGAACGGGGCGACGATCCCGACAAATTGCCGGCGATCTACGCGCAGACCACCAATGCCGCGCTGGAGGGCAAGCCGGCCGACATGGCGGTGACCATGCATTCCTGCCGCGGCAACTTCCGCTCCACCTGGATCGCGCAGGGCGGCTACGAGTTCGTCGCCGAGCATTTGCTCGGCAAGACCAATCTCGACGGCTACTTTCTGGAATACGACAGCGAGCGAGCCGGCGGCTTCGAGCCGTTGCGCCACTTCCCCAAGGGCAGCAAACAGCTCGTGCTCGGCCTCGTCACCTCCAAGAGCGGCCGTCTGGAGCCGCGTGACGACATCACGCGCCGCATCGAGGAGGCCACCAAATACATCGCGCTCGATCAGCTCTGCCTGTCGCCGCAATGCGGCTTCGCCTCGACCGAGGAGGGCAATGTGCTGGCCGAGGAGGAGCAGTGGGCAAAGCTGCGCCTGATCGTCGAGGTCGCGGAAGAGGTATGGGGGAAGTAGCTCGTGTCCCGGGACCAAGGATTCCGGGCTCCTGGCCCGGATCAGCGGTGCACCGTTCGCAAAGCGCGTCGAAGACGCGCGTAAACGCGTTTATGCGCTCACGCTGCACCGTATACGGGCCACGGGGCAGAAAACCGCCGCCTTGATTTTTCGCAAGTTGCTGCAGCGGGGTGCCGCATAGCATTCACCGCCCAAAATGCGCTAAAGGCAATCAAGTTTCAAAGAACCTAGGGGGATGGTCATGTCATCGAAACGTCACTGGCTCGGCCGCTCGGCGCTGATGGCCGCGGCCGCAATGCTGTTCTTCGCCGCGCCCGCACAGGCGCAGGCGCCGGCCAAGGAGCCGATCAAGATCGGCTTTGGCATGTCGCTCACCGGACCGCTCTCGCCCAACGGCAAGATGTCGCTGGTCGCGATGCAGGTCTGGGAAGACGACGTCAACGCCAAGGGCGGGCTGCTCGGCCGTCCGGTCAAGCTCGTGTTCTACGACGACCAGAGCAATCCCTCGCAGGTGCCCGGCATCTACACCAAGCTGCTCGACATCGACAAAGTCGACCTGATCGTGTCCGGTTACGCCTCCGGCCAGATCGCGCCGGCCATGCCGATCGCCATCCAGCGCAAGAAGCTGTTCATCAGCCTGTTCGGCACCGGCATCAACGAAACCTTCAACTACAACAAATATTTCTCGATGATCCCGAACGGCCCGACGCCGAAGCCCGCCTTCACGCGCGGCTTCTTCAAGGTGGCCGAAGTGCAGAAGCCGAAGCCGCAGACCATCGCGATCGCGATGGCGGATGCGGAATTCGGCCGCAACGCCTGCGAAGGCGCGCATGAGAACGCCGTCGCGTCCGGCTTCAAGATCATCTACGAAAAGACCTACCCGCCATCCACCACCGACTTCACACCGATCGTGCGCGCCATCCAGGCGCTCAATCCCGATCTGCTGGTGGTGTGCTCCTATCCGCTCGACACCGTCGGCATGATCACCGCCATGCACGAAGTCGGCTTCAAGCCGAAAATGTGGGGAGGCGCCATGGTCGGCCTGCAGGCGACCGTGTTCAAAACCAAGCTTGGCCCGATGCTCAACGGCGTGGTCAATTTCGAGACGTGGCTGCCGGTCAAGTCGATGGATTTCCCGGGCGCCTTCGACCTGCTGAAGAAGTATCAGGCGCGTGCCGGAGCTGCCGGCGTCGATCCGCTCGGCTATTACATGCCGGTGTGGGCCTATGCCTACTTGCAGGTGCTGGGCGACTCCATTGCCGCCACCAACAGCGTCGACGACGAGAAGCTCGCCGACCACATCCGCAAGACCACGTTCAAGACCGTGGTGGGTGACGTAAAGTTCGGCAAGCAGGGCGAGTGGGCGGAAGAGCGCACGATGGCCGCCCAGTTCCAGAACATCAAGGGCAACAGCATCGACGACTTCCGCGACCTGAAGACCGAGATCATCGTGTATCCGCCGCAGTTCAAGACCGGCGAGGTGATCTACCCCTACGAGAAAGCGCTCGTGAAATAGCGTTTGGCGAAACGCCAATTCTCAGGCCAAAATCCACGGCCGGCACTTTCGGGTGCCGGCCGTTTCTTTTGGAGCTGGGATGCAAAGAACGAAGCCGCCCTTCCGTGCCGACCATGTCGGCTCGCTGCTGCGTACGGCACCGCTGAAGGAGGCACGTGCAAGACGTGAGCGCGGGGAGATATCCGTCGAGGCGCTGGAGGCGGTGGAAGACCGCGAGATCGCGGCCGTCATCAAGAAACAGGAAGACATTGGCCTCAAAGCCGTCACCGACGGCGAATTCCGCCGCGCCTTCTGGAATTACGATTTTTTAGGGGGCCTCGACGGCGTCGAGGCCTATCTGGGCGAGCGCAAGATCAGCTTCCAGGGCAAGAACCCGAAGCCGATGATGCTGCGCGTCACAGGTAAGCTCGGCATGTTCTCCGGCCATCCGATGCTCGAGCACTTCCGCTTTGTCAAAGCGCATACGCGCGTGACGCCGAAGATGACCATTCCCTCGCCGTCGTCGCTGCATTTCCGTTACGGCCGCGAGGCGGTGCCGGAGACGGTCTATCCGGACATGCCCGAGTTCTACCGCGACCTCGGGCAGACTTACGCGAAGGCCGTGCGTGCCTTCGCCGACGCTGGATGCCGCTATCTGCAGCTCGACGAGGTCAACTTCACTTACTTGTGCGATCCAAAGCTGCGCACCCAGGTCGCCAACCGCGGCGACGATCCCGAGAAGCTGCCGCACATCTATGCCGCGATGATCAATGCGGCCACCGCGGACATCCCGCCCGACATGACCATCTGCATGCATCTGTGCCGCGGCAACTTCCAGTCGACCTTCGTGGCCTCAGGCGGCTACGAGCCGGTAGCCGAAATTCTGTTCAACGAGATAAAGGTCAACGGCTATTTCATGGAATACGACAGCGACCGTGCCGGCGGCTTTGAGCCGTTGCGCTTCGTGCCCAAGGACAAGACGGTGGTGCTCGGTCTCGCGACCTCGAAATCGGGGCGGCTGGAATCAAAGGATGAGATCAAGCGCCGCATCGAGCAGGCGGCGAAATTCGTACCACTCGACCAACTCTGCCTGTCGCCGCAGTGCGGCTTCGCCTCGACCGAGGAGGGCAATATCCTCGCGGAGGAAGAGCAGTGGGCGAAGCTGGGCATGATTGTGGAATTAGCCGAGGACGTCTGGGGATGACTCAACGCACTAAGCCGCCGTTTCGCGCCGATCACGTCGGCAGTCTGTTGCGGCCGGCGGCGCTGAAACAAGCGCGCGAGCGGCGCGCCAAGGGTGAGATCGACGCGGCCGCGCTGAAGGTGGTCGAGGACCGCGAGATCGCGCGCGTTATAAAAAAGCAGGAGGAGGTCGGCCTGCAATCGATCACTGACGGCGAATTCCGCCGCTCCTGGTGGCATCTCGATTTCCTCTGGGGCCTCGACGGCGTCGAGAAACACGTGATGGACACCGGTGTCGCTTTCGCCGCCGTCACCACGCGCAACGAAGGCGTCAAGGTGACCGGCAAGATCGGCTTCACGTCGCATCCGATGATCGAGCATTTCAAGTTCGTCGCCGCCAACACCACGCGGACGCCGAAGATCACCATCCCGGCGCCGTCGGCGCTCTATGGCCGTCCGGCGCTGCCGCCGATCGATAAGACGATTTATCCGACGCTCGAGCCGATGTTCGAGGATCTCGGCCAGGCTTATCGCAAGGCCGTGCGCGCCTTTGCCGACGCCGGCTGCCGTTATCTGCAGCTCGACGAGGTGTTCATCGCCATGCTGTGCGACGACGGCTACCGGCAGAAGATGGTCGCGCGCGGCGACGATCCGGAGCGCCTTGGTGCGCTCTATGCCGACCTGATCAACACCGCGATGTCGGACATTCCCCCCGACATGACCATCACCATGCACATGTGCCGCGGCAATTACAAATCGACCTACATGGGGTCTGGCGGCTACGAGAAAGTGCAGGAGATCCTGTTCAACAAGATCAAGGTGCACGGCTTCTTCATGGAATACGACAGCGACCGTGCCGGCGGTTTCGAGCCGCTACGGCTGCTACCGAAGGACAAGACCGTGGTGCTCGGGCTCGTTACGTCAAAGACCGGCCGGCTGGAGTCGAAAGACGAGCTCAAACGCCGCATCGAGCAGGCGGCGAAATTCATTTCGCTCGACCAGCTTTGCCTGTCGCCGCAATGCGGCTTCGCCTCGACCGAGGAGGGCAATACGCTGGCCGAGGACGAGCAGTGGGCGAAGCTGCGGATGATCGTCGAGGTGGCTGAGGAAGTCTGGGGCGCCTAGCGCTCGATCCGGTTGGCAACATTGACCGGGCGGTCTCGATCAGCGGTCCGGCCACCCAATCCGCGCCGATGAGCGGCGTAACCTGGATATTGCGCAGAAGTCCGCGCCGCAAACCCGGATCGAAATAGCGCATCGTGCGTTCGTTGAGGTCGATGATACGTCCGGGCATCAGCGGTCCGACGTCGTTGATGCGGACGATCGCCTGCTTGTTGTCGACCTGAACGAGGGCAAATGCCGCCTGGTATTTCCTGCCGAAACGGACTCCGCCGAACTGCGCACGCAACTCGGTCTGGATCGCGGCGGTCCAGCCCTCGTCGTTATAGGACTGACCCGAGGCGGTCTCCGTGGTGCCGGCATCGAAGTCATAGGGATTGTTCGGATTGTACATCGACGCGATGCCGGTGATGGCCGGCCCGGCAGCGACGATGGTCTGCCGGCGCGGCAGGTCGGCAAGGCTCACCAGCTTCAGCGGTGCAGAAGGAGGGGAACGGACGATCGCTTCTTGTGCTTCCGACGGCTTCAGAGCGATGGAGCGGCTTGCCACGGCGGGGATGGCGACCACCACGTAATCGGGGATCGATATCACCGCGAATTCGCCGGGTGCGGCGGGGCTGCCATCCTTGATCGCCATGATGGCAATGCAGGCGCCCAGCGCGATCGCGCCGGTGCGTCCCATCGAAGCTTTGACAGCCATTCTGGCAAACAGCGAAAACCAATCGCTGACTGGCATTCTGCCCCCGACAATGCTTGCAGCGCGTCCATAGAACGTCTGCCCTCATAAGCCCGCGTAAAACGGCACGGCGAAAACCGAATTAAAATTGCAATAACCGGAGGCCATGGTTAAGGAATTCGAAAGCGCTGCCATGCCAGCGCGGCCGGCCGGGAACGACGCAGGAGAGAGCGACTGTGACAGGACTTGTTGCGGGCAAAACCGCCATCGTCACCGGCGGCGGACGCGGTATCGGGCGCGGTATCGCCATGCTGATGGCGGCGGAAGGCGCGCGCGTGGTGGTGTGCGATATCGGCGCCAGCCTGCAGGGGCAGGGCAACGACGCCGGCCCGGGGCAGGCGGTGGTCGACGAGATCAAACGTGGAGGCGGGCAGGCGATCGCCTCGACGCTCTCCATCACCGATCCGAAAAACGCCGAGCAGATCGTCAAGGCCGCGATCGACGCCTTCGGCCGCGTCGACATCCTGGTCAACAACGCCGGCATCCTGCGCGACGTCATCTTCCATAAGATGAGCTGGTCCGACTGGTCGGACGTCATCGACGTGCATCTGCACGGTTCGTTTAACATGAGCCGAGCGCTGGCGCCGCTGTTCCGCGAGCAGAAATCCGGCGCCTACGTGCACATGACATCGACCTCCGGGCTGGTCGGCAATTTCGGCCAGGCCAACTACATGGCGGCCAAGCTTGGCATCATGGGCCTGTCGCGCGGCATCGCGCTCGACATGGCGCGCTTTAACGTGCGCTCGAACTGCATCGCGCCCTTCGCCTTCACGCGCATGATCGAGTCGATTCCCGCGCAGACGGAGGACGAGAAGCGCCGCATCGACAAGTTCCGCGAGATGACGCCGGAGAAGATCGCGCCGCTCGCGGTCTATCTCGGCGCCGACGCGGCCGACGGGATCAGCGGCCAGGTGTTCGGCGTGCGCAACAACGAGATCTATCTGTTCAACCAGCCGCGCCCGATCCGCACCCTGCATCGCTCGGACGGCTGGACGCCCGCCAAGATCGCCGAGCAGCTCAAGGGCGCCTTCGCGTCCTCGCTCACACCGCTGGAGCGCTCGGAAGAGGCCTTTAGCTGGGACCCGATTTGAATACCGCGTTGCCCAGTGCGCGGCGGATGTGTCAGTAGATAACCATGACCAAACGCCCCATCGAACCCGACCAATACGCCGACATCCGCGAAGGCGTGCGCGCGCTCTGCGCCAAGTTCCCTGGCGAATACTGGCGCGCGCTCGACCGCGAGCGCGCCTATCCCAAGGACTTCGTCAACGCGCTCACGGAATCCGGCTATCTCGCCGCGCTCATTCCGGAGGAGTACGGCGGCAGCGGGCTCGGCATCGGCGCCGCCGCGGCGATCCTCGAGGAGGTGCACGCCTCCGGCTGCAACGGCGCTGCCTGCCATGCGCAGATGTACACGATGGGCACCATCCTGCGTTACGGCAACGCCGAGCAGAAGCAGATCTATCTGCCCGCTATTGCCAGCGGCGACCTGCGGCTGCAGGCTTTCGGCGTGACCGAGCCGACCTCGGGCACGGACACGCTCTCCTTGCGCACCGCCGCGCGGCGCGAGGGCAACGATCATTACGTCATCAACGGCCAGAAGATCTGGACCTCGCGCGCCGAGCATTCCGATCTCATGCTGCTGTTGGCGCGTACCACGCCGCGCGAGCAGGTGAAGAAGCGCACCGACGGCCTCTCGGTCTTCCTCGTCGACATGCGGCTGGCGCAAGGCACCAGCCTCACCATCACGCCGATCCGCACCATGATGAACCACGCCACCACGCAGGTGTTCTTCGACGACCTGCGCGTGCCGGCGGAGAATCTCATCGGCGAGGAGGGCCAGGGCTTCCGTTACATCCTCGGCGGCATGAACGCCGAGCGCATCCTGATCGCGGCCGAATGCATCGGCGACGCCAAATGGTTCATCGCCAAGGCTTCCGCGTATGCAAAAGAGCGCGAGCTGTTCGGCCGGCCGATCGGCAAGAACCAGGGCGTGCAGTTCCCCATTGCGCGCGCCTACGCGCAGATGCGCGCCGCCGAGCTGATGGTGCATGAGGCCGCGCGCAAATACGAAGCGGGCGAAGACATCGGGCCGGAGGCGAACATGGCCAAGCTGCTCGCCGCCGACGCCTCCTGGGCTGCCGCCGACATGTGCGTGCAGACGCATGGCGGTTTCGGCTTCGCCGAGGAATACGACGTGGAGCGCAAGTTCCGCGAGGCGCGCCTCTATCAGGTGGCGCCGATCTCCACCAATATGATCCTGTCCTACATCGCTGAGCACGTGCTCGGCCTGCCGCGGTCGTATTGAGATGACTCTGCCGCTCGAAGGCCTCCTCGTCGTTTCGGTCGAGCAGGCCGTCGCCGCGCCGCACTGCGCCTGCAAGCTCGCCGACGCCGGCGCGCGCGTGATCAAGGTCGAGCGGCCGGAAGGCGACTTCGCCCGCCGTTATGACAGCCTGGTGCACGGCGAGAGCGCCTATTTCGTCTGGCTCAATCGCGGCAAAGAGTCGGTGGTGCTCGACCTCGCCAAACCGGCTGACAAGGCGGTGCTCGAGGCCATGCTCGCCAAGGCCGACGTTTTCATCCAGAACCTCAAGCCCGGCGCGTTGGCCAAACTCGGCTTTCCCTTCGAGCGCCTGCGCAAGACCTATCCGCGGCTGATCTGCTGCTCGATATCGGGTTACGGCGAGAGTGGGCCTTACGCGCAGCGCAAGGCCTACGACATGCTGATCCAGGCGGAGTCGGGGCTGTCCTCGATCACCGGCGGGCCTGAAGCGCCGGCGCGCGCCGGCGTCTCGGTGGTCGATATCGCCGCCGGCTTGAACGCCTACGAGGCGATCCTGGAGGCTCTGCTCAAGCGCGGCCGCACCGGTGAGGGCGCCGCGATCATGATCTCGATGTTCGACGCCATGGCCGACTGGATGACGGTGCCGCTGCTGCAGCACGAGGGCGGCGACCCGCCCAAGCGCATCGGGCTTGCGCATACCTCGATCGCGCCCTACGGCGCCTTCAAGACCCGCGATAACGGCGATGTGCTGATCTCGATCCAGAACGACCGCGAGTGGGTCGTCCTCGCCGAGCATGTCATGGGCGACAAGGCGCTCGCGCAGGATCCGGACTTCGCCACCAATGTCGAGCGCATGAAGCGGCGCGCCGAGACCGACCGCCGCGTCGCGGCTGCCTTTGCCAAGATGGACGTCGAGCCGCTGTGCGAATTGCTGGCGCGCTATGACATCGCCTTCGGCCGCATCAATGACACCGCGCTGCTCGGCAAGCATCCGCACTTGCGCCGGGTCACGGTCGGCACGCCCACCGGCCCAGTGCACATGCCGCCGCCTGCCGCGATCCACGATGGCCGGACGCGCGATTACGGCCCAGTCCCGGCGCTCGGGCAGCATACGGAAGCAGTGAAAAGGGAGTTTGGGACGACGTGACGGACCTTGCCGGCTCGGGCAAAGTCGCGCGCCAAACAAGAAGGACGGAACGCATCATGGAAATCGGATTCATCGGGCTGGGCAACATGGGACAGCCGATGGCGCGCCGGCTGATCGAGGCGGGGCACAAGCTGGTCGTTTACGACACGCGCAACGACGCGGTGGCGCCGCTGGTGGCGCTCGGCGCCCAGCTCGGCTCATCGCCGCAGGATGTCGCCGACCGCGTCGAGACGGTGATGGCGAGTCTTCCCTCGCTGGCGATCTCCGAGAAGGTGGCGACCGGCGACGGCGGCGTCATCCACGGCAAGCGCGTGAAACGATTCATCGATCTGTCGACCACCGGTTCGCGCGTGGCGGCCAAGATCGCCGCAACGCTGGCCGCGAAGAACATCGTGCAGATCGACAGCCCGGTGTCGGGCGGGGTCGGCGGCGCCAACAAGGGCACGCTGGCGGTGATGGTCTCCGGCCCCAAGGCCGAGGTCGATCTGGTCAAGGACGCGCTTGCCGTGTTCGGCAAGGTCTTCATCATCGGCGAAAAGCCGGGCATGGCGCAGACCATGAAGCTCGCCAACAATTTCCTCTCCGCCACCGCGATGGCGGCGACCGCCGAGGCCGTCGCGATGGGCGTGAAGGCAGGGCTCGATCCCAAGGTGATGATCGACGTCATCAACTCAGGCTCCGGCCGCAACACCGCATCGGAAGGCAAATTCCCGCCGTGCGTGCTGCCGCGCACGTTCAACTACGGCTTCGCCACCGGGCTGATGCTCAAGGATGTGCGGCTCTGCTTCCAGGAAGCCACCGACCTCAACGTCCCCAGCACCGTGATGCGCACGGTGCTCGATCAGTGGGAGACGACCAACACCGAATACGGCGCCGACAGCGATCTGACCGAAATCGTCAAGATGGTGGAGAAACGCGCCGGCGTGATCGTGGGCGCGGAGAAGAAGGCATGAGCGACATCCACGAGGTCTTCGCCGTCTGCTACGCGCGGCACGCGCGCAAGCGGTCGGAGAACTACATCTTCGGCGACCCGCACGACGAGATGACCTCGATCTCCTATTACGTCTGGGTGATCAAGGGGCCGCACGGCGTGTTCGTCGTCGACACCGGTTTCGACGACGTCGCGGCCAAGGAGCGCGCGCGTCAACTTCTGCATCCGGTCGGCGAGG
>Ga0134124_10000312_pt1 | contig 42755 bp, 34 predicted proteins | sample KB304_FD_96880 | JGI IMG/M metagenome (GOLD analysis project Ga0134124, IMG submission 96880) | Terrestrial soil microbial communities without Nitrogen fertilizer from Kellogg Biological Station, Michigan, USA - KB3-0-4 | ecosystem: Environmental > Terrestrial > Soil > Unclassified ...
GACTTCTGACCTCTGACCTCTGACCTCTGACTTCTGACCTCTGACCTCTGACTTCTGACCTCTGACTTCTGACCTCTGTCCTCTGGCTACTCCGTCGCGTGTTGTCGCCAGAGCCGCTCCCACGCTTCGTTGGGTTCAACCAGCTTCAAGCCTACCATGCGTTGGCCGCCGTCGCGCCATACTGACTCGACGATTGCGGTCGTCTCGAAGTCATGAGAAGGAAGCGTTACCTTTAGCAAGGTGCCCGGCTCGAGCTCGTGAGCGGTGTGGAGCCTCAAACCGGACGGGCTTATTTCTTCTATGCTCATCTCATCGGCGAAAGCGGCCAGATGCGATGTATTGCCTTCGACGCGCGCCTTCATCGACACCTTCACGCGAGGCTCCGCGCGGCGGTCTTCGTCGCGCTCCTCGGAGTCCCGGGCGTCAGTGGCTTCCGCTACCAAATCGTCGTAACAAAGGGCACACACCTGGCGATAACCAAGATGCGCGACAGCCGCCACCTCCGGGAGCTGTGTAATGTTAACTATCTGACTCGTACGCTCGTTGCAGCGGTCGCATAAGCCCGACATACGAAACACTCCTTCAGCGCTGAGAAGACAATTGGGATGCTGGAGAGATGTTGCTTTCCAGAAATCATTGAAGCAGACCCGATCGGGATGGCGTCAGTATAAGCAGATTTCCTTTTCGACTCAACAGGATTTCGCGAGTTTCACTACAAACCTTGAAAAACAACCCTTGAAACAGGATGGACAGGATTAACAGGATGGCGAGGAACCCGGTTAATCCTGTCCATCCCTGTTTGAGTTGTCTCTCACTCGCAAGCTAATCGAACCGAGTTTCACTACAACCCTGAAACAGGATGAACAGGATTGAAAAGAATCCTGTCTATCCCTGTTTGAATTGTCCCTCTCTCGCGCAAGCTAATCTATCCTGTCCATCCCTGTTTGAGTTGTCCCTCTCTCGCAAGCTAATCGAGCCGAGTTTCACTACAACCCTTGAAACGGGATCGACAGGATGAACAGGATTGAAAAGAATCCTGTCTATCCTGTCCATCCCTGTTTGAATTGTCTCTCTCTCGCGCAAGCTAATCTACCCGAATCGCGATCGCCGCGCGCGGCCGCTTCATGATCCGGCTGTAGATGTTTCCAATTCTTTTCATCAGCCCGTATTTCTTATCGAGCAATCGTTGCGCCTTGTCTTCCTCCGCCCCGTCGATGATCCTGGCGGTGGCCTCGACCCACTCGCCTTTCGGACCGCCTCGAATATCACAGGGCATAATTCGTACTCTCGGGTTGTTTCGTATGCGTTTCACCTTCCCCGCTTCCGCGAGCGAGTAAATGTAAAGCTCATCACCGTCCTGGGCGAACCACACCGGCGTCGCCACGGCTGCGCCCGTCTTGCGATAGCTTTCGAGACTCAAGTACTTCTGGTTTGCGAACGGATCAAGCTTTACGTTGCTCATCTATTCCTGGTAGCTTCCGCCGGATCGCCGCTGAGGCGCTTGCCACTCTCGCGATCGAACACGGCGTTTCTCAAGAACTGTTCGGTCGTCCAGGGTGGCGCGCCGCCGCCAAGGTACTTGTGAAACCACTCGAGGTGAGCCGTGTAGTACAAGCCCATCTCGTACCAACTCGGCCAGTGACCCGCATTTGAAAAAATGACCAGCTTGGAAGGCACATTCATCTTTTGAAGCGCGGTGAAAAACTGAAGCGACTGTGTGTAAGGTATCCGGTAGTCGCGTTCGCCGCTGATCACCAGCGCGGGCGTTTTGAAGTTCTTCACCGAATTTCCGGGCGACCACTTCTCGTAGAGCGGTGAATTCCACGGCTGGCCCTTCAAATCCCATTCAGGAAACCAGAGCTCTTCAGTCTCGCCGTAGAAGGACCGGTTGTCGAAGATCCCCATCATGGTTGCGATCGCCTTGAAACGATCGGTGTGGCCCTCGAACCAATTCATCATGTAGCCGCCGTACGACCACCCCATCGCTCCCATTCGGTTGCGATCGACATAGGGCAGCTTCTCGAGCGCATCGGTGACTTTCATCAAGTCTTCAAAGACCGCGCCCGCCCAGTCGCCGGATATCTCAGCGGTGTAATCCTGACCACGGCCGGTAGAACCATGCGGGTTCGAGAACGCAACGACGTAACCGGCTCCCGGATAGATCTGCCAGTCCCCTCGCAACGCATCGGACCACTGCGACTGCGGGCCTCCGTGGACGTTGAGTATCACGGGATACTTCTTGTTCGGATCGAAATCGTGCGGCTTGACGATGAACACCTGGGTCTTGGTTCCTCGCGCGCCCTCGACCCACATCGTTTCGGCGGGCCGGATGTCGACCTCGCTCGCCACTGCGTCGTTGACGTGAGTAAGCCTGGTCGCAGAACCGGCTTTGCCGCCGCTTATCTCTGCGCTGAACATCTCGACGGGCTCGGCGATCGAAGTGCGAGTGTAGAGCAGCCGCTTGCCGCCCGACGCCACCTCCCACTCGAAGATTGTCTTGTCGGCGGCGATTTGTGTAATGGACTTCGACGCGAGCTCGACTCGATTGATTGGATTCTGTCCTTCGACCGGCGCCGAAAAGTACATTGCTTTCGAGTCGTCCGCCCATTGAAAGTCATCCACCCAATTGCGAAACGATTCGGTCAGCACGGTTGACGTTCCCGTAGCGCGGTCGTAGATCGCCAGCCGAAAAAGATCCGATTCATAAGCCGGTTGCTTCTGCATTCGATAGCCGATGTATTTGCCGTCGGGCGAATACTTCGGGCTTCCGTCAAAGGCCGGATTCGAGGCGGTGATGTTTCTAGCTTGAGCTCCAGCCTCCGACAGCGAAATCAACCACAGATCATTGTTAGTCGAAGTAGCAGGCACCTTGTCGCGGTTCGAGACGAACACAAACTCCTTCCCGTCAGGTGAGAAGTCATACTGTAGCGGTCCGCCGAGTTGAAACGGCGGCGAATCAAAATCGCCAGGCGTCAGGTCACGAGCTTTGCCGGTTGCGGCATCAGCCAGGAAGACGTGCGTCCGGGTTCCGTCCTTCCATTCGGTCCAATGACGATAGAGAAGCGCATCGGCGGTGTGCGCCTTCAGCGGGCCCTTCGACCACGTTTCGGCGATCTTCTTATTGCAGGCGTCATCGCCGCATTCGGGATAGACGTCCGAGGAGAACGCTATCCATTTGCCGTCCGGTGACCACAACGGATCGGACACGCCGGTCGAGATGCTGGTCAACTTCTTTGCTTCTCCGCCGGCCGCCGGCATCAGGTAGAGCTGAGGGCCCCCATCGTTCGCGCTGATGTACGAAATCCATTTGCCGTCGGGCGAAAATGCCGCCGAGAATTCACTCTTATCGCCGGTCGTAAGCTGCCTTACGTTCTGGCCGTCGGCATTCATCATCCAGACGTGGCTGTTGCGCTTTGCGCGCGGGAAGTCCGAAGTCGTCAAGACGTAGATGATCGAACGCCCATCGGGCGACACGTGCACGTCCGAGATCGACTTGATCCGATAGAGGTCTTCGATTGTGAATGCGCGCTTTTGCGCGGCAGCAGAAATGACCGTAATAAGCAAAAAGATTGTGACGAGTAACGACTTCCTTCTCATTTGTACGCCTCCACAAGATAGGATGGTGATCGCAATTTCGGTCCGGCTGGAATTCCTTAACAAGCTATTCGCCGAATGCAACGACCTCGGCGAGTTGAGACGCCTCGAGATCGTTACTCTCTGTTTCTGAATACCTGGCGAATAGTTCGCCGAGTGCTTCCTCCCCGCACACCTGCCCATTGCTGACGAACCGCTCTACTTCTAACGTTCCGTCGTCAAGGAACTCAATCTCCCAGCGCTCACCGGGAACGGCAGCAATCACCATAATTGCTTCGTCCCGATTATGGCCCAAGCTGTAGGTCAAAGACATGATCGCTGATGCCCTCACACTATCAAGCCGTAAGCTCCTCACTCACTTCCCACAACTTTCGCGCGGCTTCTCGATCGTATGACGCATCCGATGACCTTTCCTGCTTACGTCTCGCGAAATACTTTCCGCTCACGCCCTCGACCTCGGGCGAACTGGCTAGATAGATCGATGTGCGTGCTCCGCGCTCCGGGCCCATCGTTACCAGAGCTATCAACGCCTGCAGAAGTTTCGGCAGCCCGCGGAACAGATTAGTTCCGACCGCTCCGGGATGCAAACAGTTCGCGGTTACGCCCGTACCTTCAAGCCGTCGAGCGAGTTCATAAGTGAACAACACGTTCGCCAGCTTTGAATTCGCGTAGGCGCTGAACGCGCTGTAGTCTCTTCCTATCACCCACCCGCCGATGTCGATCTTGCCATACTTGTGAGCCGTCGAGGCGACGTTGACTATCCGAGCTGTTGCGCTTCGCTTCAACACGTCGACGAGCACGTTGGTGAGCCGGAAGTACCCCAGGTGATTGATCGCGAAAGTGATCTCGACGCCCTCTTCATCGAGCGAGCGCTCCCGCATCAGAACTCCTGCATTGTTGACAAGGACATCGAGGCGATCGTGTTGCTGCTTGAACTCATTAGCGAATTGTTCGATCGATTTCTGCGAACCAAGATCGCAAGTCATCAACTCGATCCTGTCATTGCGGCTTCTGTGCCTGATCTCGCGCTGGGCAGTTTCGCCGCGGTCTCGATCACGACAGAGCATCACGACCGTCGCGCCGAGTTTCGCGAGGCCGACTGCGGTTTCTTTACCTATGCCTGCGTTGGCTCCAGTGACGAGGCAGACCTTGTTGGTCATTTGAGGAGTCATAGTTTTGATAGAGCACATGTCATCGTTTTGATAGTGCACATGTCATCGTTTTGATAGTGCACATGTCATCGTTTTGATAGTGCACATGTAGGGGCGGCCCTCCGTGGCCGCCCCTCGCCGGATGTTGAAGGCGTTGGTAACCAGGGAGGGGCGGCCACGGAGGGCCGCCCGTACAAGTCTATGTCAACGCTTGTTCGAAGTCGTCGATGATCTCTTCGGTGGCTTCGATTCCGATTGAAGCACGGATCAGACTATCGGTGATGCCCAACCGCCGGCGGTCTTCGGGCGCCATCCCTGAGTGTGAAGTCGTCGCAGGCCGAGTAAGCAAAGTCTCAACTCCGCCAAGACTCGGGGCGATGATCGGCAGCTTTGCTTTGTGCATGAACTTTTCAGCGGCCTCAACCCCGCCTTTTATCTCGAAGCTCAGCATGCCGCTAAACCCATCGAACAATTCGCGCGCGCGCACGTGCTGCGCCGAGCTCTCGAGTCCGGGGTAGTTCACATGATCGATCGCGGGGTGACCTGCCAGAAACTGCGCGATCTTTAACGCGCTCTCATTTTGATGCCGCACTCTCAGCACAAGAGTCTTCATCCCGCGATGAAGAAGAAACGCCGCGTGAGGGTCCATCGAGCCGCCAAGGTGATTGAGCTTGTGGGTGATCTTCTCAATCAGATCGGCGCGTCCGATACACGCGCCGCCGACGATGTCCGAGTGCCCGTTCAAATACTTGGTGCAACTGTGAAGCGAAACATCAAAGCCCCACTCGGCGGGCCTGAAGTTGATGGGACTCGCGAACGTGTTGTCGATCATCGAGACCAGGCCGTGCTCTTTTGCGAACGCGGACGCCGACTTCAAATCCGTTACCTGAAGCGTCGGATTGGACATCGCCTCAACGTAGAGGGCTTTTGTGTTTGGCCGGAGCTTCGCCTTCCATGTTTCCGGTTTGTCCCCGTCGATGAAATCGAATTCAATCCCGAAGCCCGCGAAGTCCTTTGTCAGAAAATCGTGTGTTCCGCCATACAGACAGTCCTGCGCAAGCAAGTGATCGCCGGCCGACAAAACCGTCAACAGAGTCGTGCTAATGGCCGCCATTCCGCTGGCGGCGACCAGCGCCGCTTCGGCATTCTCGAGCGCCGCGAGCTTCCGATGAAGCGCAAGATGATTTGGTGAATTGTTGAGTCGAATGTAACGAATGTCGTGATAGCTTTCTTCGCCGGCGTATTCATACATCGCGGTTTGAAAGATCGGAAGACTCACCGCTCCCATGATGCGCGGCTCGGGTTCTCCGGCGTGAATGACTTTTGTTTCAATGCGCTTGAAGGTTTTCATAGATGAGATATTCTCGCCGATGCCGCCACAAGGCGCAAACTTGGTAGTGTTCGGGTTCTACGTCGCTGAATAACTTCCGCGTGCTTTGCGGTCCTTTGCGTCTTTGCGCTGAGTATTGTTTTTTATCTATTCAATACCCAATACTCAGCGCAAAGACGCAAAGGACGGCAAAGCACGCGAAGGCTGGATTAACGTTTAAGAGGTGCTACGTTTAAGGAAGGTTTTCGATCTTGACCGGCTCGACCGGCTCCGCCAGTTCAAACCCAAACACTCGCGAATAAAAATACAATTCGCCGTCCAGCGAGCGCTTGATGTTCTCCGCCTTGCGGAAACCATGCTGCTCGCCTTCGAACGCAACGTACGCGACCGGCAGTCCTTTCTTGAGCGCCGCTTCGTACATCATCTCCGCCTGGTTGGGAGGCACGACCTTGTCTTCGAGCCCCTGGAACAGGATCATCGGACACGACAGGCGCTCCGTGAAATGAATCGGTGAGCGCTGCCAGTACACGTCTTTGCGTTCAGGATAAGGTCCGACGAGGCTGTCGTTGTAGCGCGATTCGAATTTATGACAGTCCTGTTCGAGCAGCTCGATGTCGCTTATGCCGTAGTAGCTCGCACCCGCTTTGAAGACGTCGCGAAACGTCAGCGCCGCCAGTGTAGTGTAGCCGCCCGCGCTGCCGCCGCGAATGATCAGCCGGTTGCCGTCGGCTTCGCCACGCTCGACCAGATAACGCGCGCCGTTAACGCAATCATCCACGTCGACCACTCCCCACTGCCCGTTCAGCCGTCGCCGGTAATCGGTGCCGTAGCCGGTGCTTCCGCCGTAGTTCACATCCAGCACGCCGAAGCCACGGCTGGTCCAATACTGAATCGTGAGTTTGAGAGCGGTATTCCCCGAGTGAGTCGGCCCGCCGTGACTGATCACTATCAATGGCGGACGTTCGTTTTCGGGCGCTTGAAAATCCGCGTTCGCCGGTGGATAGAAAAACGCGTGCGCGCTTAGAGAGTTTTCAGTCGGAAACTCGACGGCTCGAGGGACCGACAGATAGCCGCTGTCAACTTCTATGCTGCTCGACTGGCGAAGCACGTCTAGTTCGCGCGTTGCGAGATCCAGAGAGATGATCGACACGGTTGCCGACGGCGACGCTCCACAGAAAAGCGCGCGACCCGAAGATGCTTGCACGCTGTTGATTTCGGTATAAGGAACATTGATCGAATCGAGTCTGCGTATTTCGGTATCGATGCTCGCCAACTGCCAGACGCCGTCTTCACAATACGCGCAGATGATTCGGTCCTCCGACTCGAACGCGTAGGTCGACATTCGGAAGACCCACTGCGGCGCCCCGAACTCGGCAGGCTGTTCGAACAACGGCTCTACGCCCTTTTCACCGATCCGATAAAGATTCCACCACCCACTTCGATCCGAGACGAAGTAAAGGACGCCGCCGGGTGACCATTGAGGTTGGAATATCGATTCAGTCTGTCCACCCGCGACCAGTTCGGACTTCATGATCCGACCAGCGTCATCCAGTTCCCCAATCCAAAGCTCGCATCCATCCCACGGCATATTGGGATGATTCCACGTGAGCCACGCGAGCCGGGTTCCGTCGGGGCTCAATCGCGGCGATGAATAAAAATCATTGCCCGAAGCGATCACTTCGCCGCCCGAGTCACCCGCCAGATCGACCTTCACCAACGTGTTAGCAGCGTCTTGATCGCTCAGCGTGTGGTCTTCACGAACGCAGAACATCAAATTGCGGCGCCGATCGATCACACCGTCGGCGTAACGCAGCTTCTCACCCGAAGTTATCGGCTCAGGAACCTGCCCCTGCGATTGCCGGTAGAGTTGCTGATCCTTAAAGTTGGAAAAATAGACCACGCCATTATCAACGATGTAAGCTCCACCACCGTACTCGTGCACCGTTGTCCGGGCATTGAATCCCGGCGGCGTGACGTCGTCGATATTCCCGTCGGGCGTTCGGCGCACGATGACGCTGCGGCCGCCTTCGGAAGGACGGCCCTCTATCCAATAGACGTCGTCACCGTCGAGTGCGATCTCGTTCAGCCCGATCGTACCCGCGACGATCAGGTCAGAGGTGATCGGCGACTTCCACGAGCCAAAGGAGCATGTTTTTGGTTTGATCAAGGATGAACTATCCCCATGAGGTTAGGAACTCAACGCGGTCCTTCATATCGTCCGCCGACAATGAACGGACTATTCTCAGGATGCGGCGCATCTGCTCACCCGGTGAGTATCGCCGTTGCTGCGCGAGTATTATTCCGGCGTGTGATCTATTCTGATCCATCCAATCGCGATGAATTCGGCAGAAGTCTCGCGTATTGAAGCTACACAAGACGCGACCTTGTTCTGCGGCGTAGGCTAAGTGCTCTTCGTCGTCGCGACCTGCCATGCGCGCCTCCCTCGTAGTGACAACATCAATTGTGTTGTCGCGCAAGGCTTTAACCAGGGCCTTGTCCAAAGAGTCGTCATCGAGATATAAGCGAATTGTCACTAACGGCTCTGGAGAGACAAGTAATGCTCTTGTTCTAACCTATCCGCTTCAACCTCTTCGGCTGCAATCTCGGCGTCTATCTCATCGCGGTTGGCGTGGTAATGGGCAAGCGCCGCGTAAACTTGAGCGAGGGACAAGTGTCCTATCCGGCCTGCGATCTCTTCGGGTCTTAGCCCTAGATTGTACCAAGTTGCGATTCGATTAACGGTGATTCCCGTCCCGTCAATGGTTGGGCGCCCGCCGCGTACACCCTGATCTCGAATGATGAAGTCACCTATTGAACTTTTCTTTATTTCTACGGGATATTGGCGAGCGAACTCTCCTCCATCCGCGAGCAGATCGGCAAACGACGGATCGGCAATCGCTCGTTCGAGAATCACGCGCAACGATCCCTCGAGCCAAGTAACAGCCTCGATCCTTTCTTGGTTGTCGGGAACTAACTCACAATCGTCTGGCCTAACTTGGCCTTGTCGAGCCAAATCCTCGGTCTCGATAGTCCTTAGCTGTAATGGTGTCGCGGCGTACTTGATGTCTTCATTTAGATTGTAAATCGTTCGTGCCTGTCTATCCGTTAACCCCGGCACCAGTTTTGGCAAGCGTTGAGTGATCTGTGCCTTGATTGATTCACGACCGGTGCATATCAAAGCGGACAAGGCGGAATGAAAAACTACGTGCCGGAACTCTGCAAGCGAGATATGATACCCGCCATCAAAGAACTTCAAGGCGCGAATGATTCTGCGATACTTTTCTTCCTGGTTGAAGATGCGCTGAAACGGTTCCCACAACTCAGCAATACGTGCCGCATCAGCCCGCGTGAGTGTCTTTTCAGAAACTGAATTCGGTGATACGTAGGCCCTGGCGTAAAAGCCCACACCGATTTGCGGAAGGTGACGGGACTCTCCAGAGTCCTCGACAATAGTTGTTATCCAGGTCCCCCACAAAGCGATGGGAGTCGGGTGAACTACTCTGGACAAAACAATCAATCGCATTATGAGTTGTTTGGCTTCCGCAATTCGCGGGTCGTCGGAGCCTGTCACGCCATCTAACGAGATGTAGAGACGGTGCGTGTAAACACCCCAATCAAGTCTTTGCCGAGCTTTGACCAACCAGCGCCAATCCTCACACTCTGTCGCCGACTCGTTTGTTAGCAAATCCTTTCGCCAGTTGTTTGAGATGATTTCCTGCAGATGAATGTCACTACCAATCCGCACTTCATCTCTAACAACATCATAGTGTTCTTCAAGACGAAAAAGACAAGACACTTCTGCGCGCATGGCCTACTTCCTTTTGCTGGTGCTCAAATGGATGCTCCCAAGGGCTGATTGGGATGAATAGCCGCCAGCCAAACACTCCAATCCTATAACGCTGCCGCGGTTCAATCAATAAGTCCGAGAGTCGATCTGGCAAAATTCTTCAAAAGCTCAACGCTAAATTCGAGGTGTCTTTGATTTTGCAATCAGCTTCATCCTCTCGTGAAGAACAGTCGCGCTCCGAGTAGGCTCAATGCAAGCACAAGCATGAGACCGAGCGCTCCAAGGACCTGATCAACCGGCTTCACGCCTGTCCACTGAAGATAGTGAATTCTGTACAAAGCGTCTATGCGGTCCGTATCCGCGCCGCGTTGGCTGAGTGCCAGGCGATTCCAATCCAGGTCGATCCGAATCCCCGTGTCGGTCATAAGGGTACTGCCGTCAATGCTCACGATCGTGCCATAGCGAGCCGGGTTCATGGAAATTGCGTCATTCACCAACGCGCGGATCTCATCAGTCGAGGGATCATTCCTGAGTTGCACCGTACGCGGATCGTAAGTAAGCCAACCTCGGGAAGTTCGGGCCAGAAGATGCTCACCAAGAATGGTTCTTACCAGGCGCACTTCCAGCCACGCGGGATCGGGCGTTACCTTGATTTCGCTTTCGAACGGATAACTCTTCACCGGCAATGCCTCGTATGCGCCCGAATAGCCAGGCTTCAGAAAGAAGAACGCTCCTGTGACCGCCCATCCAATCAGCGGCAGCAGCATAACGATGCCTGCGATGCGATGAAGCTTGCGAATGACCATTCCGCTACTTCACCACATTCAGGATCACACGCGAAGAGTGATACACGCGTTCAATCGCTTTCTGGAAGTCGGCCTCCGTAGCCTTATATATGTCGACAAACTTCTGCGGATTTCGATCCACCAGCGGGAACCAGCTACTCTGTATCTGAACCATGATCCGATGTCCCTTCATGAAGGTGTGATTCACATCGGGCATCACGTACTCGATCTTCTCGATCTTGTTTGGGGGCATCGCTTCGGGCTTTTCAAAACTCTTCCTGAACCTCGCGCGCATCGGCTCACCTCGAACAAGCATTTCGTAGCCGGCCATCTTCATCCCCGTAGGATTCGGCTGATTATCGGGCGCGTCGTCAGGATAAACGTCTATGAGCTTCACTACAAAATCAGAATCAGTTCCGGAAGTCGAAACGAACAAGCTCGCGGTCAACGGCCCGACGACGGTGACCGCATCGGCCAGGACATCGGTCTGATAGGTCAGCACATCAGGACGCCTCGACGCAAAACGCTGATCATCGACCATGTATTCGCGAGTCATCCCGATGTTGATGCTGTTGATAAAAGGCACGGGCCTGGCCGGATCGCTTATGTATTCGTCGAATGAGTTGTCCACTCCCGCCGGTTGCGAAAGCGACAGCTCGCCATTCGCGCGGATATAGAGCGCCTGCGCGCGAGCGTTCGCCGGCGGCCAGGTATCGTAGGTCTTCCATTTGTTCGAACCGGTTTCGAACACGTAAGCCTCGGGCAATTTCAGCTCGCCTTTATCTTTGAGATAGTAATTGAAGAACGGCAGTTCGATGTTCTCGCGATAGAAGACCGAAGTCTTTGAACCGAAGCGGACGTCGCCCAGTCCTTCGCCGTCGCCGCGAGACCAGCCGCCGTGAAACCACGGGCCCATCACCAGAATGTTGTAAGCGCCCGGGCTCTGCTTTTCTACTGACTTGTAGGTGTTGATCGCCCCGAAAAGGTCTTCGGCATCGAACCATCCGCCGACCGTCATCACCGCGGGTTTGATGTTCCGAAGATGCGGGCGAGTGTCGCGAGCCTGCCACCACGCGTCGTAATTCGGGTGCTCCATCATCTCGCTCCAGTAAGCGATGTTCCCGTGGAAATACTTCTTGTCGGCGTTCGCGAGCGGGCCCATCTCGAGAAAGAACTTATAGCCGTCGGGCGTGCCGTGATTGAATCGTGAACCGTCTCCGATCGCGGTGGGTTTCGGTCGGGCCTTTCCGAACCCCGAGAAGAAGTTGAACGCGTGCGGCAGAAACAATGTGCCGTTGTGATGGAAGTCGTCTCCGATGAACCAGTCGGAGATCGGCGCTTGCGGCGAGGCGGCCTTCAAGGCGGGATGCGCATCGATCGTCCCGACCGCCGTGTAAAATCCGGGATAAGAGATTCCCCACATCCCGACTCGTCCGTTGTTGTTGGGAATATTCTTCACCAACCAGTCGATCGTGTCGTAGGTGTCGCTGCTCTCATCGACGTCCGACGGTTTGCTCTTATGATCGTTCTGCGGGCGCATGTTCACGTACGTACCTTCGGACATCCATGCGCCGCGCACGTCCTGATAGACGACGATGTAGCCTTCTTTCGCGAACAGCGGCGAAGGCCCGACGCTGTCCCTGTAAGCATTGGGTCCGTACGGCGAGCAGCTATAAGGAGTGCGGTTCAGTAAGATCGGATACTTTTGCGAATTGTCCTTTGGCGCATACACCGCGGTAAACAGCTTCACTCCGTCGCGCATTGGTATCATGTGTTCGGACTTGGAGTAGTTGGCTTTGACGTCGAACGCCTGTTGCGCGTGCTGGGGTCGCTGACCGGCAGCTAGAACGAAGCAGATCAGACCGGCGCTGATTCTCAGAACTCTATTGCGTGACATATGCTTTATCCTCGCAGCGTTTGGATTACCTGCCGTGCGCTTTCCTCTGCAAATCTCTAAGCGCTCGATAGCCGATTCGTTTTACATTCTGTGATTCCAGTATGCGTCGAACTTCGGGGTCTCGAGTGAACATCTCGTACTCGGTCGCGCGATCTTCCCACGAATTAGTTATGTGCTTGATCTCGTCGCCCGGCACCGAAGCATGAATGTACAACTCGGTCACGCCGGGCTTCAATGAATTCAACTGACGCTTCCAGTAGTCGCGCACCGATTCGCCCTTGTTGCGATCGCCGTGAATCAAATAGTCCGGGTATACGGTTCCATCCGAATCCAATTGACCTCGCTGATGTGCGCCTCCTTGCGCGGCGAGCAGCTCTTGAGAGCCCATCCTCAACGGCAGATCGAACTCCTTCGCGAGACGTCGATAAACCTGAAAGTAAGCTTCGTTGTATTGAAGCGTCCCCATATGCGAATCGATGTGCGTTACATCAACGCCCGCGTCCAGCGCTTTCCTGATCTGCGCGCGAGCTTCGATGTAAGCCTGCTCGGGCGTCGAGTTCTTGTAGACGTTCATTATGTCCGGCCACAGATAGCCCTGCGGGTCGACTAGCCCCGGCACATCGCTCTTGTTGGCGATTGGTCCCCACTTGAGCGTCTTCCACTCACTCGTGTGGCACAGGTGAACTCCAAAGTCAGAGCTCGAATGCGCTTTGGCGTAAGCAGCGATCTCCGGAAACCACGGGCCCGGGACAATGATCGTCGACGAAGTAGCGAGCCCATTCTCCATCGAGTCGATCACCGCGGCATTCGCAGCATGGCTGTTGCCGACGTCGTCGACGTTGATTATCAGGACCTTGTCAGTAGCCTTGAATCCCAATCGCTCCGCGAGCGGTGAGGTGGCCGCGCCTCGATTTGCACCCACGCCTACCTGAACGATTAGCAATCCCACGAGAAACACGCGCGCCAATGCTGGTTTCGTCATCTAGTCCTCCATTTTTGTGGAAACGCAATGTTCGTAGCTCTGCAGTGAGGTGATAGTGTGTTGCTCGCACATTCGCGTTTCTCCTCTGCGTCCTCGGCGTCCTCTGCGGTTGATTCCGAGCCACTGAGCAGGAAAACCGCGGAGGACGCCGGGGACGCAGAGGACTGCTTACTGGCAACACGCTAATACCGAACTACGAACCTTCACAGCGCCGCCACACCGTCGGCGGTGGAACAAACATTTATCTCGGGCACAAGACCCGTCGCTCGCTCGTATCCCCGAGCAACCTGTTTCGAAAATTCAGCGACGCTATCAGCCTTCACAAGGTTGATCGTACATCCGCCAAATCCACCGCCGGTCATTCGCGCGCCGTAGACTCCTTCCACTTGCGTCGCGAGATCGACCATCGTGTCCAACTCCGCGCAGCTCACTTCGTAGTCCTCTTTCAAGCTGCGATGTGACGCGCCCATCAGCTCACCAAACGTGTGCAGATCGCCATGCTCGAGCGCCGCCGCGGCTTCTTCCACTCGAAGGTTCTCGGTAATAACGTGACGGCAACGCTTCCGGATCGCATCCGGCAAATCACAACCATAGCTCTCGAGATCGTCAATCGTCACGTCGCGAAGCGCGCGCACCTCTGAACGGAACCTCGCAAAATATTCAACACCTGCTTCGCATTCAGCGCGACGGTTGTTGTACTCGCTTGCCGCAAGCTTGTGCCTGATCATCGTATTGCAAATCACCAATCGCACGTCCGGAGGCAGCGGCGCCAATCGATACTCGAGTGAACGGCAGTCGAGCATCAACAAGTGGCCGGCTTGTCCGAAGCACGCGATAAATTGATCCATAATTCCGCAGCGCATGCCTACGAATTCGTTTTCCGCCTGCTGGCAGAGCTTCGCGAGCTCGAGCCGGTCGACATCGTGACCTGAAGTTTCCAGCATCGCGTACCCGGCAGCCACTTCGAGGGCGGCGGATGAGCTCAAGCCGGCGCCGATTGGAACAGTGCTGCTAACATCCAGGCCGGCGCCTTTCAAACGGTGACCCGCTCGTTCGAGCATCAAGGCAACTCCGCGAACGTAGTCGCTCCAATGCCCGCGCGCGTTCGCACGAGAGTCGTCAAGATCAATCTCAATATCATCGGAGAAACTTTGGGAGTGAATAAGCAGCTTGCGGCCGTTGCGCGGCGCGACGGTCACTCGCGTGTACAAATCGATCGCCGCGGGAAAAACAAATCCTTCATTGTAGTCAGTGTGCTCACCGATCAAGTTGACGCGTCCGGGAGCGCGATAGACAAGCTGCCGTTCAATGCGTTTCGCATCGGCGTTTTGGCTCATATCCGACGCTCGAACACCATCTGTGTAAATCCGTCAATTCCGTGTGATCCGTGGTCTATGTGTTTCGGGGAAGCCATAGACCAGTGATGACGCCGATCAGACGGATTTGCACGGATACTACAACCTTCAGTGTTCGCCTTCGCTGTCGCGTTGTTCGAGTTCCTTCATCATGCGCTGCCCTTCCAGGCTGGAGTCAGCGGGTTCCGCAGTCGCGGTTCCGCGTCTACCCAGCGCCAGCATCACCAGTCCGAAGACCAGCAGCGCCGCACCCCAAGTCAAATTTACGTTGATTCCGAGCGAGCGCTGATAGATCGCTTTGTCGCCGACCAGTCCAAAGACCGTCAGCAGCAACCCGAACAACGTGAACATCGCTCCAATCGGCAGTCTTATGTCGAGTCCCATATATTGCCCTCCCCGAGACATCTACCAGAAGATGATGTTGAGCACCAGGGTCATCGCCAACACGATCACTCCAAGTATCGCCGGACGCTGATACCATGGAAGGTGACCCTCTTTGGGTCGCTCGGTCAACGAGTAAACCAGACCGACCAGCTCCTTCTCATCGCGCCGCTTTGTCATCAGGCTCACAACAATCGTCACGACGAAGCATGAACTCCATGCGAAGATAGCAGTCCAAAAGTTCTGAGCCATCTCGCTCGGATAAATGTGCATCGCGCCGAACCACCCGCCTTTGACGCCGGCCACCGCGTTCATCGGCAACGTCAAGCCGTGATGGAGCGACGCCGCAGTAATGCCCGACAGCAGTCCCAAAAACGCGCCGTGACCAGTAGCTCGCTTCCAGAACATGCCCAGCAGGAAAGTCGCGAACAACGGCGCATTCACGAACGCAAAAACCAACTGAAGCATATCCATTATGTTGTTGAACCGGGTCGCAACATACGCCGCGGCTACCGAGACCGCTATGCCGAAGACCGTCGACATTCTTCCCATCCAGAGATAGTGCTGATCGCTCGCACCCTTTCGAATGTAGGATTGATAAATGTCGTAGGTCCAAACCGTGTTGAATGCAGTCACGTTCCCGGCCATCCCCGACATGAAGCTCGCCATCAGAGCGGTGAGTCCAACACCGAGAATCCCGGTTGGAAAGTAGTGCATTAGCATCAGCGGTATCGCCAAATCGTAGTCGAATGTGCCGTCAGGTTTTTTCGGCAAAGCGAACCCGCTCGCACCGGAGCTATAGGTGAGAGCGATGGCTATCATCCCTGGGAGGATGACAAGAAATGGGAAGAACATTTTCGGGATTGCAGCGATCAGCGGCGTCCGGCGAGCCGCCGACATGGAATTGGCCGCCATGGCTCGTTGTACGACGAGGAAGTCTGTGCACCAATAGCCGAACGACAACACGAATCCGAGACCCATCACCATCCCGAACCATTCGACTCCCATCGGATTGGCCGAAGGAGCGTTCAAGTGCTGCCACGACTCGCTCCACGCGCCGGAAGCGTAAGTCTGGCCGGTGGTCAATCCGGTGGTTGCTACTCCGGCCAGCCGTGATTGCAGACCCGACCATCCACCTGCGTCCTTCAACCCAAGAAAAACCAGCGGGAGGAACCCGAGCACGATCAAAAAGAACTGAAGCACTTCGTTGTAGATCGCCGAGGTGAGTCCGCCGAGAAAAATGTACAGGAGCACGATCACCGCCGACGCCAGCACGCTGTAGTCGAACCTCCATCCGAGCAGCGTCTGCAGTAACTTACCCATTGCGTACATCGAAATGCCCGATGAAAAAACCGTCATTGCCGCGAATGAGATCGCGTTCAACCCGCGAGTCTTCTCATCGAAACGCAGCTTCAAATACTCGGGCACCGACCGCGCACGCGAACCGTAATAGAACGGCATCATAAAAACGCCGACGAACACCATCGCTGGAATCGCGCCGACCCAGTAGAAGTGGGCAGTGGCGATGCCGTATTTCGCGCCCGACGCTCCCATGCCGATCACTTCCTGCGCGCCGAGATTTGCCGAGATAAACGCGAGCCCGGTGATCCACGCGGGAATCGAGCGCCCGGACAAAAAGAAGTCCGTGCTGGTTTTCATGTAGCGCTTCAATGCGAAGCCGATGCCCAGCACAAACACGAAGTACACCAGCATGATGATCCAATCGATTGCTGTCAGGTTCATATCCTGAGCCTCCTGAAACGAGTTGGGACTTCAAGCTAAGACTTAATCAAGAACTGCGAATGCCTTCGGATCTAAAACAAAACTTGCGCGAACGTGAGGATTGAAGCGCCGATCTAGTTGCTTGTAACAAAGGTTTCGATAGCGATTAAGGGCACTCCTGTATGGGCGGTCCTCCTTAGAACACCCGACGCCGCGAGCTTTGCGGTACTTTGCGAGCTTTGCGCAAGGAATCCGCTCGAGAAAAAAAGATACGTTGAACGCAAAGCTCGCAAAGTACCGCAAAGCTCGCAAAGCGGTTTCTTCACCGTATCGGCTCGTTAATACGAGCATTACTAACTCCGTGGCCGCCCCTTAGTGAGGAAGCACCTCCTCGAAGGAGGGGCGGCCACGGAGGACCGCCCATACAGGACTGGCGAATTCTTCGGTACACTCCACTAGTTGGAAATCGCACTATACATCTTGCGGGTATTGGTTGTCAGCCGATCGGCACCGAACCGATGCGTTCCCCGGTTACGCCTCCGAGGACGGCGCTCAACCAACCCAACCAGTCGCAGCGCGCGATGTACTTCCGGGTTGCGCATGAACCAGCGCCAGACGTTTCCGCTGCGCAGATTCTCCGCGCTCAGCAGCGTGATACCTTGATTGATGCCGATCACATCCGTGTCTACCCACCCCGTGGCTGGATTGAACGCATCGACAAATCCGTAGCGGCCCCAGACGCGCTCGCCAAATTTCTCTTTCATCGCGCGCAACGCCGTAAGGCAGATGTCCGGCGTGAACATCAAGGAGCCGCCCGCGGCCGAAGGCACAACCGTTCCGTCGATGGACGCATCGCGAGGAGGACCGCCCCAGGCCACGTATCCGCCGGCGCTATCGCTTGCGGTGATGCCCCAGATGTTTTCAGAGTAGCCGGGAAACTCTTTTGCCAGGTCGATGCAAAAAGCTCGATGGGCCCGTGTGGCTTTGATCGAGTTTTCGAAGTAATCGACGTAAGGAGGCCGGCTCTCTCTTCTGCCGCGATAATCAACCCACGCCTGCGAATACTGATGGATGAACAGCGGCGGCGCGCCTGCGAGATACGTGTAGCCTGCATAACTAATCCAGTCTCGCCGCCACGCTTGCCACGCTCGCGGTGTGATCGGGTGCGCCTGCGAGCCGATGGCCAGCAGATAAAGGATCGTCTCCTCGCTGTAGTCGTTCCACAAAGAGGGAAGAAACCCATTCTCCGGCTTCCAGCCGTGCGTCAGAAAAGCCGGGTGTCCGTTCTGCATCCATTGAAAATCGACGCGCTCGAAAACCGTCGTCGCGAGCCGCACAATCTCGGCATCGTCGTGAAAAGCCTGGCGCGCGGTGAGCATTCCGGCTAACAGCAGCGCGGTATCGATCGATGAGACTTCGCTGTTCCACTTGCGCTCGCCTGTTCGAGCATCCATCCAATGATAGAACCAGCCATGAAAATTGATGGCGCGCTCGGCGAAGAAGCGAAGGGTTGCGCGCGCGCGATCGCGAGCCTCGCGTGGATCGACCCATCTACGTTGAGCGGCGATGCACACAGCCGTAAGACCGAATCCGGTAGCGGCGATACTGGCTACGTCGCGGTGCGTTTGATCCATTGCGGACGCATCGGCTCGGGCGCGATCCAGCACCAGCCCGGTGTTGGGATCGGCTTGCTCCCAGAAGTAACGAAACGCGCGGCGCGAGAGCTCTTCAAGAAATGCTTCGTCTGGTCGAGATAGCGATTGATGAGCGTAGGCGGCGGCATTGCCGAGACTATTAGTAATGAGAACGAGAAGGAAAAGCGAAAGGAGGCGACGGCCAAACGGAATTGCAATTTGGTAATTGGAAATTGGGAATCTCAAATTGCTCCGCGTGGCTCGGGCCCGTGCGTTTGATCTCTAGTGAGCAATTCTAAAACTCGTCTCGAGGCCGTCAGCCGAGTTCGGTCCGACGAAGACCTTGATCTCGCCCGGCTCGACTACGAATCGCATATCGCGATTGTAGAAACCCAGGTGCTCCGGGGCCAGAATGAACTCGACCTGTTTCTTCTGAGCAGGCTGCAGTGTGATTCGTTCAAAGCCTTTCAGTTCCCTCACCGGCCGCGTGACGCTCGCGGCGATGCGCCTGATGTAAAGCTGAACTACCTCATCGCCCGTTCGATTGCCGGTGTTCTCGACTTCAACCGTCACCGCAATCCGGGCGTCCGGTTTGATACTCGAAGCTCCAACGCGCAGGTTCGAAATTCGAAAGCGCGTATAACTCAACCCGAAACCGAACGGGAACAGAGGCGTGACCGGCGCATCGAGATACCCGGACGTGTATTTGTTTTTTGGATCCGGCGGCCGGCCGGTGTTCGTGTGGTTGTAATAGAGCGGCACCTGGCCCACCTCTCGAGGGAAAGTCACCGGCAGCTTCCCTCCGGGATTTACATCACCGAACAGAACATCGGCGATTGCGTTGCCGGCTTGCACACCCGCGAACCATGTTTCCAGAATCGCCGTAGAGTGTTCGGCTACCCAGTTGATCGTAAGTGGCCGGCCATTCATCAAGACTACAACTGTCGGTTTGCCGGTGGCGACTATCGCTCTTATCAAATCCGACTGGCGCCCGGGCAGATCGAGAGAAGCTCGCGAAGCCGCCTCGCCCGACATTTCAGCGGACTCGCCCAATGTGATGACCGTCACGTCGGACTCGCTCGCAGCGCGGACCGCCTCGTCCAACAGCCGCCGCTCGGCCGGCGCATCGATACCATTGCTTGCGACGTTGCACCCTGGCGCATAATTGATCTTTGTTTTGGGTGATAGTTTCGCGCGAATGCCCGCAAGCACAGTCACGGCGTCTTCCTTCCTGCCGTCGCCGGACCACGAACCCAGCATATCGAGTTGATTGTCAGCCAACGGTCCGATCACCGCGATAGAGTGAATCCCTTTGTTTATCGGCAAGACGTCTCGCTCGTTCTTGAGCAGCACAATCGAGCGAGCGGCAACCTCTCGCGCGGCTTCAATATTAGCTCGACTCATTATTGCTGCTTGTTCGCGAGCTTCGTCGGTGTAGGGTTTTTCGAACAGGCCAAGCCGAAACTTGATTCGCAAGACCCGGCGCACGGCTTCATCGATAACGGCCAGTGAGAGCTTGCCCTCTCGAACGAGTTGCGGCGCGTATTTCCCGTAGAGGCGGCTGACCATTTCCATGTCCACCCCCGCGCTCAGTGCAGCGCGAGCCGCCTCTGCTTCATCCGCAGCGAGCCCGTGATTGATCAACTCGCTGACCGACGTATAATCGCTGACGACGAAACCGTCGAATTTCCATTCCTTGCGCAGCACGGTTGTCAGCGTGTAGGGATTCGCGGAAGTCGGCACGCCGTTCAGGTCGTTGAACGCGCTCATGAAGGTTCCGACGCCGGCGTCGAGCGCGGCCTTGAAAGGCGGAAAGTAAGTCTCTCGCAAGGCGCGCTCGGACACGTCCGTCGTATTGTAATCGCGGCCACCTTCAGCGGCGCCGTAGGCGACCCAGTGCTTTGCGCACGCGACTATTCTGTCGGCCGCGCTGTAGTCGCGGCCTTGAAATCCGCGCACTCGAGCACGGGCCATCGCGGCGCCCAGGTAAGGGTCTTCGCCGGCGCCTTCGCTGATGCGACCCCATCGCGGATCGCGAGCGATGTCCACCATCGGCGCGAACGTCCAGCGCACGCCAGACGCGGCGGCTTCGGAGGCGGCAATCGACGCCGAGCGCTCTGCGGTAAGCGGGTCCCAGCTTGCCGCTTCGCCAAGCGAGATGGGAAAGATCGTGCGATAGCCGTGAATAACGTCGAAGCCGAAGAGCATCGGGATCTTCAATCGCGACTGCTCGACGGCGAGGCGCTGCAATTCGTTAGTGCGTTTTGCGCCGCGCACGTTGAGCGTCGAGCCGAGCAGGCCCTTGCGAATCATCTCGAGATGCTCGGGTCGATAGTTGCCGTTGGCTTCGCCGTCGAGGATCTGGAGCTGGCCGAGCTTCTCCTCGAGGGTCATTTGCTTGAGCAAGGCATCGATCTTTCGTTCTACGTCGGACTTCTGTAGAGAAGCCGCGGTTGAAGCGAAGCCACACGCGCAAAGCAAAAGGACGAGGATCGCAAATTTGAGATTTGAGATTTGAGATTTGAAATGTGAGATTTGAAATTTGAAATATGAGATTGGAGATTTGAAATGTGAGATTTCAGATTTGAGATTTGAAATTTGCGATTTGACATCTGAAATTTGAAATCTGAAATCTGAGATTTGAGATTTGAAATGAAATGCAGCGTGAATCAAGCGCACTCGCCAAACATCACCCGTCAGATTTTTGTGTTTGAACTTACCCATCTCGGTCGCACTTAGGGGCGGCCCTAAGTCGCCGCCCTGTTCATCGGTTGCCATGTAGGGGCGGCCCTCCGTGGCCGCCCCTCGTTACTTGCGGCGCTATGTGGACGGAAGAGGGGCGGCCACGGAGGGCCGCCCCTACATGGAGCGATTCAATCATACTCTCAGCTAGAATGCTTTCACCTAGAAGCTGAATCGCGCCTGCAGCTCGACGACGCGACCCGAGAGACCGCGCAGCGACCGGCCGAAGTTCGGGTCCGTCACAAACGCTCCGTTGTCGAAGAACTGTATCGGCGCCAGGTTGAGCTGGTTGAACGCATTGAAGAAGTTCGCTCGCAGCTCGAGCTTAGCGCCTTCGCCAAGAGCGGGAAGTTTACCAAAACCAAAAGACTTGACCAGGCTCAGATCGACCGATGAGTATCGCGGGCCGCGAAACGAGTTTCGCCCGATGCCGGGAGGGTTGAGAGTAATGTCAGGTGGATTACCCGCGACGGTCGTGTCGAAGAACGCCGCGCCGCCGCCCGGAAAGTTACTGCCGGTCAGAAACGCGTCGTTGCTGGTGTCGTCTCCCGCGCCGCCGAAATAGCGCACCGGGCGAATAGGTCCGAAGAACTTTCCGCTGGGCTGCCGAAGCGCCGGACCTATCTTCGGGGTCCACGGGAATCCCGAATGCGCCGTCCACACCCCGTTGATTTCCCACCCGCCCAGAACGTTTCCTACCCAGTCCTTCCGCTCTCGAAAGATCGGCAGGTCCCACGTTCCGGAAAAAATAAAGTTGTGCCGGGCGTCGAAGTCCGAAGGTCCGCGCTCGGTCCTCTGATCGGAGGGAAAGGTCTGGTTGGTGGTCGCGCCGGGTCCCTCGTAAGAGAGCGTGTCGATGCTCTTGGCGAACCGGTACACCGCATCGAACGTGAACCCGTGTGAAAGCGTATGCGTGAGCCGCGCGATCAACGCGTTGTAGTTCGCATTACCATCTGGAATCGGGAAGAAAACCGGGTCAAAGCTCGAGTTGCTTTTCTGAACGAGAGTCAGGTCGGCGATGCGAATCAGCTTGTGGCCGCTGCTTCCCTGGTAAGTAAGCGCGCCGATGAAATGAGCGCTGATCTGGTACTCGGTATCCAGCGAATAGCTGTACACATAAGCGTTCGGCATATTCGGTTCGGCGCCCCAGATTTCTACGGTGTTGTTGAGCACGCCGCCGGTCACCGGGTCGAGCCCCTGGGCCAGAAGCGGATTGCGAGGATAACTGAACGGCGAATTTGTCGCGCCAAGCGCAAACAAAATCTTGCCGCCCACGAAAGGCGTTCCGAAATCACTGGAGGCGGTCCCACAGCAGATGTTATTGCGGGCGAAGAACGGCGGATTGCCGGCGGTGTTTCCAAACAGCACCTCGGGAATCCGGTTGTAGGCGACGCCGACTCCTCCGCGTACGACGAGCTTGCTGATCGCGCCCGGGCTCCACGCGAAGCCAAACCGCGGCGCGAGATTGTTGTAGTCGGTATTGGTGAGCGAGCTCAGGAGGCTGATCTTTGACATATCCAACCTGCCCGCCGGGAATGCCAGATTGGTTATGCGGCCGCGCTTCTCTCTCAATGGAGTGAATATCTCATAACGCAATCCGAGGTTCAGCGTCAGGTTGGGCTTCACTTTCCAGTCGTCCTGGAAAAAGAAGCCGAAGTCGCCGGTTCGAAAGTAACGTTGCGCGTCCGCGGGCAAACCGGTTATCGGATCGGTGTTTATCGACTCGAAGATCGGCGTCTCATTGGCGAGATTGAAGAGTCCCGAGAATGAGTAGAGGGGCCGGGAGCCGCCGACAAGGCTGTTGTTGTTGAGTTCCCTGCGAGCTTCGACACCGAACTTCAGCCCGTGGTTGCCGGCTACTTTGCTGAGCGTGTCGCGGGCCTCGATCGTGGTCTGCGCGAAGATGCCGGGCGTAGTCTCAGAGCGCGGGGCCCCGAACCTGATTCGCTCGCCGGGCGGGGTCAACGTCATACCCTCGACCTCGATCCGGGGAATGCCGAAGTTCGTGCCGGCGGTATCGACGACCTGGTTGTCGGCGAATCTCGTGAAGTTCGCGCGCGCTTCGTTCAGCAACGTCGGCGATATTGTCCGTATCCACGAAATAGTCGCCGCGGAATTGAATGGCTTGAACGCCAGGTCTCCAAGCGGACGCCCCTGCGAATCCTGATCGGCATTCAGATTATCGAGCTTTGTGAAGTAGCCGCTCACCGCAACTTGATTATTGGCGTTCACGTTGAAGTCAACGCGAGCGTTGTACTGGTTGCCATGGCTCTGTCGGGGAACGCTTATCAGCGCGAGTTCGATATCGGGAACATTGTCGAGGCCGCCGCCACTGGGATTACCGAGGCTGACATACTGTCCGGTGGCGCCGGTGAGCGAACCGATGTCCAGCCGGCCGTTTATCACTTTGCAGGTAGCGAAATTGGCGCACGTTGCCGGAAGCAAGCTGATGATGCGAGGCTCAATGCCTGTTGTTCCGAACACCTTTGCCATCAGGCTTCCCGGCCGCTGATTGATGACGGCCTGGCGGAACTCGGGAGTCTCAACAAACTTACTCACAGGATTGTTTGTGTTTTCGCGCGCGCCTTCATAAGAGAAAAAGAAGAACAGCTTGTCCTTAATGATGGGACCGCCGATGCTTCCGCCAAACTGACGGAAGCGCCGCTGAACGCGCTGGCGCGGGCCCCCAAAAATATCGCCAAACTTGTTGAACGCGTTGAGCGACGGCTCATCGTACTTGAACAAAGCGCTGCCGTGCAGTTGGTTGGTTCCGTTTTGCGAAACCACTTGAATCTGGGCGCCGGTATTTCGGCCGTACTCGGCAGAATAGGTGCTCGCAAGCACGCGCATCTCTTTCACCGATTCCTGGTTCGGTGTAACGACCGCGGCGCCGCCGAAGCCCAGGCTGTTGACGCTGACACCGTCGATCTGAAAATTGTTTGCTGAAACGCGCTGTCCGTTCGCGCTTATCTGAACCTGATTCTCAGTCTGAAAGATCGAGCTGTTTGAGCCGCCCGGCCCCTGGCCGTTTGGGAAAGAAACCGCGTTCCCGCTCCCGTCGCGCGCGCCGTCTCCGATGATCCCCGGAGTCAAGCGTATTAATTCGTACGGATCGCGGCCTGCTTGCGGTATCCGCTGTATCTCGCGAGTAGTGATGCCGCGATCGATGTTTGCGTTTTCGGTTTGAATCGTGCCGGTCGTTTCGCCCGCATTGACTGTGACGGATTCCGAGACCGGTCCGGTTTCGAGAACGATGGTCAGCCCTTGCGGCGCCTCGGCGGCGACACTGACGTTCTCGACAACCCTCTTCTTGAAACCTGCTGATTCGACGGTAACCGTGTACTTGCCCGGCGGGAGTCCACTGACGCGAAAGAAGCCTTCATCGCCTGTCACCGTCTGTTGCGCTTTGCCGGTCTCGTTGCTTGTGACGGTAACGTTAGCGCCCGAAACAAGCGCACCGGTCGCGTCCTTAACAGTGCCCTCGATGCTCGCCTTGAATTGAGCGGCCGCGGTGCTCTCGAGTGCAGTCACGATCAGCGCGCACACGATTGCGCAGATAAAACGTCCGGGGATCCTTCTCATTATCTGTCCTCCATGGGCGGAATGTGGCTGGTGAGTTTCGCGATGACAGCGACTGGACCACGGGAACGCCGGGAGGAACGACCACTAATTCAGTTATCTGTCATCCAGCGCGAGTTCGGTGGGATACTCTCGAATACGTCCGGGAACATTCTTGGCTTCGCTTGCGCCGGTGTCAAGCGTCGCCGCGTAGCGTTCGGATCCTGCGTTGCTCAATAACCTCCGCGCGCTTTGCGGTCCTTTGCGTCTTTGCGTTGAGTATTTGGTATTGAAGGACCAAGACCGAATACTCAGCGCAAAGACGCAAAGGACCGCAAAGCACGCGAAGGACTACCACACGTTACAAGTCAACAACTCTCAGTACAGGAACATCGGCTTGCCAAGCACGCGGCGAATTTTTGGAAGATAGCGCTCGGAGTCATACAACTCGTCCACGTCGACTCGCTTGACCGCGCTGGTGATCATGCTGATCGGCACGTGTGTGTAATTACCATCTCGCAACGCGCACATACGCCCGCTCGCGCCGTCGACGATCAGGTCCATCGCCATATTAGCGTAGTTTACGGAAACCATGAGATCGACGGCGTCGGGCGCGCCCGAACGCATCAAGTAAGCGATCTGCTGATACACAATGTCTTCACCGGTGAGCCTCTTGAGCTCTTCACCGACGACCAAACCGATCCCGCCCAGTTTGCGATGGCCAAAGGCATCGGCCTCGCCGGTCTCGACGATGCTGCCGCCGATCATGTGGGCCCCTTCGCTGATGGTCACCATCGCATAGTTGCTGGGATTACTCCGCTTGTCCTGCATGACGAGTTCGGCCAAACGTTCAGGATCGAAAGGCACTTCCGAAATCAGGGCGCGATCGACGCCGGCCAGATACGAGCTGATCAGGCTCGTCTCGCCGCTGTTGCGCCCGAACAACTCGATTACGGCGATGCGTTCGTGCGAGCCGCAACTGGTTCGGAGCTGATGGATGAACTGCACGCTGCGAGTGACTGCCGTGCTGAACCCGATGCAGTAGTCCGTGCCGAACACGTCATTGTCCATCGTCTTGGGTATCGCGACGACTTCAACGCCTTCGCGATGCAATCGCTCGCCGTAGCTGAGCGTGTCGTCACCGCCGATGGGCACGAGTATCTCAATGCCGAGATTCTCGAGATTTTTCAGCACGTGAGGCGTGAAGTCTTTTGCGTGTTGTTCGGGTTCGGGAATGCCGGCTTCGCGCAGGAAATCGGGTATATCTTTGGGCTTTACTTTAGAGGGATTCGTTCGGCTTGTGTGAAGAATCGTACCTCCGGTGCGATCTATCGTGCGCACGACCTGCTTGTCGAGCGGTATCAAATGCCTGCTGAAGCTCTCCGGTTCATTGGAGTTGAAGTGAAGCAGCCCGCCCCATCCCCGTCGAATGCCAACAACTTCGTAGCCTGCTTCTATTGCGCGATAAACGACGGCCTTTATGCATGGGTTCAACCCCGGCACGTCGCCGCCGCCGGTCAGGATTCCGATAGTCTTAGCCACAACCGCTTCTCCCTTGAATTATTCGTTCACAAAAAGACTACCTTACTCGGGCGAGATCGAAAACCGGCGCCTGCGGCTGCTACCGGGGACTCCCGCGCGAAGGTAATTACTTCATCAGTCTTTTAGTGGCGTTGATCTCGAAAAAAGGAACCGCTGATTTCCGCCGACGTTGTTTCGCTGATCTGCGCAGATCTGCGAACCGAAGGCAGCGTGAATCAGCGGTTCCTTCTCTGGTACGAACTGGACAATCAATAGCCGCGCGTTCCGCCGTCTCATTCGCTTCTGTTATACTTTCAAACTTATGTATACGGAGTTATTCGAGACTATCTACCCCATCAACACGCCGAAGAAAGAAAAGGGCGTGGTCGTTACCGCCGTTGATCCGTTCGGGCTCGGCGACGAAACCGGAATCGAACCCGGCGACCGGATATTGAAGGTCAACGGGCGCGTGCTTGCTGACTTTATCGACTTTCAGTTTTACACCGGAAGTGAAGATCAGGTGCGACTGGACATCGTCAAAAAGTCAGGCGAGCTGACCGGCCTGGATGTCGAGATAGGCGAGGGCGAAGTCTGGGGGCTCGACTTCGAGTATTTCTCTCCACGACAGTGCGCCAACGACTGCATTTTTTGTTTCTGCAATCAGAACCCAAAAGGGTCCCGCGAATCGTTGTTCTTCAAGGACGAAGATACCAGGCTGTCATTCCTCCACGGCAACTACACCACGATGTCTTCGATCTCGAAGCTCGAGATGGATCGCATAATCGAACAGCGGCTTTCGCCTCAATATGTTTCCGTGCACGCCACGGATCCGGAAGTGCGCCGCTATCTTCTGGGCCGGAAGCGACCCGACGACGTGCTTGCCAAAATGCGATACCTGGCGGAACACGATGTTGATCTGCACGCTCAGATAGTTCTGTGCCCTGATATCAACGACGGCGCGGTGCTTCGGAGGACGGTTTACGATCTTGCGAAGCTCTATCCACAACTTCGTTCAGTCGCAATAGTCCCTGTCGTTTTCACGAAGCTTCACAACTACCACGATCGGCTTACCGAGGTGTCCAATGAATTCTGCAGAAAGCTGATAAAGGAGGTTCGCTCGTGGCAGCGCGAATTCCGAAAGCGCTTCGGAACGACTTTTGTGTTTTTAGCCGACGAGTTTTATTTGCGAGCGGGGGCGCCGCTACCGGGACGTGCGCACTATGGCGACTATCCTCAGATTGAAGACGGCGTCGGAATGGTTCGCCGCTTCGTGACAGATGCAACAAAGACGCTTCGCGGCGAAGCCTCCGATCTCGGACTTAAGCCGGGACGATTGAGGGGAACCGTAGCGACCGGCGAATTGTTTTATCCGATACTCTCTCGCTACGTGAACGAGCTGAACGAAAGATTCAAGACAAGGCTGAAGGTAATCGGTCTGCGAAACCAGTTCTTTGGCGAGGAGGTAACCGTAGCCGGCCTGCTGTCAGGAGGCGACGTGTTAAAGGCTCGTCGAGAGATCGAGGGCGACTTCCTTATCGTGCCGGAGCAAGCTTGTTTGAAATCCAGTCATATTTTCCTGGACGACCTGACCATCGAAGATTTGGAACGTGAGCTTCAAGTGCCTGTCAGGCACGGCGGCCCTTCGCTTCTGACCATGCTGACGGCTGGGCACGCGGCCGCACGATCCGGCGGATTGGAACTGGGAAGGCGGCCGGTTGAAAAAGAGACACCGGCGAGCACATCCTCAGCCGCTCGATGATGAGCGATCAATGTCTCAGGGCTCGAACGCAATCGCACCACTCTGTGATTTCCAATTTTTCGTAGATTGCTTCCAGAATCTCGGAAGTAACCGGCTCGTTCAATGACTGCTCTTTCAACTAAGAGCTTGCTCGAGTGAGACTTGAGTGAAAGCGGGTCTCGCGGTACCGAGATTGCTTATCCTACAAGCGCACATCCTTAGAATCTCTACCATTCTGTTCTGAACTTGGGGAGAGGTCGTCACTCGGGCACAGTGACGACCTCCAATTTTTTTGTCTCGCCGAATCGTTCACCGCTTTTCCCCTCGACGCGTCTGTGAGTCTCGTGCGCGCAACTCATTTGGGACAGCTCTGAGTCAGATTTTCTCGCTCATGAGACGTTGGACGTAAGATTGTCTTACAGGTCTTCGATCCTTAGTTTTGTGTCTGCGTTTTTCCAGGCCGCTTCAAATTCCATTCCCGCAAAATCAGAGGCGAGCTTCTTACCCTGAGCCTTCAGACTCTCGCGCAAGCCAAACAACGCGCGGCCGTTGCGAGCGTGTTTCTGAAGTTCCGCTCGAAACACCTTCTCGGCTTCGGCATATTCTCCGCTAAGAATCAGAACGGCTCCGAGCGATTCTCTGACTGGAATATACCAATCCTCCGGTTCGTCGTAATTGAGCGAGTCTTCAAGCTCAACCGCTTTCTTCAACGACGCGATAGATGATCGTTTGTCGCCTTTCGCCAAAACGATCCTGGCGCGAAGAACGCCTTCGGCGATCCCAAAAACAGTGCCGGCTTTATTAAAGCCCCCATACATCGCATTCGGTGGAAAGGCTTTCACCGCGGACGCCACTTGCTGCTGTTCTTTCTCGGCGCCATCGAGATTGCCGGTCGATGCATACGCCATCGCGCGAGCGAAATGCCAAAGCGCACTTGTATACACCAGCTTCGAATCCGGCTGCGGAGATTTTAGAATCTCATCCCACCGGCGAAAGCGGACCATCATCAGTGTGGGCGTTGGAGTAAACGCGTCGAGCATCGGCAGCATTGCTTCGATCATCGGGCCGCCCTCTCGAATATAACCTCCCAGGTGCTCGTTGAGTTGATCGGCCGCCCGCTTCGCATCCTGATAACGTCCCTGCATGCTGCTGGCTACGGCGAGAAAATGCAGGTTGTGGCTGTAGTACATCATCGGGTACATGCCCTGCTCGCCGGTGGCCTTGAAATACTGGCGGTCAGCTTCTGCCGCGTAAGCATTGCTCCGCGCGGCGGCTTCGTAATAGCCGGTTCGAATATCGATGTGAGCAGGCATATGAACGAGATGGCCGGCGGCCGGCGCCAGCACCTTTAACCGTTGCGCGCTGGGGAGCGCCCACTCCGGATGCTGCGATGCTTCGACCGCGTGGATGTAATAGTGGTTAGCACCGAGATGGTCGGGATTGCGCCGCAGCACCGACTCCAGAACTGCGACCATCTCCTCAGTGCCCTCCGCCGGCTTTCCATTGCTCGACCAGAACTGCCACGGCCGCAAATCCATCAGGCTCTCAGCGTAGAGCGTAGCCGCATCCAGATCGTCCGGGAATCTCCGAGCTACGTCTGCCATCGCATTCTTATAAGCGACGTCGAGCTTCCTCAGGTCGGCCTTTGAATCGTTCGAGTATCTCGTGGTGAGAGCGTCGATGTAGGCGCGCTCAGGTTCTGAAGCTCCCGATGCCAAAGAGCGCGCCTTTTGAATTGCTTCATAGGCGGCTTTCTCGTGCTCGGCGTCCACGGGCAGATTGATATTCGGTCCAAGCGCAAGCGCGACCCCCCAATGCGCCATCGCGAGCCTGGGATCGAGCTCGGCTGCACGTTTGAACGAGCGAATAGCTTCGTCGTGATTGAAGCCGTACACCAGAGCGAGCCCCTGATTGAAAAACTGCTGCGCCTGCTGGTTGGTGGTAGAAACCGGATGATTCACCTCGCCCAGCCCCGGGATCAGCGCGGCGGGTTTTGCGTCGCTGGAGGAATGACGGCCGTGTTGAGCCGGCACTCCAATGGAGAGCAACAACACCGTGGATACGATCAAGAGGAGTTTCATAAACAAGCTTCGCCTTTCGTTGCAGCGGGGAGAGTCGACAGACGACACCTCAATTACTAGATTGGCTATTCGGCCGATGTCGGCTGATGTCAGCTTCGGAACTATGGCTAAAAGATAACGTCGAAATCAAGTCTCAGCCGGCGTCTATGACTTCCGAAGAAGAAACCATAAGCCGGATCGTCGACGTTGGAATGCACTTGAAGCGGGTTGAAATGATTTGTAACGTTGAATCCGCTGACCGAAAATCGCAGCGCATACTTGTCATTGATTTTGAAATCCTTCGACACGCGCGAATCCAGGGACAGGAAATCCGGGAAGCGAGCCTGATTGGGAACACCGACATAGTTCTGCAGCACGTCCGTCGATGCGTAAGGAAATCCGTTTCGCCACTCGATCATCGGCGCAATCCGCATCTTCCAGGGCAACCGCACTACGCCCCAGGCAAGAAAGCGATTTGGCAAATCGCCCGACAGGTTGGTGAATGTATTTGGCCTCACAACCGGAAAAGGAAAATTGCCTAAGTAGTTATTGAACTCGTTGATGTCGCCTCGCGAGCGGCTGTGCACGTACGAAAAGAACATCTGCTGATCGTCTTTCAACGTAAGGCGCGCCGTCAGCTCCAGTTGCCGATATCCCGTCTTGCCGCCGCCGCCCAGCACCAGCGCGTCTCTGTCCTGCACGACTTTTGGAGTAAAGATCACCACGCCAAATGAGTTGCTCTGAAGATAGTTCGCGCGAACTCGCAACATCCTGTTTACCGGATGCTCGATCTCGACGTTCCAGGTTTCGCTGTAAGGCGCGAAGTTCCCGGTGTTTCCCTTATTGAACACGAAGGGAAACTTTCTCGCTTCGGCGCGGTCGGTGATGTTGTAAATCTGACGCGGCCCATCGATGATCGAGCCGTCCGGACCGAAGGCTGTGATCACTTGCTGTGGATACGCATAGAACGCGAACACGCTTAGAGGGACTCGATCGTAGAACAATCCGAATCCGCCCCGAACAACTGTCTGCTGATTCGCGAAAGGTGTCCATGCGAGCCCGACGCGCGGCGCCACGCGCGTCGTCTCTGTGATTCCCTGTCGCTCAAACCGCATACCCACGTCCAAGGCAAGCCTGCTGTTTACGATCCAGTGATCCTGGCCAAAGAAACCGGTTTCCAGGTCTTTGAGGTCAAATGGACTCCCCTGGATCCAGTCGATGCGTTTCACCAACTGTCCCGCGGTGTTCTCTATATCGACAGGCCGCGCGTCGAAGTCGCCGCGATTGGTAGTCCTGGCTACGGATGATCCGAACTTAAGATTGTGAGCGCCATACAGGTTAATCGGAGAGAGCGAGTACGTTTCGATCCATTCCGCTCGCGACGCTCGGCGATCCTGCTCGCTGAAATAATTTCCTGAATTGCCGGCCGGCGCCAGGACCATATTCTGATCGCCCTGGCCCCACACGCTGCCGTTGAATCTCTTTACCGCAAGTGTGCTCTCAAGCAGATTTTTGCCGATGGTCCAGCGGTCTATCACCGTGCCGGTGTAATCGTGAGCGCTGAAAGTCGGCGTTACCGGCTGCGGGTTGAAGAAGTCCAGGTTGACGAATGACATCCGTCGCGGAGCAACATGAAAAGTCCCGGTCAGAGTGTTCGCCGGCGACAGAATGTAATCAAGCTGGGTGAACGAATTCACAGACTCCTGCTTGCTTTCGTTGAAAGGGAACGGCAGCGTGCGATCGGGTCGCTTCTGAAGGTCGTATTCGAGCCCTTCAGAGAAGTAAAACTTGTTTGCGATCAGCGGGCCGTTGAACGTAATGCGCGGAGAAGCTTCGCGCATGCCCTGAAGGTGGCCGCTGCGAATTCGAAACTCCGGCAAGGGATCGTTAAGCTCGAAATTCCATTTATCGCCGCCCCTTCGCGTCTCGACCGAAACAACGCCTGCGGTGAAGCGCCCGAACTGCGCCAGGTATGGCGTCTTGAAAACCTCTATGGTCTGGACGCTGTCGACCGGTACGGTCACACCGAACTGTCCGGTGGCGGGATCGGTGACGTCGGCCGAGTTCACCACAAGCGCGCTGCGGTGCTCGCCTGTTCCGGCGATTTTGATCTCTCCTTCGGTAGTGCGCACCACACCGGGCACCAGCGGCAGGGCATCTTTCACAGTGGCGGGTTTCGACGGAATACTTTTGATGTCGTCGCGCTGAAGGTCAGTTGCAGTGGAAGCTATCTTCTCTACAGTTTCCTTTGAGCCGGCCTGGACGGTTACAGCGTCGGTGAGCTGGACCTTCGGAACCATCGTGAACTTGATTTCGACCGGAGCCCCGGCCGTCAGCGCCACATCGCTTTGCGTCAGCGGCTCGAAGGATTCTTTGGAAACGACAACGTCGTAGCTGCCCGGCAGGAGGTTGGGAAAGTCGGCTTCACCTTTTTCGTTCGTAACGGCGGACGCAGCGACTGAGCCCTTGAGCTTGACCTCGACGAGGGCACCAACAACCGGCTTATCTGTTTCATCCGAGGCAGTTACCCGGACGACGCCTGCACGCGCTTGTTGCCCGAAAGCGGCGCTCGAGAGCAAAGATAAAGCTATAGCGACGATCGGAAGGATTGTTATACGAAAGCTAGGTCCACTGGTCCACGGCATGACTTGATTCGTTCCTTATTAATCTTACTGCATTAATGCTAGTGCTTCAAAAATCATTGTCAAGGATAGCCATTTTTTCGGGGATTGACCACCGTGCTTGTTTGACCTGATTTACTACGTCAGGGTTGCCCGAGTTGGATTTGCGGCGACCGTAATGGCGGGCACTTAACTAAACCATCTTAGAAGCTATTTATGCTTGAACCATCGGGGGCTGCGTCCTCTCAAGGCTGCTATGCGGGATAGGGATAGTACACGTAGCTTATATCTCCCGGGTTGAGTCGGGTACTTGCAATCCAGAGGATTCTGCTACGACGTTTTTCAAGCGGGACGAAGTGTGACAGTGCGTCCCTTACCTTCAGTCCACTCCATTCACCTCAAGGACCGAAGCGGTTGTCGCTGCCGCGATCAATGGACAACCCGGTATTCTGAAATCTATTGTTTGACTTCCTTAAACTCTGCGCCATTCCATACAAAGGTTTGTACTGTCTGTTCATCTTTCCATCGGGAACGAATCACCGCAGCTTTGCCGGCGCCGTTACTTACGATCTCAAAATGATGTCCCTCTATTTTTGCGATCTCCCTCAATGACTCTCCGTTAAAGGAAAACGCTTGAAGCGTAGCACCTATACTTGCCCCGACGGCCGATGTCACGAAGATCTCCGGGCGGCCATCGCCGGTGATATCCCTAACATCAAAAGGAGCGGCAGCTTGATCATAGATATTTGCGTAGACATACATGCCTGCGAGTTGAACCGAGAATCGTTTGGTCGGACTCTCCCCGTTGTTAGTGACGACATCGAGTTTCAATAACGGGATGTTTTTTGTGGTGGCTGCATCTCCTGAAGTATGCACAAAAATCACTTCCGGTTTCCCGTCACCATCCAGGTCTGTGTAGCTCAGCGCCGCCTTTTCATGAGAGTTGTCGATAGGATAGGTTGCGATGCGTTCCTGGTTTGTTAGAAGTTGTTTTACTCCTGATAGCCCCTCCTCAGTCACGCCGACGAGAATGCGCTGTGGCTCCCGTAGGAGTGGAGCAATCGTCCCGGTTGGAGGAGGAGGCGGTGGCGGTGGCGCTTTCTCTTGATCCGAAGGTGACTGCCGATTCGAATCAACGATACCACTTTGAGTACTCGCCTTGTGTGATAGCTGGAAAAAGGCGGCGATGCTTATCAGTATGGCGATACCACAAATACCAAAAGTCTTAGGTTTGTTCATAACTTCACGCTGCAATTAGCAAGAATGGTTCGTGTTTCCAGTCAATCTGTGCAACTTCATATGAAACTCCGGTTCTACGGCCCGGGGCGTCGAGGTCATAGTCTTGCCATCACTCGTTGCTTTGAACTAATGATAATAAACGTATGTCACTTCTCCCTGACCAATCTTAGTTCTCGCGATCCACAGAATCCTTTTTGTGCGCCACAATCAATATCGACAGCCAAGTCACAGGACACCGGCGTACACAACTAAATCGCAATTAACCAGCAATTGTAATCTTAACTGTGTTCGATGTGGCGAAATCATAAGCGCTAGAGTCCAAGGTAAGGAACTTTCGCTTACTTGATATAGAATAGGTGCCCGGCGTATTCATCTCGAATAGCTTATTAATCACGAAGTCAGCGTGCACAGTGTCACCCGGGTAGAGCCACACAGAAACCGACTTGTAAATCGAAATGTTCCTCATCAAGCGCTCCCCATCTTTCGTCAGTGGCACCGTCTCGCCCGCCTCATTTCTTACGTCGAGTTTATAGTCCCACTCGGGGTGGTATGTATCGACTATCACAAGAACGTTCCTGCTATTATTTGTCACGGACACGCGGAGCGGAATCGGTTCGCCGGGATTAAAGGTGGGTTTCTCTATGCGCGCCGAGAGAACGAGGCCGCTTGCATTTGTCTCTGGTGAATCCGCCGGGCCGACATCCGAAGTCCCGGATCTGTTTCCGATCGTTACTCCGAAAGTTGAAAGCGTGCCGATAGTGATAGCAGTGAGTAAGGTACACATCATAGTGGCGGTCATTTCAGTAGCCCTCCTATATCTTAAGATACTTCATAACCGTTTTTGTGCTCAACAAGGATCAATGATACTCCAGGCTGATTACGTTTGCGGTCCATTGAGGATGATCGGTGGAGTCGATGCTCCCCTGGCTCGGGCTATGACTGCCCGAATTCAAGGTCCCGCTCAGATTGCCGTCACCGGCCCAACTCCAGCTAATCTTCCTTAGCGGAACCCATATCGAGTTCTCAAAGGATGGCTTGAAGATGACATACATCGTAAATGAATCGTTGGTGGTAATTTGAAGGTCACCGGTATCGAATGGCTCACCAGGCGTATCATAGAATATCCCGTACGGGAAAGTCGTATCCAGCAGGTGAGATCCAGACTTCGTCAGCCGCATTCCGCTAGTCTTTAGCTTTGTCCTGGTTGTGGTATTTACAAGCTGAACCAATTGGGTATCACCGGAGAAGCCAGCGGGAATCATGAGATTGGTTAGAGAAAATGTCACGCCGGGCGATGCCTCAGTGCAGCCGTAGTGTACCGATTGCTCACCACATGCTGAGTCACAAGCCACGCCGCCTACGGACGTACTTGTAAAGGTGACGGTGGGACGCTTGACATTGAATGTAGCCTGAGCCGTGAGCTGTTTTCCACTAACCTTACAGGAGAAAGTCACTTGACGGCCATCTGCTCCATCGACCCAGCAAAAGTTCACCGAAAGGGTGGAAAGATTTGTGAGCGGCGTCACCATTCCGGTATCTGCTGACACAGCATAATCTGCGACTCGTGTTCCAGGGATTGTCCATTGATTGTGGTTGCTTGATGTCCCGCTTGGCAGCACTTCAGCAGTAAGAGCTATCCTTTGCCCAACAATGACATCCTGTGTCGTCCCTGTGATGTTCGCTCCATCCTGCGTTATTCTGACTGACGCAACTATTACCGGCGCGGTGGACGATGCGGTCGCTAGAAACAGACCGCAGTCCTCGGCGCTGATGTAGTCAGAGTGGTAGTAGTCGAAGGATACAGTGATTGTCGCGCTTCCCAAGTCTATACAATTAACGCCTCCAGTCGAATTCACCGTAGCTATCGAGGTATTGTCGCAGGAGTAATTAACATAGTTTGTGTAGTTGTAGGGACCGACAGTGTACTGTCCGCAATAGCTCTCGTATTCATTGACCGTCAATTGGCAAAACTCACCGACTTCGCCTGCGATAGGAGTCGGCAGGATATCAAGGCCGCTAGGTTCCTGCTGGCAGCAATTCGGGCAACTGAAATTGCAATAGTCCATGCGCCGCGTCCCATACCGTCAACTGTGGAGCGACACTCCGTGCTAAAAGTAATGACGCAAAAGCTAACTCGGCTGTTTTTTTAACGACACTACGGACACGAGCCGGTCGAAGGGAGAACAGATTCGAACCAGCTCGCTTCGGCTTCTCTTGCGGGGTGAGAGACTACTTGTTCTTTACGGCGAGGAGGCCACACCGTGCATCCCTGCACTGCTTCCCAACGAGCAGTTGACTGTGGCCGGTTTGTGTACTCGTCAAACTCCAAGCTTCTGCGAGATTGCATCCAAACGACACGGCCAGTCGCAAACGGTATTCCTTCAGTCAGCGAGCAAGAATCGCTGAATAATTTGCATAATCGACATCACACATCAAACCGCTCGCAAAACGGATGTAAATCTTACAGAACGCCGAAGGAAACAATTACCCCAGATGGAGGGCCTCGCTCAAATGCCTACCCGAACAGTGCTGGCGAAAAGGGCGCAACTCTCCTTCAGCATCGAGCGCGACCGGTGCAAGCCTTGTCAGATGAGGAAACAATTGGAGTATATTGAAACCACTTTGTTATAAAACCTTAGATGCCGAACCGAAAAGAACTTCTCTGTCTGATCTTTATTTGGGGAATCATCTATCTCGCAAGTTGCGCTCATCCGCCGGCGTTGCTTGACGACGCCGACACCGTGCACGCGGAGGCGGCGCGGGAAATGGCCGCGTCCGGCGATTGGATCACCCTGCACGCGAACGGAATTCGTTATCTCGAGAAGGCGCCGCTGATGTACTGGTCGGTAGCGCTCTCGTACAAGCTTTTTGGCGTCAGCGAATTCTCTTCACGGCTACCGATAGCGCTGGCGACGTTGGCGCTGATGTTCGCGACGATGCTTCTGGGCAAGTTTGCATTCGGCGACCGGGCGGGCTTCTATTCGGCGTTATGCATCGGCACGTGCGTGGGCATCTACCTGTTCACGAGGGTGCTTTGGCCGGACGTTATTCTGACGCTGTTCATCACGATGGCCTTTTATTGCTTTCTTCGAGCGAGCGAAGAACCTCGGCGATCACGCTTCGCGTACGGCATCTATTTTTTTGGTGCGTTGGCGGTGCTGACTAAAGGTATGGTTGGCGCGGCGTTTCCAGCGATTATTATCGTTGCTTACCTGCTGATCACCGGCGAACTGCGAAAGCTCTTTCAGCTTAAGCTATTCACCGGCTCGTTGTTGTTTCTGATTGTTGCCGCGCCGTGGCACATCGCTGCGGGGCTGAGCAATCCGGGAAGCCTGATGGTGGGGACGCCGCATCCGAGTCAGGGGCGTGGATTTTTCTGGTTCTATTTCATGAATGAACATCTGCTGCGCTACATAGGCAAGCGCTATCCTGCGGACTATGACACCGTGCCGCTGCCGCTTTTTCTCGGGCTTCACCTGGTGTGGCTTTTCCCGTGGTCCTTCTTTTTGCCCGCGGCGATCGCCAACATTCCGCGGCGTTTGAGGAGCCTCGATCGCGAGGGGCGAATCACCCTGTTTCTTTTGATGTGGGGCGCGCTCGTTATTGTGTTCTTTTGCTTCTCGACGACTCAGGAGTACTACACGATGCCGGCGTATCCGGCCTTTGCGCTGCTGCTCGGCGCAGGGCTTGTTAAGGCAGAAATGCGATGGCAGCAAGGCAGAACGGCGATGCTCAACGCGTCGCAGATTACACTTGCCTGTCTTGGCGTCGCGGTCTTCGCGGCGGGAGCGATAGCCTTTTGGATGACGAGGCACATCGCAGTCGAAGGAGACATCGCGGCCACGCTAACTCGCAACCCGGATGCTTACGCGCTTTCGCTCGGTCACGTTCTCGATCTGACGCCGCGTTCGCTGGCGGAGCTTCGTGTTCCGGTTATCGGAACGGCTTTGACCTTTTTGCTTGGAGCTGGGGCCGCTCTGTTTCTTAGATTCAGAAACAAGCACGTGGCTTCGAACGTCACACTTGCTTTGATGATGGCAGCGTTCTTTTTCTTCGCCCATATGAGCCTCGCCACTTTTGAGCCTTATCTCTCGTCTCGCGCGCTCGCGGAAGCAATCGACCGCGAGTACAGACAGGGAGACACGATCGTCATCAACGGAGAATATGAGGGCGGCTCGTCGATAAACTTCTACACGGGTAAGATGGTTTACATTCTGAACGGGCGTTCCGCAAATTTGGAATACGGTTCCTATTTTCAGGACGCGCCCCGGATTTTTCTGGACAATGAAGCTTTGGCGATGTTGTGGGGCGGTTCGGGCCGAGTTTTTCTTTTCACCGACTCCTCGACACTCGACGAAGTAAATCGCGCTGCCGGGGGGCCGGCTTACCCGATCGCCGAAAGCGGCGGCAAACTCGTAGTGACAAACCAACAATCAAAGTGACCATGATAAAACTCCTCTTCCTTTTCAGCCTGATTCTCCTGCCGGTGGCCGCGCAAGCGTTGCAGCCGAGCCCTATCGAACGCGCGGACAGTCTGTTTACCGCGCGCGACAGCGGGGACAGTTTGAAGCAAGCCACACTGTTGATGGAACAATTGACTGCGCGCGAGCCCTCAAACTACGAAGCGTGGTGGCGTTTGGCGAGGCTTAGATACTATCTCGCGGATCGCGAGAGGGATTCGTCCAAAAAGAGCAAGATGCTTCAAGCCGGAATCGACGCCGCGAGGAAGGCGGTGGCGCTTGATGACAAACGCGTCGAGGGTCATTTTTGGTTTGCGGCTAACGAGGGCGAATACGCCGACCTGAAAGGCGCGCTTCAAAGCCTCAACCTCGTGAAGACTATTCGCAAAGAATTCGAGGCGGCGCTTGCGATCAATCCCGCTTACGAGAACGGGGCCATCTATTCCGCGCTTGGTCAGATCGACTTGAATCTGCCTCGACTGCTGGGCGGCAATGACCGGCGAGGAATCGAAAGATTGGAAGAGGGCATGAAGGTGGGCCCCAACAATGCCGAGCTCGCGGTGACGCTCGCGGAGGTCTACGGGAAGAAGGGCAGAAAAGACGAGGCGCGCAAGCTACTCGAAGCAGTCATCAGCGGAAGCGATCCTGCGCGAAGCCCGACAGAATTGGCGGAGTTAAAAACTAAAGCACGCGCGCTGCTGGATAAGATGAAATAGAATCGAAGAAATGCCCTGCGCGGCGGGAGTTCAGAGTAGCGGGCGTTCAGAGTAGCGGGCGTTCAGAGTACCGACTTTAGTCGGGCAGTGCGTCACGCAACCGAAACTTTGGAATAAACGAGTCACTGCCGTAGCGGGCGTTCAGAGTACCGACTTTAGTCGCGTAGTGCGTCACGCAACCGAAACTCTGGCATCAACCGAGGCATTGGTATTACAAGGCACTGGCCGACTAAAGTCGGTACTCTGAACGCCCGCTGCTGTGTCAACGCACAACGGCGTAGATCAGCTCATCGATAGTTTGGCCGTCCTTCGTCACGCTCTTCTTCATCCGGCATTCAAACTCATATCCGGCTTTCTCGAGCACTCGCATGGAAGCCGGATTCCACTCAAACACGCCGGCATACACTCGACAGAGATCGAACGTTTCGAACGCGTAATCAGTCACTGCGCGAACCGCTTCAGTGACGATACCGCGGCCCCAAAACTCTTCGCCGAGCCAGTAGCCGATCTCCGCCGACCTGCGAAACACATCTTCCCTCAGCACCAAACCAATCGCCCCAACCGCCGCGCCGTCTACGACGATCGCGAAGTTTGTGATCGACGCCGTCGGGTTCGCGACCTCAATCCATCGCTTTGCGTCAGCGAGCGTATACGGGTGCGGGAAGGCGTCGCGAAGATTACGCCATATAGTTCTGCTGTTCGCGTGCCGCACGAGAGCGGGTTCGTCTCCCGGCTGCCAAGCGCGAAGAAGAGACTTGCTCAACTCGATTTCCATAATGGTGTCTTCTGGTCAGAGGCGAATTATAAGCCGCTGCCGGCTGATCGCTCCATCTGCTTATCACTCCATCTGCATGTAGGGGCGGCCCTCCGTGGCCGCCCCTGTTTGGTTGCCGGTACATCACATATGCCAAACAGGGGCGGCCACGGAGGGCCGCCCCTACATGCAGCCCGATGGAAGAAAACTCAGAGCGCCGCCGTCTAACGGGTGATTCAGTCGATGAACAGCGTGCTCGAACGATGAACAGTGTGCTCGAATCGAATAACAACTGAACCACGTGAAAAGGAAGGAGTCCAAGATGTCAAAAGAATCATGCTCGGGACGGGACCTCGTTAGGATGTCGGCGCTCGCGTCGCTCGTTGGCGCTTTGTTGCTGGCGATCTCATCCTCCGCGCTTGCGGGAGGATTTCAGCTATCGGTGGAAACACCGAGTTCAACATCCGATGCTCAGATGAAAGACGCCGTGCTGATCGCGCGAACTTTTGGATGTCATCAACCCGCGGACGCCAAGCTATCGGCGACCGCCGAAGGATTGGTGAACGGCGCGCGCAAATCAGTAGCAGTCGAGTTGCGCTCAATCGGATCCGGCGTATACGCGATCAAACAGCAGTGGCCGTCGGAGGGAACCTGGGTGCTCGCACTCACCGGCGCATACAATGGCATGACCAGCAGCGTTCTGATCGAGCTGGGATCAGACGGACAGGTGCTTCCGGGTACGCGGCTCCAGGAAGGTGCGTTGAAGGGAGTGCACGCCAGAGGCGCGCGGCGGCAGTGGATTGCCTCGGAGATTGACGCCGCTCTTCGAACAACGGCGGGTCTGACGAGCGAAACATCAGATGAGCAGGGCACTGGGATTCTCTCCCCGCTCGGTCCGATTACCTGGTTGCTTGCGGGCCTGGGCGCCTCGGCGGTTTCGATCGGCTTTGTCACGCGCGCACGGCGACGCCAGAGATCAGGTGAGGTTTCCAGTTAGAATCGAATTTGTATCTTTGCGAGCTTTGCGGTCCTTTGCGTCTTTGCGCTGAGTATTCTGCTTTCGAAACCAGAACACTCAGCGCAAAGACGCAAAGGACCGCAAAGCTCGCGAAGATGCAATCAAACGATCAGCAACCGAATGGCGTCTGCTAAAATGGAAGTGTGGAAGTCGCACCGGATCGAGTTTGCTCGCGAGCGAGGAGGTAACGAAAGTGCATTTCAAGAAGATCGCAATATCCGGCGTCATAGTCGGCGCAACAGCGCTACTCTTGAGTCCAGTAGCAGTCTCAAACGCGCAAAAGAAACAGCGCGACATATCACCTTCCGGACGCGAGGTAACAATCCTCGTGACGGCGCACGCTCGCAACCAGCGCATGCGCGAGGCGGCATCAAAACTAAGACCCGACGATTTCTCCGTCCGCGAAGACAGAACTCCCCAGCAGATCATCTCGGTGAAACGCGCGCCGGATGCGCCGCCGATTCTGGCGGTGTTGATTCAGGATGATCTTGTGACTCGGGTCAACAACGAGCTGAGTCGCATCAAGGAATTCATACGGCGTTTGCCCGAGGGTTCGCGAGTGATGGTTAGCTACGTTACCGCGGGATCGCTGCAGGTCAGACAGGACTTCACTACCGATCGCGATCGGGCGGCGGAATCGCTGCGAATTGTGCGAAGCAGCGCTTCGAGCGCGCCTTACAACCCTTACGTCGAAGTGATCGAGGCGCTGCGTCGATTCGATTCGCAGCCCGCCGGCCGGAGAATGATCCTGCTGATATCGGACGGGCTGGACACTTCTCACGGTTTCCGAAGCTCGAGTCCGGGGCTTTCGGTTGATCTCAGTCACGCGATAAGTGAAGCTCAGCGTCGCGGCGTTGCGGTGTTCAGCTTCTTCGCGCCGACAGTCGGGTTGAGCAATGAGAGCCGCCTGGCATCGAACTTCGGACAGGGCTCGTTGATACGGATCGGAGATGAAACGGGCGGCGAGGCTTTTACGACCGGGAGCGACTTCGTCTCATTCGATCCGTACTTCAAAGAGTTCGACGAGCTGCTGAATCTTCAATGGCTGATAACCTATGACAGTTCCACGATCGGCAGGAGCTTTCGCCAGGTTGAAGTGACCACCGAGCAGGACGTGCATCTTCATTATGCGAAGGGCTACGCGCCGCGATGAGCGGCAAAGGTAATGGGGTGATAGTGTGTTGCTCGCTCACCTTCGCGTTTCTCCTCTGCGTCCTCGGCGTCCTCTGCGGTTGATTCCGAGCCACTGAGCAGGAAAAACCGCGGAGGACGCCGGGGACGCAGAGGACTGCTTGCTGGCAACACGCTAATACCCCACTACCCACGTTTCCGTGTTCTTGCATGCCCTTTAGCTTTGAAGTACCATTTGGCTGGCATCTGAACTGGTCTTTCTAAATCCACCAAGGAGGGAAAAATGCTATGAGTTTTTCCGAAACCGAAGCGCTCAGGCAGCAACTTATGGCCAACGATGCGCAGTTCGCGGAACTGGCGCAAACCCACGGAGAGTTCGAACGAAGATTGAGCGAGTTGGCCGCGCTGCATTACCCGAGCGTTGAGGAGCAGATGGAAGAAGCGACCCTGAAAAAGAAGAAGCTATTTCTTAAAGACCAGATGGAAACGATCATGCGCCGCTACAAGGAACACGAACAGGCGGCGGGTCACTGAGATTGGAAGGCGCGCAACCGCAATCATCTTACAGAATCGCGCCGA
>Ga0134124_10000313_pt1 | contig 42726 bp, 38 predicted proteins | sample KB304_FD_96880 | JGI IMG/M metagenome (GOLD analysis project Ga0134124, IMG submission 96880) | Terrestrial soil microbial communities without Nitrogen fertilizer from Kellogg Biological Station, Michigan, USA - KB3-0-4 | ecosystem: Environmental > Terrestrial > Soil > Unclassified ...
CGTTCAAGAATACGGTCTACGCCGTATGGACGATGAAGGCGATCCAGGACAGCGGCCAGGATCTTTCGGTAATTCGCAGCGCGCATCGGAGACCGGGGGACGCGGGCTTTTCAGAACCGAAGACCATCAGCCATCCCGGGATAATGATGGGCGCATCGTTGGCCACGGGGCCGAACGGCGAATTCTATGCAGCCTGGATAGGATTGCCCGCGCAAGTAATTCTCTTCAATGCCTCGACCGATGGAGGAGTCACGTTCTTGCCGGCAGACGTGACCACGTCGGATGTAGACATCCATGACCTCGTCGGCTCTCTTGAGGAGCCCAGTCCGGCGCTCAGGATCCTGGGTATGGAGCGAATGCATAGCTATCCGGTGCTCGATGTGGACCGAAGCACCGGACCGAATCGGGGCTCGATTTACGTCGCCTGGGCTGAAACCACTAATCGTCGAAACGCCGACGTCTTCGTCGAGAAACTGCCGCCGCCAAACGGAGGTAATCCGCAACACAGTTCTCCGGTCAAGGTCAATAACGACGGATCGGGTACGGATCAGTTCTTTCCCTGGCTGAGTGTTGATCCGACGAACGGATGGGTGGAAGTCGGGTTTTATGACCGCCGGGACGATCCCAACGATCTGCTTAACAACATGTACCTGGCGCATTCGACTGACGGCGGGGCGACCTTTGGTGAGAATACGCGAGTCAGTGAGGTATCTTCCGATCCTCGCATTCAATCACAAGTTGGCGGCGCTTTCGGCAGCTTCATAGGGTTGGGCGACTACCTTGGGATGGTTGCGACACGCGGCAAGGCGCATATGTTCTGGGCGGATACGCGAAGGGGCAAGCAGGATGTATTCTATGGGCAGATTGACTTCAACCAATCCGCGCCTCCGCCCGGCGACGCGCCGCCCAATGATGGCTGTCTTAATCCTCGCGTGATTACGTCGCTGCCATATCAGGACACTCTCGATACAACGAAGGCGACTTCTTCATCCGACGATCCGGTCTCATGCACAGGCGCGGGAGACTCGAGCACGGTTTGGTACGCGATCACGCCGGCGCAGTCGGGGATCTACGGAATAGATACGACCGGGAGCAACTACGATACGGTGGTCAGTGTTTATAAGGGCGGCTGTGGAGCGCTGACACCCGTCACGTGCAACGACGACTTTTCCAATCCCACGGTCACTGGCAAGCAATCACTACTCACTTTCGGCGTGGAGCCGGGCGTTACATATCTAATCGAGGCGAGCGGCAAGGGAACCGGAGGGCTGTTGAAGATCCGAGTCGGATATCCGACCATTAGCGACATTCATTTTACGAGTGTGCCGTTCGGAGATGCATTGGAGATATTTGGCGCCGGCTTCGTCAGCCAGAATGCGGTCGTGACGGCGCAAATGGACGGTGAGGACCTTTCGCTTCCAAACGTCTTCTTTCTGGGTCCGCCACTGATGGATGGGAAAGACACGTTTGTGTATGCATCCAGGAAGAAGTTGAAAAAAATAGTCAAACGCGGAAGCCTGCTTGTTCGAGTCGAAAGCCCAGCCGGTAGTGGAAATATTTCGAACTCGTTTCTCTTCACTAAGTGATGGTCTTCGAAAGTGAAAGCTCTTCAATTTGATGGAAAGCTCCAGCTTGTGAGTGACGCCGACTTGCCTCGACGCGAGGGCGAGGCGCTCGTTCAAGTGATCTGCGCCGGCATATGCAACACCGACCTGGAAATAGTAAAAGGTTACGCCGGATTCCTCGGGACGCCTGGGCATGAGTTCGTGGGCCGCGTAGTCGAATCACCGGAGGCCTCGTCGATTGGGCGACGGGTGGTGGGAGAGATCAACGCAGGTTGCGGCGAGTGCAAGCGATGTCTTACGGGAGATTCGCGACATTGCGCCGCTCGCACTGTGCTTGGGATCAAGGGTCGTGATGGGGCTTTCGCGGAATTCCTGTCGCTTCCGCCTGGTAACCTCCTCGAAGTGCCGGATTCGGTTAGCGATGAAGAGGCAGTATTTGTCGAGCCGTTGGCCGCCGCTTTCAACATCCTCGAACAAGTCAAGATAGACAGTTCGTCCGATGTTGTTGTTGTCGGAGACGGCAAACTCGCTCAGTTAATAGTGGTGGCCGTCGCCCGAACCGGCTGCGCTATCACGGTTATTGGAAGACACGAAAAAAAGCTTTCTCTCGCGCGCGCATACGGAGCCGATCATATCCATTCGGGTGACCTTCCAACCGAATGGCTCGGACGTTTCGACCTGGCGATAGAAGCGAGCGGGTCACCATCAGGATTAGCGAACGCTCTGAAACTTGTTAAGCCCAGGGGGACGGTAGTTCTCAAATCTACACATCACGATCTGACGCCTCTCGATACATCACAAGTTGTAGTAAACGAGTTGAACATCGTTGGTTCCCGTTGTGGACGTTTTGCTCCAGCGCTGGACTTTATCGCCGCCGGCGAGGTGAATCTCAGCCAATTGATATCGCACAGATTCCCCCTCCGGGACGGCGTAGTCGCATTCGAGCGGGCTCGAGTTCGAAGTGTTATGAAAGTAATACTACAAATCGGTTAAGGCTTACGGGATCTCACCGGCGACACCCGCCTGCCCTGAATCAGGCTACCAGAACCAGTTTCAAGGGACCGCTGATAAGAAACTTATTGACAGCGTGGAGCCTGAATGTTATAAACGCCGCGATACGGCTACCATATCTTGGGTCGAGTATCCAACCGAACCACGACATTTAGGAGGCGCGATGAACCAGGGCATTCTAATAGAGAAGGTTGCGAAGCGGGCTTCGATCAGCAAGGCAGAGGCCGAGCGGGCGATCAACGCCGTTAAGGAAGCGATCACCGACAGTCTGCGCAAGAACGACAAGGTGACGCTGGTCGGCTTTGGCACTTTCGCCGTATCGCAGCGCCGCGCTCGCCGGGGTCACAATCCATACACCGCCGAGCGAATCAGGATCCCGGCTACCAAAACAGTCAGGTTTAGCGCCGGAAAGCAGCTCAAGGAGGCGGTAAACAAGAGGAAGAAATGACCGGCGTTTGATGCCGCCTATGCGCGAGAGGAGAAAGATCTTTTCATCAATTCCCAGGGTATTACTCCATCCAACCTGATCGGCATCAACCGCAATTGGTGCACTAAAAGGTGCGCACCTGAACTGAAAGGTTAGTTTCGATCTCCATCCGGTAGCTCAGTTCGGCGTAAGCCTCGGTATTTGCGTACTTACCAAATCGGTGTTCGTGGAATAGTGGTTGCGAATTGACTAGCGTCGCGACGGAGCTGCCGCGTTAGAAATCGAAAAAGGTGTTCTCTATCTGTGCACTTGGTGTTATCCTGAGCGTGGAAAAGGGAACGCCGAAGATCTGGCAGGACGAAGTCCAATGAAGAAAGCTTTTCTAATACTCAGCCTCTCACTCTTTGGCGCGGTCGCCGTATTACCTGCTCCGGGCAGCGGTTCCGTAGTGTTTGCGCAGCGGAAGGACAAAGACGACAAGAAGAATCCCGCCGGGCCGCCGGTTGTCAGACCGAAGGGGGGTCAGGACAAGGGGAAGGAACCGCCACCCAAGAAAGAAAAGAAGCCCAACTAGTCGCGCCGCATACCGAACTAATCGCGCCCGCCTATTTGAAGCTCGCGAGGGCTTCACTCTCATCTGAAAAGATCTCGAACACGCCGTCGAGTTTTGAAATCGCCAGGATGTTTCTCACTGACTGGGAGGGGGACAACAGTTTTACGTGTCCCTTCTGCTTGAGAACAGAGCGATAGGATTTGATCAGGCTTCCAACGCCGGTGCTGCTGATGTAGGTGACGCTTCGCAGATCGACAAGGAAATCGATCTCGTCTTCCTCAACGAAGCGTTGCACCATCTCGTAGAGTTGATCGGCGTTATCGCCGGGATCAAGCCGCCCGGTTATCTTGATGATGCGAACTGAGTCCGTTTTTCTACTGATGACTTTAGTAGGCCGTCGTATCATAACCAAAGCTCGTGCCTGAATCGCAAGCAGGCGGGCCAAAAATCAGTGGGCGCTACTGGACTCGAACCAGTGACCCCTGCGGTGTGAACACAGTGCTCTACCGACTGAGCTAAGCGCCCTTTGAGGAAAAAGAGACTAGCAGATGACACCGGGGATTTCCACTGCCGCTGGTCGTTCCGCCTCTTGGTTTGTTGAGTTACATTTCGAGAAAGCTTTTGAGGAGTCCCGAAAGAATTTCATTTGTCGAGCCGTCGATGACTCAGAACCAAAACGGCACCGAGTTGTTGAAAGGCGTAATAACGAACACGATGTTGGTGCCCACCGGACCCAGATTGAGTCCTGCTTTGATAAGGACCGCATCGTTCTCGACGGATTTGGGGTTATACGGCAGGCCATTGATTACCACAACAGAAGCGGTTCCCAAATTCTGGCCGAACACCCACAGCTTCTTTACTCCCTTTACTTTTATCCCGGTAATCACCGGCGACTGCGAGCCTCCGCCGCCCGCCTGAATCGAGATCGAGAGCCATTTCGAATCCGTGCGAACTGGTAAACTCGTGTCGGACACTTGCACCGCGAACGTGTACGTCCCGGTGGACACGGGTGTGCCGCTGATCGCACCACCTCCGGACATATCGACCCCTGGAGGAAGCGCGCCGCCAACCAGGCTCCAACGATAAGGTGATGTTCCTCCTGCTGCAGTTAACGTAGCGTTGTACTTCTGGCCACTGATACCAGGGTTCATCGCGCCACTGGTAATGCTCAATGCGCTGCCTCCCGTGCCTCCTCCGCTACCGCCACCGCCACCACTCCCGCCACCACTGCCGCCGCCCCCACCACCTCCGCCGCCTGCGCCGGCCGGATAGATGGCCAGAATGCCTGCTTTATCATCCGCGCTCAGATTAGCATCGCGACCATTTCCGTGAGCAACGGCCCACATGATCGCGGAAGTATCGGCCGAATGAGCAAGCCCGATCGAATGCCCTAACTCATGGCAGGTTACCTCCGCGAGGTTGGCGGAGTTCCCCAGAAAGCAATTCATTCCCTTGTTGAATACGGTGTCCGCTTCCAGCATCCGGTTGAAAGTGATTCCGCCAACGACCTTCGACTCATTCGTGTAACTGATTGCCGTTAACGCAACGACTCCGGCACAACCTATTGGCGGATCCAACTGGCCGAGACAATCGCCAAATGAGATGGTGTTCGCGTTGTCTATGGCAATACCGCAAGCGCCTGTCTGGCCGGCGGTCTGAAGATGAATTGAAGCCCCACTCTGATTCGCCCACGCCGACATGGCGCGAGCAATCTCCGCCGCTGCTCCCCCCGCTACCGGAGATGCGTTGGGATTTACGAAGTAGGAAATTGCCTGGCCCGAGTCGGCCTCCATCCACCGAACGCCGCCCGCCATGAAAGCATATTCCGGTTTGAAGTCACCGGACTGCTGCTTTGCGCGCCAGTACTCCGGCGGAACCAGGACAAGCGGCTCACTGGCCCGCAAGGCATCTATCTCCGCTACCTGAGCCGCCTCCTGCCGCAGCGTCCGCTGGATCTTCTTTATGTACGAATGAAGGGATGCGCGATTAGTGATTTCGCCTACGGAGGTGCGCGCGAGGAGTTCGACATCCGGCGCATCGGCTGAGCGCTCGATCGATTCTCCCTCGGCGCCTCCATTCACTATCGAAAACTTGCCCATGAAGGCGTGCGCGGCGTGCAAGCTTCCGTCGGTACCGGTATTGAGATACAGGAGAACGCGTTCACCCGGCGTGAAGCCAGGTTGCCCAAACGCGCGCACCGCCGAAGCGCCGGTTTCACCACCGAGTTGCTTGAGCACGATGGTGCTTTCCGACAGTTCTCCCTTCAGAACGCGATCGGTACGCACTTCAACATAGGTCCACACCATTGAGTGCGTGTCGTCCCAGGCGCTGGTCCTCGAGACCACTCTACCGGTGACGATCAAGCGCGAGTTCACGATCAACTCGGTGTCCGAGAGCATGACAACCGTTGTCGCTTTTGCGTGAACTATGGGAAAGAGTAGAAGAGCTAGTAACAGAAAAGAGCGGGCTGGTTTCCTGGGGAAGCGCTTCATGTTTCCAAACCTTTCAGCTCGATCGCGAAGTAAGAACCGCGACTGGATTACGATCCAGACGCAATCGCCAAGGCGTGATCGCACGCCTGGATTTCAAGCAAACACCTCGGGGGTTCGAAAAGGGGCCGCCGACAAAATCGATCCATCGCTCAGGCGCGCATTGAACCATAGGCTCGATTCGACTGTCAAGAACGTTGCTCTGTTTGTGTCGGCTTTCGCGAGAATTCACGATAAGCAGGCGATGGAATCGGCGCTTTACCAGCGAACGTGAGTGCGCGGGAACGAACGCTTGCCGGGCAGAAAAATACTAAAGTGCGGTTGAGCACCGAAACGGACAAACTATTGTTTCAATCTAACGAAGGCTTTATCAGGGGATCGATTGGTGGAAACCAAAGGGTGCGGGAGAAGTGCCTGATACAAGTTGGAGTCTTTACGCCGGGCGGGGTCCTTCTCTCCGCTCGTCGTCGCGACGTACGCGATCTTCTTCACGATATTTGCGATCGTCGTCACGGTACTTCCGGTCGTCAAGCTCGCGCGGCTCATCGCCACGCATTCCGGTTTTGAAGTGCCGGATGCCCTCGCCAAGTCCCTTGGCCACTTCCGGTATCCGGCGCGCGCCGAAGAGAACAACGATTATCAAAATAATGATCAGCAACTCAGGCATTCCAAGACCCATCATATGGTTTAACTCCTTGAATCAGTCTTGATCGGACGACGTGATTCTAGACCTCGTTTAACAAGGGTGTCAAACACACGGGTCGAAAATCAATCGCTAAATGAATAAGACTTACGACCTGTATGGGCGGCCCTCTCTTGGCCGCCCCTCTTTACATACGGCGCTCGTTGGACCGAAGAGGGGCGGCCACGGAGGGCCGCCCATACAGGTCGTTACTACGTAAGAAGTCCGGTTTTTAATCACACCCAGCCGACCGGACGCCTTGGTGGTTTTCTTGCTTTTTGATCGAGGCAGCCGCTATCATACGTCGCGCATACGGACTGAAGCCCTTTGGTGAGGGATGGTCGCCGCGCGCTAAAAACTAACTGTCAGGTAAGCTCCAGATCAACACGGGATTCTTCGTCGCTCGTTTAATCGCGAGGAATAGACACGCTCAAATATGACTCTCGAATGTCCTAAGTGTAAGTCTCCGGTCGCGCGCGATGGGCAGCGCTTTTGTTATCGTTGCGGTCACGACCTGGGCGATGAATCGGCGAGGGCGAAGTCAGGGCAGAGTGGTGCGGTCGCAGTTGATGGCGTCGCGGAAGGCAAGCCTCAAAACTCATCCCGGCCACAACTTCCCGCGGGGACCGTAATACTGGAGCCAAATGCCTTCGCGGAGGAAAACACTCCCATCGCGCTGCCTAGGGCCAATCTCAAAATCCTCCTGCCAACCGGTGACGTCTTCGACCGTGAGATCTACGATGAAGAAACTCAGATCGGAAAGGGACCCCGAAACGATCTGGTCATTGCTGATCCGTCAGTCTCGACCGCGCACTCAGTGCTGCGCCGCGAAAACGAGGCTTACACTATTGCCGATCTTGGAAGCCGCAACGGAACATTCGTCAATGGCGAACGAGTGACAAGCCCGCGCCGGCTCAGTCATGGCGATGTCATCGGTATGGGTCTCTCGAAGCTGACGTTTCGACTCTCCGACTATAGCGAAACCGGCGCTATTGACCTCGACGAATTGGCGGCCGTATCGAAGCAAGGCCCGCCACCGTTGACTGAAGAATCCCTGGCGACGGTTGTCGACAGCTCCGGACTCGTATGGCGGAGTGACATCGATCGGGTTCGCAAGACCGCTAAGGGCCGGCTGTTAAATGTTCTCGTCGACGAGCGCCTTGCGACTGAAGAAAGCCTCCGCGATTTGATGAGCCGCACTTTTGAGATTCCGATCACCGACTTGAACAATGCGCATGTGGATGAGGGCGTGATAGCCGAGTTTCCGCCGCGTCTGGCGCTTGAACGCAATATCATTCCGATCGCAAGGGAAGGGGATTCGCTCGTCATCGCAGTAGCCGACCCAACCGACCGCGACGCGATCCAGGAGGTCGCCCAAAAGGTTCATCCCTCAGTTGTCCTGCGCCTCGCGACTGCGTCGCAGATACGCGAGAAGGTAGCCCGGTATTACGGGCCGAAACTGATTGGGGTATTGCCGACTGGCGAAAAGATCGAGTATCCGATTGATAGACACGAAGTTGAATTAGGTAAGGCAGCTCACAACCAGATTGTGCTGACTGATCCGACGGTGAGCAACACCCATGCGATCGTGATAGCGCGCGATGGCGGCTACAGCATCGTCGACCTGGGCAGTCGCAACGGCACCTTCGTAAACGGGGAACGCCTGGGCTCCAAAGCGGTGACCCTGCGGCACGGCGAGAAGGTTCAACTGGGGCAGACGGTGCTGACATTCAGAAACCCCGGCGAGACAGCGGCCAATATTACAGCCGTTCTTTCTGAAGAAGCCTTGCGGGAAGTGAGACTGCGCTCCGGGGTCGCGGATGCGGGACCCGACGCGAACGGGGCGCCCGGAACTGTCCCGGTCCAGATCCCTTCGAACGCGGCTGCTGACTCGAAGCCTGCTTCTGCAGACTCTCAGCCTGGGACCGCCGAATCAGACTTGGTCACGCCTGCCGGAGAAGATGACAAGGACGACAAGAAGAAGAAGAAGAAAAAGAAAAAGAAGGAAAAAGACGCTCGGCTGAGAGCGGCGTACATCAGCGCCGGCGGTCGTATCTTCGCCGCGGTATTGAGTGTCGCGTTGACAGTGGCGCTGACCTTATACCTGACCCGAGGCGGCTTTTCGCCGAGCAAGGAGGAGGTCAAGATCAGCAAGAAGGGCCACGCTAAACTGAAGGTCCCAAAGCCGGGCTCGGGTACACCTTTTCAGGGCGGCATGTTTGAGGCTTCCAGTGTAGTTCAAGTTCCCGGGACCGACGGCGTTCTTTTCGTGGATGACAGGAAGCTGGACGAGATCCTGTGGATGCAGGTCGACGAATCGGGTAAGCAAAAAGGCACAACAAAACCGATTACGCTGGGCGCAAGCATCGCGGATCTCGAGGGCATCACTTACGGGAACGGTTACTACTATGTGTGCGGATCGCAGTCCGACCCAAAGGACGGCGAGCAAAACGCGATAGCGCGATTCACGTTCGACGCGGCAAGCCAAACCGCCAAAGGCATTGAGGTAGTCGCAAACTTCAGAGGATTTCTGCTGAGCAACCTTCCGGAATTAAAGGGCGAAGGCGAGAAGAATGGAAAGGAAGGCGGCCTCAACATCGAAGGCCTGGCCTGGGACCCCAAACAGAACCGGCTTTTGCTTGGATTGCGATCGCCTCAAATTAACGGCAACGCAGTGATTGTCCCCGTGGCATTCCAGAATCCGGCTGGTCCCTTCTCAACCGACAACCTGAAGGTAGCCGACTCGCGTGCGATTCAACTTCCGCTTGAAGGTCTGGGGGTTCGCGACATTCAATTCGACAGCCACCTGGACGCGTTCCTGATAATTTCGGGAGCGCCAGAGCATCACGAAAAGAAACTTGGCTTCAAGCTTTGGCAATGGAACGGGGAATCGACATCCACAGACTCCGCGCTCCAGGCACTGACGGATCTCGACCTGCAAATGAAGCCTGAGGGAGTCACTCATTTCGATTTCGCGGGACACGATTTCATTTTTATTGTCGGAGACGCGGGGGTCTACGCAAAGCTTGATCTCACCGAATCTGAATAGTGGGCACATTGGCTCGCTCTTTGCCGAGAAAAGTATTGCAAATAGCCGTCTTACCTAATAATATCGGGCTACCCCCCGATTGTTTCAATCCTTAGCCTGGCACCCAAAGAATCGCACGCCTGCTCCCTCAACCCGTTCGATTTTTGAAGGTCTTCCTTCGAATTGCATTCGATTGCATCCGGATGAGTTCGACGCGCTGACGAGCGAGCACTCGTCCTTCGCCTTGAGCCAATGAGTGGATCAACATGCCGCTGAGCCTCACACCGAAGCGGGCAGCCAAGCCTCTCATCATTTGCGATGAGCCTGCCGTATTTTCTTCATGAAGCTCTCTTTCACAAAGCCACTGTTTTTTGATCACGCGGCCGGCTCGCGAGGCGCGCGGGGCTGCACGATCATCAACAAGATCGGCGCCCTGGCTCAGTCGTCGCCTGAACTGAACACGGCGCTGCGTTGCGCAGCCGAGGAAATTGGGGCTCAACTCGGGTTGGAGCGCGTAGCGATTCTCTTGCAGCACGAAGGCGCGTTTCGGCGAGTGGGTGACTATTGCGCCCCGAAGATCGGTCCAGTTGAAAAAGAGAAGCTTCGTCAGCTTGATACAGAGATTACAAACGGACTCGGTTCACCGTTCGACATGACCGAAATAGCGAATGCCGGTTCGGACGAACGAGTAAGCCGTCTCTTGAAGAACGCAGCGAATCACGCGCACCGGCCGGACGTTAAAGCAATCTTGATTGTGCCGCTGGTCATCGATGCGCAACCCGCGGGAGCTGTTCTTCTCTATCAACACGGCAGGCAGCATTGGTCGGACGATGACAAGCACCTCGCTGAGGCTGTGGCGTCGACTCTCGCTCTGACGGTGCATCACTTCAGATCCCAGGACAGGGCTGTCAGTGCATCCGATCGCGAAGCTCTCACGAATCAATTGCTCACCGCAATCAGGAATGCGGTCGGTGTTGATGAGATTCTCAAAGTCGCCGCGGATGGGATAGGCAAGACGTTGAAGGTCACGCGGGTCGCGATTTACATGCACAACGGATCCTCGCAACCCGATAAGTGCGACTTCATCGCGCGCGCCGAATATCGTTCAAGCGTCTTGGTCCCGAGCCTGATCGACACCGAGCTGGATCTCCAGGGAAGCCCGTTGCTCGAGCGTGTGCTCTCGGGTGAGGTGATCGATGTCCCGGACACCAACCAGAGCGATCCGATAATGCGCGCGATCGGCGTAAGGCTGGGTGTGCGCGCGATCGCGCTCGCTCCAATCAGATATAACGGGCAAACCGTGGCGATGATGTCACTCGAGCAGTTCGACCATCCGCATGTGTTCTCGCAAGCGGAGATGATGCTGCTCGAGCTTGCGACCGAACAGATAGCCGTCGCGCTGTACCAGGCTGAACTCTATCGCGAAGCGCGGGATTCCGCGCGGCGCGACGCGCTTATCAGCAAGATCAGTTCGGCTATTCACAGCTCGCTGGACCCGGGTGCGGTGCTCCAGTCAATCGTCAGCGAACTCGGGGCCGCGCTTTCAGTGTGTCGCTGCCGGCTGGCGTTGCTGCCTACTCCGCTGCCCGAGATGGTGCCGGTCACCAACGAGTACGTCGCTGAGTGCTGCACCAATCGGCCTGCGATGTTGAGCGAGATCAGGACGGCGGATAATCCGTTTCTGGGATCGGTGCTTGCGCAGGAAGGCCCGGTGTCGGCAAGTGATCCGGCGAATGATCCAATCTTCGCTCCTCTTCGAAGACGAGTTGAAGCTGGAAGCGTCAAGTCAATTCTCACCACCGCGATAAGGATCGGCGGCAGGCCGATTGGCATCCTGAGCCTTCATCATTGTGAGCAGCCTCACGTGTGGACGGAATGGGAAGCTGATCTGGTCAAGTCGGTGGCAGACCATGCAGCGGTGGCGATCCGCCAGGCGGAGCTTTACAGGGAAGTACGCGAATTTGCCAAGCAGGCTTCACTGGTCAACGAGATCGTCGGATCGATCCGCGGCTCACTGGACCTGAATGAAATCCTGCAAGTGGCGGTTGAAGAAGTCGGCCGCGCTCTTGGGGCAAACCGCACTTACTTTCGAACGGTAAATGGACGTGACAATGTAATCGTCGCGGAGAGCCTCACAGATCCCAGCCTTTCACTCAGCCACATAACGACTTCGGTTGACGACTACGTAACAAACTACCTGATCGAGAATCGCCGGACACTTGTAATCGATGATGTCCGCTCATTCGCCGCCGCGTATCCGAACCTGGCGTCAACCGTACGGATCTGGCAGACGGATCCCGTCAACCGTTCTCAAATCGTTTGTCCCATATTCGTCAACGGTTCGTACTGGGGCGGGCTTTCAATTGGGCAGACCGATCGGCTTCGCAAGTGGACGGCGAGCGAAATAGCCCTGGTTGAGATGGTCGCGGCCCAGGTCGAGGTCGCCGTCAGCCACAGCAATCTTTTTCATGAGACCAAGCAATCGGCTGAACGAGAGGCGCTCATCAGCCACATCATCCACGGCGTCAATCAGTCAAACCGTGTTGACGAAATATTTCCGATTGCCGCCCGAGAGCTTGGCGGCTATCTGGCGGCTGACAAAATTCTGGTTACCGATTTCAACCGGCACACTGCGCACTGGATAACCGAATGCCAATACAGTGACGGCACGGTGAGCAATCCCGACAGGGCATACCGGCAGGAAGACGTCGCCGGATTCTTAGAGCTCGCCGATAACAGCGTAATAATATGTGACGACGTCGAAGCGGACCCGCGACTCGACGAAAAGCTTCGCAACATACTCCGCGCCGCCGGCACTCGTTCTTTCATATCCGTGCCGCTCTTATATGGACAGGACACTCGCTTGATGATCAGCGCCGTAATGGCGTCGGGCCCTCGGAAATGGACCCAGGACGAAATCGAGGTCGTGCGCGCAGTGGCGAGCCAGGTCGTTATAGCGCTCGAACGCGCGGAGCTCTTTGAGTTGGTATCGCGCGCAAAGCTCGAATGGGAAGCTACCTTCGATGCGCTGAACGATGGCATCCTGATTTTCGATCAGGACGGCACTCTGAAGCGCATCAACGACGCAGGCGCCGCGTATGAAGGAGCGAATGTACGAGAGTTGATCGGGCGGCGTTGCTGCACGCTGCTCCAGGGCGTCGAGGGTGAGACCTGTCGCGTAGCGCAGGTCATTCAATCGGGACGCCCCGCCACTTTTGAGCTCCTCCCGGAGCGCCTGGCGCGCCCGGTGCTGGTTACGATCTCACCTCTTGCAGATGGTTCCAGGAGCCGTTCTCAGGGCGCCAGTCACGATTTGAACATTGGGAATAGTGGGAACAATGGGAATCGTCATAACAGCAACGGGCATCACGAGGCGCCACGCGGCGCAGTCTGCATTGTGAGAGACCTCTCCGAGCTGCGAGCCGCCGAAGCGGCAGCGCGCGAGCAGCGCAGTTACCTGGTCAAGCTGATCGAGCACGCAAATGACGCGATTCTCGCTTTCTCACCCACCGGCCGTTTGATCTGGTTCAACGAGCAGTTGGCCAAACAATCCGGTTATTCTCGAGCGGAGCTCGAAGCGGGCGATTACCGTTTGTTCGTCTTCGGCGATCAAAAGAAACTCGCCATCGAGCGATTCAATCGCGCGCTCGACGGCGAAGCTCAGACCTACGAAATGAACGTGGTCAGAAAGAGTGGTGAGAACCGCCTGCTTCTCCTCACCTACACGCCCATCTACGACGAGGGGCGCGTGACCAGCATTCTGTCGATAGCTCGGGACGTCACCGAAGAACGAACGGCGCGAGAACGCGCCGCGCAAGCCGACAAGCTCCGCGCTCTCGGGCAGCTCGCGTCCGGCGTTGCGCACAACTTCAATAACATCCTCGCCGCCATTCTGGGCCACGCACAATTGATCAAGCGTGACTGCACCGATGAACGCATAGCGTCTCGCCTGGACATCATCGAACACGCTGCGTTTGACGGCGCGCAGACCGTCAGACGCATCCAGGCGTTCGGCGCGCAGAAGAAAGAGTCCAACAGCGATGAGGTCGAGATCAATCAGCTTATTCAGGATTCGACGACCCTTACGCGGACAAGGTGGTTCGACGAGGCGCGGGCTCGTGGTCTGCATTACGAAGTCGAGTGTGACTTTCAACCCGAAATGCCGGTCACCGGTTCAGCTTCCGAGTTGCGCGAAGTGTTTGTAAACATCATTCTCAACTCGCTGGATGCGATGCCCCAGGGAGGACATTTGCGCATCGCTACCGAAGTGAGAAGTGGCTGCACCCACGTAAGTTTCAGCGACGACGGAATCGGAATGGCGCCCGAGATTTGCGACCGCATATTCGAGCCGTTCTTCACTACTAAAGGCGCGAATGGAACGGGTCTCGGGCTGGCTGTGAGCCACAGCATTGTCGAGCGGCACGGCGGCCGTATTGAAGTCGTCAGCGCGCCCGGACAGGGCACTACCTTCACTGTGAGCTTGCCGCTCGCGAACTCTATTCTTCAATGTGCGCCACTCGAGAACACGTCCCTTGCCAGGACGGCGAACGTGTTGGTAGTCGACGACGATCAGCGCGTCCGCGAAGCGATTGTCGGCATGTTGAGCTCATCGGGACACCGCACGGATCACGCGGGCAGCGGCCGCGAAGCACTTGAAAAACTCGAGCGTGATCGATTTGATTTGGTATTCACCGACCTATCCATGCCCGAAATGGACGGTTGGGCGGTAGCCGGCGAAGTGCGCCGCAGGTGGCCGAATGTAAAAGTGGTTTTGATAACCGGGCATTCGGTGTCGCCTGAAACTGTCGAGATCAATCGCGGCCTTGTAAGCGAAGTAATGTTCAAACCAATCCGCCTCGACGACCTGAGCTCGACCATGAGCCAAGTGCTTTCATAGCTGGATAATCTGTCGCTTATCTGAGATCGCTTGATCGCAACTTCCGGACGTAGCTCATTGTACTTGAACCAACATAATCGTTGTGACTGTACTTAGCCTAATAGCAGGCGGTGCCTTAATCTGATTTGCTTGGTTCGGAAGGCGGCGATGGCGGAGTTGGTTCAGGGGACGCAGCAATCTGGTTGTCTGCGGCGTCCTTCGCTGCTTGGGCCTGGGCCTGAGCGATAAATTGATCAATCAGCTTCTCATCCACGAGTGCGATACCTGGCATATTCGGATGGACAATTACGACCCGACCAAACTTCTTTAGAAAATCCATCCCGATCAAAATGTCCCGACCGGATGGCTCCAATATTATTACTCCCGTTCGCGCCTCGCTCTGTACGGTAGATACTCCAAGGGCGGTAATTCTCGTGCTCGACGAACCATCACCAAACGTCACGTTGGTGGTTCCAAGCAGCACAAGAGCTAATGGAAAGGCTTTCACCAGCGGCATGCTAATAAAGCCGCTGAATCCAGTATCCACTATGGCGTCAAATTCCTGAGCGGTGTTTGGAAGGAGACCACCAATTTGGATTTTCAAACCGGGGGAGCCAGAGCTATGCAGAAAACCAGTCCAAGTTGGTGTCATTTGCGTAACCTACTCGAAAAGCTCCTGGCGAGCCGACTTTGATAAGGTGGAATAAACCTTTCGGTGATGCTTTGTGAGCCTCTTCCATAGCACCTTCGGCAGTGTCACCTAAGAAAGCCTTGCCTGTAGATACGTCGATCGCGACGAATCTACCAGGATGCTCAACCTCGAATGCCGATTTATAGGTGTTTTCGTATATCTTTTCGCCAATCTCTGCTATCTGCTTAGGATTTGAGATGTCCATGCTTCTTATTCCTTCGTCCCTGCTGGCAAGCATGTTAACACGGAAAGCAACAGTCCGGCTGAGTTTTCGGAAAGTGCCAAATCAGCGCCCCTCTTATATATACAATTTTGATCCTCGTCAAGCGGCGACCGCAAGATATTTCTTTCTCGTAATACGAAACAGTTTTTGACACCGGTTTTCTTTTTGGCGCTCTTCGTATTACGATGCGGGGAGAATGCGTTTCTGGGATTCGCGTCGGAAAATTTTATACAAAGCGGACGGGCAAAGCGGCAGGTGTCAGGCTTAATATTTGATACGCCACCATTTTTGCGATTTGTTCCTGAGCAACTTCTAGAAAAGCGATGACCTGCTCTTTTGTTACCGTAGGAAAGCCATCCAGGAAATCATCAATCGATTCGCCGCCTTTGATGTAATCCATCAGTGTCTGGACGGGCACTCTGGTTCCGGCAAACACAGGCGTCCCTCCCATGACTTCGGGAGACGAGGCTATGATCTGTATGTTCATATACGTATCGTAGTCAAAGAGCGATCTGAGTATCAAGCCCGAGGTTTCTTCGATCCCGGCGTGGGCCAGTGGGCCAGGGACTCATCTTTTTTCGCGACCGAGCGCGCGCCTGTTCAGCACTTGACCCTTCCTTGTGACCGCCAACTCGCGCTTGCTAGAATCCCCGTTGTGAAACCTCGGACCGATGCCGGCGTTGGATAAGACGATAAGGCGCATTCGTACCAGCCCTGGTCGGGCTTTCAACTTTCACAGCGAGAGGATGATGTATGAAAAAGTCTCCGACAATTTCGGTCAGCGTGCTGCTGGCGGCATTCGCGCTCAGCTCGCTCGCGTTCGGGCAAGGCGGTGACGTTCGCCGCAGAACCATCGCGATCACTTACTTGAAAGACCCTGTGTCCGTGACGCTCGCCGGCACGACTCTTCGACCGACGGCGCGCGGTGAAGCTACCGTCGAGCGCTGGCGCAAGCGGAACGAGAGTGAGATCGATATCACGATCGAGAACATGGTTCCCGCGTTTAACTACGGAGCCGACTATACGACTTACGTGTTGTGGGCGATTACTCCTGCCGGGCAGGCTGACAATCTTGGCGAGTTTCGGCTCTCGGGCAGCTCTGCGCGCCTCAAGGCGGCAACGCCGCAGCAGACGTTCGCAATGATCGTCACCGCCGAGCCTCACTATCTCGTAAAGCTCCCTTCGCAAAAGATCGTTTTGGAAAACCTCGCTCCGATTTCAAAGAACGTGCAGATACAAACCTCGGAGATTTACTTCAACGCCGATTCGGGCAAGTACTACAACGACACCAGCATTCCTACTATCGCCGAACGCGATTACAACAAGACTCCGCCGGAGCTGCTGCAGGCCAGACGCGCGGTGCAAATCGCCAGGCTTGCAGATGCCGAACGCTTTGATCCGGGGAACTTCAGCAAAGCGGTCGCCTCGCTCAATCAGGCTGAAGATATGTTCCGGCACGGCGCGAAGGTCTATGACGTTGGCCGCGTCGCTCGAGATGCGATCACCTTTGCGGGAACCGCGCGCGACGTTTCCGAAGAGCGTGCCGCTGCTGCCGAGCGTCGTTCCGACATCGCTCGCCGTGATGCCGATGTGCGTCGCGCGACTGATACGGCTTCCGATCTCAGCTCACAACTATCCGATACGGAATCACGATTGAAGGCGTCTGAAATGGCTCGGGTCAATGCGCAGGACCAGCTCGATCGCGTTATGCGTGAAGCCGCCGACTCGCGCGCGGAGAACCGCTCGCTGAAATCCGAGAACGACCGGCTGCGCAACCAACTCGATCGCGTTAGTCAGGATCTCACCGAGGCCCGCGGCCGCATTTCAGATTTGCAATCGCAGTACTCTTCAACCAGCGCGCGTTTGAATGAGACTTCATCGAAGGTGGTTGAGATGGAGAGGCTCGAGCGCGAGAAGCAGCAGGCCGAAGCCCGGCGTCGCGACTTCGCCGCGTTGCAAGCCGGAGTAGCGGCGATTATCACGGTGAAGCCGAGCGGCAACGGTTTCGTTGCAACGCTGCCGGATTCGTTCTTCGTACCGAGCCTGACTACTCTTCACGTTCGGTCCAAATCAAAAATGGACGCGCTGGGAAGCGTGATCGCCGCGCATCGGGACGTTGCTCTATCAATCGAGGGCCACACCGATGCACGCCCAAACGCCGACGGCTTCGCGCTCGCTCGAGCCCAGGCGGTAGCAGATTACCTCGCGGCGCTTGGCGTATCGCGAACGAGCATCAAAGTCGAATCACGAGGGGCTACGGTTCCAATCTCGACTCGTAAGACGCTGGCGGCTCGCGCGATGAATCGAAGAGTGGAACTCGTTTTTGTTGGCCCTCAATAGACAGGGTGTCCGAAACGGGACACCTTTCATTGAATGCGCGGCGTTAAGAGTTTATGCTTGCGACACCAAGCGAGGTGACCAATGTACTGCCCCAAGTGCGCGACTCCTAACACCGACGACACGAAGTTCTGCCGCTCGTGTGGAAGCAACCTTACGTTCATTCCTCAAGCGCTGACCGGCCAGCTTCCCGAAGCTCCTTCTCGCAGGCTGAGCCGGCGCGAGAGTAGACGCGAGCGTCGCAATCGCGACTTTGAGCATGCCGGGCCCGCAACCCTCGCAAACGGGATAACGAAGGCCTTCACCGGTTTTGGATTTCTGCTGGTCGCCCTCGCTATTTTTGCCTTTATGCCCAGCGGGCATATGTGGTGGTTTTGGCTACTCATCCCCGCCTTTGCGACCCTTGGAAAAGGCGTTGCAGAAATTGTGAGCGCCAGGTACGGGCCGCATCTGCCTTCCGGTATTTCGCAGGCCGCCATTCCGCCTTCATCTACGCAACAAGAGCTTCCGCCTCGTAATGACGTTTTCTATCCGCCGGCCAGCGTAACCGAACAAACAACGCGACAGCTTGATCCCAGGACCGATCCCTACCGTTATCGAGATAAAGACCAGCAATAGAGCGGTGGTCTGTTTTTCTACTCAGCGTGTGGCCGTGTTCGGCTCTTGAGTTGCTGACCTGTAACGTGTGGTCAGTCCTTCGCGTGCTTTGCGGTCCTTTGCGGCTTTGCGCTGAGTATTTGGGTCTTGAAGGAGCAAGACCCAATACTCAGCGCAAAGCCGCAAAGGACCGCAAAGCACGCGGAGGTACTTAAGCCACGCAGAATCCGAACACTACTCAGGGTGTTGAAAACCACTTCGAATAACTCTATCCTTCCAGAAGGAACGCCAACCACGATCAGATAATGAAGAGGCGCGTATGTACTGTCCCAAATGCTCGACCCAGAATATCGACAGCGCGAAGTACTGCCGAACCTGCGGCGCGAATCTGAGCCTGGTGCCGCAAGCTCTGACCGGGAAACTGCCCGAAGCTCCGTCTCACAATCTCGATCGAAGAGGACGACGTCGCCGCGAACCCAGCATCGGAAGGGGCGTAACGAGGACCTTCATGGGTATCGCCTTCTTGATTGTAGCGGCGGGGATCACGTTCTCGGGGCGAGGCGCGGGCGGTTCGGGACTGTGGCTGCTGATACCTGCTTTCCTTTTCTTAGGCAGAGGCATCGGCGAGCTGGTAACTTTGCTAAACGCAGAACGAAACGCCAGACAGATCGCTCCGCCTCCTTATGCTCAGAGCACCTCTCCGCTTTCACCCGGTGCTGTTTTCGATCCGCTTGCTCCGCCGAGCATCACCGAACAAACGACAAGACATCTGGACACGGCTCGCCCAAAGAATCACGATACTGCATAACCCTACCGATTGAGATTTTGCTGTAGGCCGTAGCATCACGGTCTCCGGTGAGTGCGGGAATAGACCACGGATGACACTGAATGGACTGATTATCACAGATCAGATCCGTGTAGATCCGCCTAATCAGCGTCATCCGTGGTCTATTCCCGATCATCATAGACACCAACACGGTATGACCCCCCTACGCCTTGACTTGCGAAAGCCCCTAAGGTCGGCGACAATATGGTCAGTGGGCAAAGAGATGTTTTCTCATGCCGAAAAAGCCGAAAACGATTCTTGTCGTCGAAGATGATCCTGACGCTCGCAGATTAATTGAGTCCGTCCTGACGCTCTCCCATCTTAATGTGATCCTTGCGGCTGACGGCCAGGAAGGACTGGAACAAGCAAAGAAAGAATCCCCAGACTTGATAATCACCGATATCGCGATGCCGCGGTTAAACGGGTTGGGGTTAATACGCGCGCTTCGAGCGATCCCCGAGTTCAAAAAAAGGCCAATTCTGGCGGTGACGTCTTTTGGAATGGAGAAGGCCATGGATGCGATCCGCGCCGGGGCGAATCGCGCTCTGGCACGGCCCGTAGAAAACCACCTGTTACTCGTCTTCGTCTTCGACCTGCTGCACCTGGCCTGAAGGTGACAGTTATAGCTTTCGTTACACTTGCTTTCGTAATTGACTGCTGATAGATTCGCAACCCTTCCCACAGTTTTCGCAAGCGAGGACAGTGCTAATGACCGACGTGCCATCTACCCTCGTGAATTGTGCGACGTGCAATGGCAAAGGCGTTGCGGCCAATGGGAAAACTACGTGCGAAGCTTGCGATGGATCGGGCAAGGTCAAGGTTGCTGAACCCGCGACCGTGTGTCCGCGATGTAGTGGCACCGGGAAAGCACCGACCGGCGACATAATCATGTCCAGTCAAAGATTATGCCCGGTATGTGGCGGCATAGGATGGGCCTTGATTCTTTGACGGACAAAAAGCGTGATCACGTGTTCAATATTGAACAGTTCTGCTCGAGCAATGTGCGTACAATTGGTTTATGGATTCGAACAGGAGATGGCGCTTTGAGGCCAATAATCCCAACGCGTCGAAAGAATGGAAGCCACTGTTTGAGGTTAGTGAAGAGGAACTGCCGGCTTCGCTGCAACTAAGGGATGAGTTGAATAAAGTGAACTCTCCGGTTGTTCTTCGGATCGTCGATAAGGAAACAGCCCAGACCTTTGACTAAAGTTCCGCTGGCGGTTAGCAACTCCGAGGATCAACGAATGTGACTTGCTCAGCCGTACGCGATGCGTGAAACTTGTTCGCGTGATTTCAATATTCCAATCTCGAATCACCCTTCAAGAATAACGAGGTACACCGAAGCATGAACAAAGGTCATCGAACGGACTTCAAGACAGGCGATGAAATAAGCTACGCCATGCCGGCCGGCATGCTCTACGGCACAATCAGCAAAGTGCTGGGCGCCGGTGACTCGGCGGCGGTTGAAATAGAATTCGAAGACGGCCGCAAAGACATCAAGAAGGTCAGGGACCGCGCCCTAAGCCTGCTTCGTCGAGCAAGCGGGGTAAGCGAGGAAGAAGAGCGCCACTCCGATCGCGATCGCTTGCGAGATACGGAAATACAACGCATCTATCGCAGTGAGCAGCACAAGCGTTAGCAATAGTAGTGGACCTGTAGGGGCGGCCCTCCGTGGCCGCCCCTCGGTCGTAATTGTCCCGATACGCTAAAGAGGGGCGGCCACGGTGGGTCGCCCCTACATAACAAACTTGATGATAAGAAACAGCTCCTTTCATCACATCGAAGTCCCGTGTGACGACCTCGAGTTAGCCGAACGGTTCTACGTGATTGTGTTTGGCGCGCGCGTCTATATGCGGCGGGACGCGGGCGGGCGCGGTGATGTGCCCGCAACCGGTACGATCACGGAAGCCGAGGACCGAGGCTTTCAAATCGACGCTACTTATTTGAAAATCGGTGACGGATTCCGAATCGGATTCCTAAACAGACAACATCGACACGACCAGAGCGAGATCGATCATCTGGCGTTCACCATCGACGATGAAGATCTTACATTGCTGGCTCGCAGGCTTACCGAATACAAAATAGAAGTCGTCGATCAAACCGCGGATCGCATGATCATCCGAGATCCTTTTGGAATGATGTTGGAGCTTTGGCCCAGATCGGTGCTCCAGAGAATGGGATTGCTGTGAAGAATGCGTGCAGTGGGTCGCACGTCCAGTTCAGAGTTCAAGCTTTAGCTTGCCGTTTTTCAACCGTAAAGCTCAAGAGCAAGCTAAAGCTTGAACTCTGAACCTCAAACTGAACACTAGTGAGTGAGCCGCGCGATCAGTTGCGACAAAACGCTTTCCCGAAACGGTGAGGGGTGAAAGATCACCATGTAAACTATTCGAGCAGTGCCGTAAACAGCAAATGCGTAAGCGAACGCGCGCACAACATTGAAGCGTTCGGTGATTCGACGAAACCCTCGCACCGCTTTCTCCCTGTTCAACAACACGCAAGCAGATCTAATCCAAACCAGTACCAGAACAACGTACAGCAACGGCCCCAGCAGGTTGAACTCGAACGCTTCGCCTATGCTCCCGCTGGCGAGAGCGCAAAACGAGTGAGTCAGGCCGCAACCGGGGCAGGGCAGGCCGGTCAGGTTTTTGAATCCGCATATGGTGAAGTACTCGCCGGTTGAAGGCTTGAGCAGCACGCTCACGGCGAAGACCGCCGTCAGTCCGAGAAGGGCAATCAACGCAAGCTTCTTTGACGGAAGCAATGCCATCCCTTCGGTGTCTCGATCTGGATATCCGGTCATTGTGGACGCGGGCGATTCCATCATTCTGAGCAGAAGCCTGCTAATCAGAGCCTCACAATTGCACGACGATTCGTGGTTTGCTGAGTTGAAACATGATCCTCGATGAGCTTCACGAACTGGCGGCGGTATTCTAGCATAGGCAGGAATCCGCAGTCGCGAAGCGTCGCCAGCCTGGCCGCCTTCGCCAGTGAAAACAATCGGCGCGCTTCTGCGGCGCCCTTCTTGTCTTTTTCGCCGCAGATGATCAAGACAGGCGAGGCGCTTCGGCGGATTGTTTCGATAAAGAGGTCGACCGCATCATCGCTCGACGCCGATATTGCTATTTCGTATGCCGCGCGTGGGCTCAGATCCGCAAAGTCGTTGAACAGCCGGTCGCGATAGGGTTGAGGAGCGCGGCGAAACCGTCTCGCGACCAGATTTCGCAACAGCGGGTAGGCTGCAAGCTCGCGCAACGCGAGCGAAGCCGGAGTGAATACGGAAAGACTCTTAACGTCATCTTCTGAAAAGCCTCGCCTTGGGCTGACCACGATCAGCGACCGCACATCTTGCGGGTGGCGAGCGGCGCCGGCGGCCGCAATCAGGGAACCCAACTCGTGACCGACGATCGTGGCATCGAACACTCGAGCGGCTTCAATCACGGAGTGCAGGTCTTCGGCGTGATCTTCGATCGTGAAAGCTGCATCGACCGAGGACGGCTGCGAACGCGCAACGCCGCGCGAGTCGTAAATCAAACAGCGATACTTGCGCTTGAGCATAGCAACGGCGGGCCTCCAACACTCGCACGACATCGACCATCCACTGATGAAGACAAGAGGTGGACCGTCGCCTTCGACCTCGTAGTAGAGCGGACCCTTGGGTGTGTTCAGAATCATCGTAAGGTGCATTTAACCGGCGCTGCTATTCAGAAACCTGATTCTGCCCTGCCGGGCTCGCTTGCGCAATCGCGGCAAGCGAGATGGTTGCGCGGCGCCTGCAAACCGGCCTCAGCGTCCCCCGCGTCCTCTGCGGTTTAATTGATCAGTGCTGGGAATCAAACCGCAGAGGACGCAGAGGACGCTGAGGAAGAGTGCGATGGTGAGCGAGCAAGCCCCGATTCCGCAGCCGGGTTTCTTGACACTATTCAGGCGGCCCTCTAACATTCGCGTTTGTCTCTGCGACCGGAAAGGCAACATGCTGGCTCAAGACGAAGATTTCATGCGAGAAGCTTTGAGTGAAGCCGAGGCCGCTGGTGAGGACGGTGAAGTTCCTGTGGGCGCAATAGTAGTTCACGACGGAAAGGTCATAGCGCACGGCCGAAACGCGATGATAGGAGCTAACGATCCAACTGCACATGCTGAAATCGTCGCGCTCAGAAATGCCGCGAGAGCCTTCGGCAACTATCGACTTACCGGATCAACAATGTACTCGACCATCGAACCATGCGCGATGTGCGCGGGCGCGCTGGTTCACGCGCGCGTCGAGCGGCTTGTCTTCGGAGCAAGCGACCCTAAGGCGGGCGCGGTCGAGACACACTTCGGCATTTGCAACGCAGAGTTCTTGAATCATCAGGTAACCGTGGAAGGTGGAATCCTTGAGGGCGAATGTCGCCGGGTGCTACAATCCTTTTTTCGCGACAGACGTAACACTCAAAGCAATGCGGAGAGGTGCGAGAGTGGTTGAATCGGGCGGTCTCGAAAACCGTTGTACCCGCAAGGGTACCGTGGGTTCGAATCCCACCCTCTCCGCCATGAGATTTGCGATTGCCGATTTGCGATTGCCGATTTCGGGTTCGCAACCAGCACGCGAGTTCTTAGATCGCAAATCGGCAATCGCCAATCGGCAATTTATCTGGAGAGGTGCAGGAGTGGCTGAACTGGCAGCACTGGAAATGCTGTGTACGGGAAACTGTACCGTGGGTTCGAATCCCACCCTCTCCGCCAGGAGATTTTCGATTTGCGATTGCCAATTTCCGATGCGCGGATGACCGACCCTAAATCGGCAATCGCCAATCGGCATTCGGCAATCTTTTATCAGGCTCCGGACGCCGTGCAATCGCGAGGCTGCAAACCCGCCAGGCCGGGAACGGAGCAACGGTAGCGGACCTCGGATGTGCCGCGGCCTCTCCGGAGCCTGACCAGTTCTGCCGGTTCACCGGCTGCTCATGCGTAACCTCGTAACGTACCTGACGGTGGCGATAATTTCCGCAAAGAGTCTCTCGAAATAACATGTCGGATTCACACGTAATAGCTCGAAAGTTCAGACCGCAATCGTTCGACCAGGTTGTCGGCCAGGAAGCCATAACGCGCACGCTGATGAACTCGATCAAGTCCGGGCGACTTCATCACGCTTACCTGTTCACCGGCTCTCGCGGCGTGGGCAAAACGACGACCGCTCGAATACTGGCTAAAGCTTTGAACTGCGTGAAGGGGATCACTTCCGAGCCTTGCGATGCTTGCCCTTCATGCCTCGACATAACGGCCTCGAGGTCAATTGACGTTCAGGAAATCGACGCTGCCACTTACACCAAGGTCGAGGATACGCGCGAAGTCATAATAAACAGCATAGCGATATCTCCGGCGCGCGACCGCCACAAGATTTTCATCATCGACGAAGTTCATCAGCTTTCGTCACATTCGTTCAACGCGCTGCTCAAGACGATCGAGGAGCCGCCCCCGCGAGTCGTGTTTATCCTTGCTACTACCGATCAAGGCAAGGTACCCGAGACAATTCTCTCGCGCTGCCAGATATTCGAGTTTCGGACGATCACGCTCAAGAAGATCGTCGAGCAGCTCCGCTATATTGCGGGCAAGGAAGGGGTCCAGATAGGCGACGCAGCGCTGCTCGCCATCGCGCGCGCGGGTGAGGGCTCGATGCGGGACGCAGAGTCGGCCCTCGATCAGGTGATCAGCTTCTCGGGCTCGACCGTAGGCGACGACGACGTTTCCGCGGCGCTCGGCCTCGTCGACATAGAGACTCTCAACTCAACGTTGCAAGCAATCGCGGACCAGGACTCACGGGAGTTGGTCCGCATAGTCGAGCAGGTAGTCTCGCGCGGGTATGATCTGCGAAACTTTTGCCGGGAGATGATGGTTCACATCCGCGCGCTCCTTGTGGTGAAGATCACGGGTTTCGATACCGAGCTGGTCCAGTTGCCGGAGAGCGAAGCCGAGGCGCTCAACCAGCTTGCTGCGTTCTTTTCAGAACAGGATCTTCTGCGGTTCTTTTCTATCCTTACCAAGACGGAGCAGGACATCAAGAACTCCGCGCAGCCGCGATTCCAACTCGAAGTCGGTCTTGTAAAACTGGCCCAGGCGCGCAAACTATTCCTGCTCGAAGACGCCATACATCGTATCGAAGCGCTGGAATCGCGGGTCGGCGGCGGAAGCGCCGCACCGTCTTCGACCGGCGGGCGTACCGGGAGCGCGTCGCGAGATTCTCGCCCATCGCAGGTCCAATCTCGACCGCCATCGACCTCGACGCGCGCAGCTTCTTTGACTCGTCCGCCGGAAAATCAATCCAGTCAGGCGCGATCAACAGAGGAAGCCGCGGTCAAGCCCGCGAAGGCCTCGGCTTCCACGTCGCCGGTAATCGCAGCCGTCGCGCAGCCTCAAAGGCCGGCTGAAAAACCGGACGCCGCTAAGCAAACGCCTTCGCCGCTGGATAAGACGACTGAGTCAACAATTGGCGCGACGCGTGACAGAGGTTCGTCGGCCAGCGATCCAATCGATAAGATCAAACGCGCTCTCGAGGCTAAGCGGAAGATGATGATAGTGACGGCTCTCGACAAGGGCAGCATCACGATAGACGCCGACTACTTTCGCGTCACTTATGAACCCGGGAACAGTCAGTGCAAAGGCGAAATAGAGGCGCGCGACAAACGTATCGCTATCGAAGACGCTTGCGAAGAGGTTCTCGGCCATCGGCTGACGCTGTGGGCTTCGGTTGCCGGCGAGCCTGAAGTCGCGCAACCTCGGCGAAAAGAAAAAGCCAGGGAGGCAGCCGTGAGCGATCCAAAGCTTCGCGCGCTCGTCGATAAATTTCACGGCGAGGTAATCGAGGTCATCAAACCCGAGCAATAGGCCGCGCGCGACGGGCGCGACGGACGGCAGCGATTACACGCAACATAGAGATTGGAGGGAGGTCTAAATGAAAATGCCAGGTGGATTCGATCTGCAGGAGATGATGAAGCAGGCGCAGCAGATGCAGGAAGATATGCAGCGCGAGATGCAACGCATCCGGGTCGATGCGAGCGCCGGCGGCGGCGTGGTAAGCGTTGCGATGAACGGCGCGAAAGAACTGGTCGACTTGAAGATCGACCCGGACGCGGTGAAAAGCGGCGACGTCGAGATGCTTCAGGACTTGATCATCGCCGCAGTCAATGAGGCATCCCGGAAGGCCGATGAAGCAATGAAAGGAAAGCTGGGCTCGAAGCTCGGCGGGATGGGGCTTCCGGACGGGTTGCTCTGAAAATGTAGGGGCGGCCAAAGAGGGGCTGGCCACGGAGGGCCGCCCCTACATGCGGCCAGCGAAGCATGCGGCCGCCGTTAATCATGGGAATCGATGCTTGACTACGCCGAACCCGTAACAAAGCTCATTGATGAGCTTCAAAAGATGCCGGGAGTCGGAGCCAAATCCGCCCAACGCCTGGCGTTTCATATCCTGCGCGCCGAACGCGACGTGACCAATCGCTTGATCGACGCCATTCAGGAAGTCAAAGACAAGATCATCTTTTGCTCGGTCTGCAACAACATCACCGACGTCGATCCTTGCCGCTACTGCACCAGCCCGGGGCGTGACCGCCGCGCTATCCTCATCGTCGAAGAACCCTATAATCTGGTCACGATCGAAAAGACTCGTGAGTACCGCGGTCTGTATCATGTCCTGCACGGTGCGCTCTCGCCCATACGCGGAATCGGCCCCGACCAATTAAAGATCAAAAATCTGTTCGAGCGTTTGCGCGTCGAAGATGTCGAAGAGATCATCCTTGCGACGAATCCCAACACCGAAGGCGAAGCTACCGCGAACTATCTTACAAAGCTGTTGAAGCCGCTGGGCGTGCGGATTACTCGAATAGCGATGGGTGTTCCCGTAGGCTCGGATCTCGAGTACGCCGACGAAGTGACTATGCATAAAGCTCTCACGAATCGGATCGATGTGTAGCGGCCCGTGAAGACGTAGTATCCGTGTTGATCAGTCAAGTCACTTTTATGGGCAGTCCTCCGTGGCCGCCCCTCATTGATGACTTCGCGCCTGCGTAAGGAGGGGCGGCCACGGAGGACCGCCCATACAAGTGATTTGACGGATTTGCGCGGATCGGAACGCCGCCGTCGACGCTTTAACAAAGGCTGAGAAGAAAGCATGAATTCAATCACAGCTCGTCACCCTCATCCGCGGCGCGAGACTTGTGCAGGTTCGATCGACAATAGTCGTCGCCGTCTGCGTATGCACCGATTTTTGCCGGCGTTCCTCCTGGCCTTCGCTCTATTCGGCGCGTCGATCCCTTCAACCGCGCAATTCGTCTGGCGAAACCACCCAACATCGGAAGGCTTATCCGCCGCTGAGTTTTCTCGACTCGTCCGCGATCTCTCAGAAGACGGTGGATACTTCCGCTCGGATAACTTCACTTCCAATGAAACTTCTTACCTGCACGTGGTAGACAAGCTGCGCGAGTTGGGAGCGAGCGGCGGCGCTTACATCGGCGTGGGGCCGGAACAGAATTTCACCTACATCGCAAAGGTACGTCCTCGAATCGCCTTTATCATAGATATCCGTCGTCAGGCGATGATCCAGCACCTGATGTTCAAAGCGATATTCCAACTCGCGCCCGATCGCGTTCATTATCTCTCCCTGCTGTTGAGCAAGCCGTTGCCAAAAGACAAGTATCCCGCCGCCGACGCCTCGGTGAGCGATATGCTCGCCTTCATCCAAAAGATTCCGGCCGATGAGCGGGCCTACGCGGCGAATCTTGCGGCGATCCGCAAAACGATCGGCGAAGACTTTAAGGTCCAACTCACCGAAGCCGATCAGGCGAGCCTCGATTTTGTGTACACCAACTTCCGCAACGATGGCCTGGACATAGCCTACCGGATGGAGGGAATGCGAGGCGGATGGTTTCCAACCTTGAAGGAGCTCATCGAGCAACCGGACCAGCACGGTAAGCTTGGCAACTTTCTTGCGAGTAAGGATGACTACGATTTCGTGCGCGCGATGCACCGCCGCAATCTGATCATCCCGGTGGTCGGCGACTTTGCTGGAAAGAAAGCGCTGGCATCGATCGGCGATTACCTGCACAAGAACGGCTACATCGTGAGCGCGTTCTACACGTCCAACGTGGAACAGTATTTATTTCAGAACGGAGTCTTTGGCGGGTTCGCGGATAACGTCCGCAAGCTGCCAATAAACGAAAAGAGTCTTTTCATCCGCGCGGTGCCCAACACGCGGTTTCTGCATCCGGCGCAGGTGGCGGGACATCGAATCACGACCCTGCTCCAGCAGATGACTGTATTCCTGCGAGACTATGATGAAGCCCGCTATCAGAACTACAACGAGCTGGTACTGACTCACTACATCGCGGCCGATGGTTCCCGCTAGAGGCTTTCCGTTATCGGGAAATGAGGATTACGGGAAGGGAGTATTAAGTCTTGGGTTCCGTACCTTTCGTAGACAGGAACTCCCAGCGTGCTTTGCGGTCCTTTGCGTCTTTGCGTTGAGAATTCTTCGCCCATTGAGAATTCTCAACGCAAAGACGCAAAGAACCGCAAGGCTCGCTAATAGGAGGAGAACAATGCGCTCTGAAAAGGAATCGGTCAAAATAGTCCGCATAAGGTTCGCACGTACTCGACTGCAACGCGGGATTGCGCGATTGGTGTTAATCGTCATGTGTTTGCTGGCCGCGAACTGTTCGACCCGGCCAGTCGAGCAAGCGCCGCGCGGACTCGACGCGATCGATCACATCATCGTCATCTACGCCGAGAACCGTAGCTTCGATAACCTCTACGGACTTTTCCCCGGTGCGAACGGCCTCGGCAATCTCACGCCCGAGCAATATACGCAGATAGACCGGGACGGCAAGCCGTTCGACGTTCTGCCGCCTGTTTGGAAGGAGAGGCTCGCGACGCCTGAAGTTGACCCGGCATATCCGGTGAACCTTCCGAACAAGCCGTTTCAAATCGACGGGCCGCCTGTCAATCGTCCCCTATCGACGGCGACGCGCGATCTCGTGCACAAGTACTATCAGAACATCGAGCAAATTAACGGTGGCAAGAATAACCGGTTCGCTGCCGTCTCGGATGCCGGCGGCCTCGTGATGGGTTACTACGATGGATCGAAGCAGAAGATGTGGAAGTGGGCGCAGGAAAACACACTCGCTGATAACTTCTTCATGGGGGCGTTCGGCGGCTCTTATTTGAACCATCAATGGCTGGTGTGCGCTTGCACGCCGAAGTATCCTGATGCGGACCCCACCCTGATTGCCAAGATAGACAACGAGGGCCGTCTCGTGCGTAGCCCCGGCTCACCGGCTTCCGCGAAGAAGGGGCCACCCAAGTATGTGAATGACGGTCCGGTCACGAGCGAAGGTTTCTCGGTGAACACTCAGCAGCCGTCCTATCAACCGTCGGGAGTGCCGCCCGAGGCAGGCGGTGATCCGCGCTTCGCCGACCCGAAAAAAAATCCTCTGCCGCCACAGACTCAGAAGACCGTAGGCGACACGCTTACGGCAAAGGGCATCTCGTGGGCGTGGTACGGCGGTGCGTGGAATCGTGCGCTGGCCGACGGTATGCAACCGCCGACCGCCAGGCGCAACGTGATCTACCAGGAAACGCGAGGCCACGACAACTTCCAACCGCACCACCAGCCGTTCAATTACTTTGCGCGATTCGCGCCGGGCACCGCGGACCGCGAGGAACACCTGAAAGACGGTGATGACTTCCTGAAAGCGATCGACTCCGGAACGCTGCCGCAAGTCGCCTTCTACAAGCCGACGGGTGACCTGAACGAGCACCCTGGCTACACCGATGTGCTCTCCGGTGATCAGCACCTGGCAGACATCCTCGATCACATTCGCAACAGCCCGCTGTGGGCCAGGACTGCGGTGATTGTCGCCTACGACGAGAACGGTGGTTTCTGGGATCACGTGTCGCCGCCGAAGGGTGACAAATGGGGACCGGGCACGCGCATTCCCGCGATCATCATCTCGCCATATGCCAAACACGGTTATGTAGATCACACGCAGTACGATACAACATCAATCATCAAGTTCATCACGAAACGCTACGGGCTGGAAGCATTGGCCGGCGTTCGGGAATCGGCTGGAGATTTAACAAACGCCTTTGAGTTGCCCTGACCGGTAGGGTGACACATGCCAAAACCAACCTCCGCGGCATACGCTGACAAGGGTGACCATCGACCCTTAACCTTCATTTGTCTGCAACCAATCTCCTTCGCTCCTCGTGCCTCAGCGCAATCTGCGCCGCTTTTTTGGAAGGTATGGCCTATTGGTCTCAAGTGCTACTCTAATCACACTCATCTTGCGAGTTAGATCACTTTTCTCTTGACAAGTAACGTCCATCGGTATTATATACACGGCGCATTCTTCCTTACATTCAGACACTTTTCAGTGGGAACGATTCTCAAGCGCCGGTTTCGGGCTGTGGGTATCTGTCTGTTTCCTTCGGGATCGACCAGGATGTTCTCGCCTGCTACCCAGTGTCTGCTCCGGTTCACTCGAAGCACGGCGTACGTGGGTGATTCATTACCGGCCGCCGCAACCCGAGGGAGGCATCAAACGCGAGCCCGGCACATTGACCGAGCGAATAGATGCGACCTGCAGTTACTTTAGTCAACTGCCCGTCGCGGCAATCCGATCTTAGCCGCTTAAAAGGAGGAACGGAGATGGCAAATATCTCGAAAAAAAACAGAAGGAAAGAGAAAGAGATTCTGAACGCCGCAAAAAACAGGCGCGAACTGATCGCGGCACAGTTGAGCAGGCGGGACATGATAAGGCTGGGGCTTTTGACCAGCGCGGGGTTTTTGATACCCAAGAATGGATTGAGCGCCCGCGCGCCCCAATTCGGCGGCGGTGGTTTTGGCGGGAACTGCTTCAACTTTTACGGTCGTGGGGGCACTCCCGTAAGCCCGCCGACCACTCCGTTCGTCGAGGCGTTGCCGATAATGCCCGTGCACCAACCGGTAACACAATTCACAGGGCCACCACCCACTGCCAACCCGAACACCGCAATAAATCCGGCGACCGGGCTTCCCTACGAAGGCCGCACGCGCCCACACCAGGCCTTCACCCAATTTCCGGCTCAGAAGCTTTATGAAGTGCACCAACAACAGGCCTTGGTCAGCGTCCATCCTCAGCTTCCGACGCAAACACTCTGGAGCTTCAACGGCAGCGTTCCGGCCCCGACGTATGTTGCACACTACGGCGAGCCAATACTCGTAAGAAACTACAACAACCTGCCTGCCAACAACGGCGGCTTCGGGATTCAGTCAGTCTCAACGCATCTGCACAACGGACATACTCCGTCGGAAAGCGACGGCTTTCCATGCGACTTCTTCGCCGTAGGCCAGTACTACGATCAACATTATCCAAACGTGCTGGCGGGATTTTCGTCGACGAATCCGCCGGACGGCGACATTCGCGAATCAATGAGCACGCTCTGGTATCACGACCATCGCGTTGACTTCACGTCGCAGAACGTCTACAAGGGGCTGGCGGGTTTCTTTCTGCTGTTCAATCAGTTTGACACAGGGAACGAGGCAACAGGATTTCGTTTGCCCACCTACCCTGACTTCGACATACCGATGATTTTTGGGGACAGGCTTTTTGACCCCACCACCGGATTACTAGCATTCGATCTTGCTAATCGCGACGGCATTCTCGGTGACAAATTCCTTGTCAACGGCAAGATTCAGCCGTTCTTCCAGGTCAAGCGCCGCCGCTATCGCTTCCGCTGGCTCAACGGCGGGCCGTCACGTTTCTACAAGTTCTACATTACCAACCCCAACAACCTGAGTCAGACTAATAATTTCTGGGTGATTGGCAACGACGGAAATCTATTGCCCAACCCGGTTCAGGTCTCGGGCGTCGAAATCGCGGTAGCAGAGCGCATGGATGTGATCGTTGATTTCTCGGCGTTCGCCGCGGGAACCGTTCTGCGGCTCGAGAATCGTCTCGAGCAATGCGACGGCGCGGGGCCGAGCAATAACATTGTGCCTGCGGGCCAGGGAAACCAGGTGCTCGAGTTCCGAGTAGTTTCCGACTCGGTGACCGACGGCAGCGTGAATCCTGCTACCAATCCTCACTTCTATGACGTGCCGCCGAGAACCACAACGCAAAAGTGCCGGCAGTTCAAGTTCGACAGGAGAAATGGCCAGTGGGTCATCAACGACGAATTCTTTGACTGCAATGATGTTCGCTTCCGCGTGAAGCGCAACACGGCGGAAACGTGGAATCTGGAGGGCGGCTTTAACTGGGAACATCCCGTACACATTCATTTCGAGGAACACCAGATTGTCAGCCGAAACAGAAACACGCCTACAGCGATCGAGAGAGGCCGCAAGGACGTCGTGAGGCTGGGAGAGAACGATGACGTCGAGTTGTTCTTCCGTTTCCGCGACTTTGTAGGGCGCTATCCGATGCATTGCCACAACGTGATCCATGAAGACCATGCGATGATGCTGAGGTTCGACATTGACGATGTCGGGGACAGCAACGAGGGTTGTGACAGCAATCACCATCATTGATGGCGTAACTCTTCACCAGCGCGATCAGCTCACCAAGACGTGAGCGCCAAGAAAGGAGACTGAAACTCATGGCAAATGTGAAAAGAAGAGAGTTGCTCGGCAAGTTCGCGGCCCGCCAGCAAAGCGCGTTTGTGGCGCCGCCCACCGAGCAAGAGGCGCGGAACGCGACGCAGGCACGCTACTTCCCCAACGTCGAACTAACAACACACGAAGGCAAAACAGTCCGCTTCTACGATGACCTGATCAAGGACAAGATTGTGGTCGTCAATTTCATGTATGCTCAGTGCGAGGGAATTTGCCCGGGGATCACGGCAAACCTCTTGAAGGTCCAGAAGATTCTTGGGGATCGTGTCGGCCGCGACATTTTTATGTACTCGATCACTCTCAAGCCTGAAGAGGATTCTCCAAAAGACCTCAAGCACTACGTCGAAATGCATCGAGTCAAGCCGGGCTGGCGCTTTCTGACGGGCAAGCCTGACGAGATAGACATGCTGCGGCGGAAGCTGGGCTTTTCGGATGGCAATCCGAAGTTGGACAAGGACAAGTCGAATCACATAGGCATGATTCGATACGGGAACGAGCCCCGACAATGGTGGGCCATGTGCCCCGGTCAAGCCCACGCCGAGTGGATTGTAGAGTCGATTCGCTGGATGGACGGACCGAAGGCGCAACACCCTCAAACTGGAAGTCGAATTGGACGCGACGCGAAATCCAGGGCGTGAGAATCGCTCGGACTCTGGGAGGATGCTAATGGGAAGGAAACTAAAAGCCCTGGTGCTGTTGTTTGGTGCGACGCTGGCGGCCGGCATTTCAGAAGCACAGACGCAGCGGGTGCCCGGCGAGGACGCGCACGAGCGGATGGCGCGAACCAAGAGCTTTCGCGTGCCTGGCGGTCCGGCCGCGATAGTGTTTGATGGAACCAGCATCTGGGTGGCGAGCCAGGTCAGTAATACGGTCACCAGGTTGAGAGCCACAGACGGCGTCGAGCTCGGTAAGTTTGAGGTCGGCGAGCGCCCGGTGGCTCTTGCTTTTGATGGAAAAAACATCTGGGTAGCGAATCTTTTCGACAACAACCTTACGAAACTGCGCGCGTCGGACGGAGCCGTGCTGGGAACGTTTCGAGTAGGTAAGCAGCCGACTGCGTTGCTCTGTGACGGAGCCAGCGTGTGGGTGGTCAACAAGAAGAGCGGCGACGTGACCAGGCTTCGGGCTAGTGACGGAACCACACTTGGCACTTTCAAAGTCGGGCCGCAGCCGATGGCTATTGCCGATGATGGAGCCAACATCTGGGTGACCAATAATGGAGATGGCAGTGTGACCAAGTTGCTTAAGAGCGATGGAACGGTGCTCGGCACCTTCAACGCGGGCAGCAGACCCATAGGGATTGCGTTCGATGGGCTGAACATCTGGGTGGCTAACTTCTATGGAAGTAGCGTGACCAAGCTTCAGGCGAGTGATGGAGCCTTCCTCGATAAGTACGAGGTCGAAGACGGCCCGAGCGGTGTGACCTTCGCCGGCGGGTACATCTGGGTATCCAACTACGGAACCAGCACACTGACAAAGCTAGAGCCGCGCTTTGGGTCGGTAGTCGAGACGCTGGCAGTTGGCAAGGGCCCGTCGGCGGTTCTTTATGACGGGCGGAACATCTGGGTAGCAAACTCAGGCAGCAATTCGGTTCTGAAGATGATTCAGAAGAAGGATTCCGCGGCCACCAATTGAGGGCGTTGACCCGTACTGAACAACAACAATCAAATAGGCAGGGGCGGGCGGCGTTGCTTCAAGCGGCGCCGCCCGTTCGACTCTTAGGAGTATCGCCTCCGCATTGTTGATAGCTGGACCTTGAGTCAATAACTCATGGACCCAGGCAGATTCGCAATCAGTCTTTGTAATCGCCCAGTCAATCCTTCTCGTCAACAATCAAACCTCTCATCTCCTGTGAGGACCGTCGCGCCGGCTGTGATTTCTTGAAGCCGGCATGACGCGCGTGCTAGACTCGAACCCGATGTTCCGCTTGCTTGATCGCTATCTGATCCGAGAGATCGTCCCTTATGTGCTGCTCGGCCTGATGCTGTTGACGGCCATCATTTTTGCTCAAGAGGCCAGCCGATTCGCGGAGTTACTCGTAGTCGCATCGAGAAACGGACTGCCGATGGCGACGCTCTGGCGTCTGATGGCCGCGCTCATTCCCGGCATCTTTGTATTTACGCTTCCAATTTCACTGTTGATCGGAACGCTTGTAGGACTGGGCCGCCTCTCGGGTGACAGCGAGATAGTCGCGCTCGGCGCAAGCGGAACCAGCCGCTTGCGCATGCTCGTTCCGGTCGTGTTTCTTTCTCTCATCGTCGCCGCCGCGATGGTTTACATAACTTTCAATCTCCTTCCGCGATCCATTCGCAACCTGACCGACTTGAAAGCAAATCAATCGCTGATCTTCCAGGGCTTGAATACCGAGATCAAGCCGCGAGTGTTTGAAGAGAGCATTCCGCAGAAAGTCATCTACATCGAGGACATCGATCGCGCAAGCAACCTCTGGCATAACATCTTATTGGTGGACCTCAGCGACGGGCCAAGCCGTCTGAAGATTCTTACAGCCAGCACCGGGTCGCTCAGGCAAGGCGAGCGATCCGAGATGCCGGAGATGCATTTGCAGCGCGTGGCTCTGCATCAGACCGAAACTACTGAGCCCACGGCGCGCGAACAGGCCGACCCACAGAATCAGCTCCCAGAGCCTGTTTCAGGTGCGCAAACCGCCGCGCCCTCGGGAGCGCCCGATCAGGGCCCCTCTCCCGACAAGCACAAGGATAAGAAACGAGCGAACAGCAATCAGCCGCCGCCTTACACGGCCGCGCGCTTCGACGAAATGACGATTGGGCTGGAGGTGACCGAGGATAAGAGGACTGAGTCAACCGGTATCGACCAGGATGCGCTTCCCGTTGAGCAGATGGCCTGGAGCGATTTGATCGGCTACAGTCCGACCGCCTCCGAGTCTCGAGCGTGGCGCGCCGAGATTCACAAGCGATTGGCGCTTCCCGCGGCTTGTCTGGTGTTCGCGTTATTGGGTGTGGGGTTCGGAATAAGCAACGTGCGGATGGGCCGTTCGTTTGGACTTTTGCTCGGGCTGGCGATCACGATTTCATATTACCTGCTGGCGTTGTGGGGACAGCATGCGGCGCTCGCGGGCAAGGTGCCGGTGTGGCTTGGAATGTGGCTGGCGAATATTGTGCTCGCGGCGCTTGGGGTCGCGATCACGATTGCGCAGCGGAGGCCGGGTTCTGACCCGCTTGCCGCTTTGAGGAGCCTTCGTCATGCGTGGCCGTTTGGAAAAAAGGACGGGGAGACGGAGAGACGGGGAGAGGGGGCGAGCCAGTCGCCCCGTGTCCCAGTCACCGCGCCGCCTCGTTCCTCGGTCGCTCCATCTCGCCGGTCGGTGCTGCCTCAGTTGCTGGATCGGCTTGTCCTGTCGGATCTCGCGCGATTCTTCTTATTCATACTTGGAGGCTTCTCGGCCCTGATATTGATCATCACCTTGTTTCAACTTCTCGACTACATTACGCGCAACAACATAGATTGGTCGGTGGTGGCAAATTATCTCCTGTTTCTGCTTCCGTGGATTTTGAATTCGGTGGCTCCGATCGCGGCGCTCGTGGCAGTGATGATTACGTTTGGTTTGTTGCACAAGACCAACCAGATTGTCGCTCTGAAGGCCTCCGGCCAGTCGATCTTTCGTCTCGGTGCACCGGCGCTGGTTGCGTCGATACTGCTGTCCGGTTTTGTTTTTGTTAACCAGGACTACATTCTGCCATTCACCAACCGAAGGCAAAACAATCTGCGTTACATGATCCGGAAGGGTCAGGAACCTCCGCAGACGTTTTATCAAACGACCAACAAGTGGATATTTGGAAGCGAATCGCGAATCTTCAACTACGCATACTTCACGCCGACGATGAACACGTTCGCCCGGCTCAACGTGCTTGATCTGTCGAGGGAGCCGTTCAGCATCACGCGCCGGTTATACGCGCGGCGGGCCTGGTGGGACGCGACGACGGAAATGTGGGTTCTTGAAAACGGCTGGGAGCGCCGGTTCGAGAATGACCGACCTATCGGCTTTGAAGCCTTCAAGGAGAAGCGCATCGCTCTTGCAGAGCATCCGGAGTACTTCAAGAAAGAGGCGGTGGGTTCGTCGTCGATGACACTTTCCGAAGTGCGACGCGCAATAACTGATCTGTCGCGCTCGGGCTTCGATGTTCTTGACTTGCGGATTGCGCTTCAGAGCAAGATCGCTTTTCCGCTGACTTGCCTGGTGATGGTAATAGTCGGACTGCCGTTCTCCTTCTCGGTGGGCAAGCGCGGCGCGTTGTACGGTGTAGCAGCCGGGCTTGCGATTGGCCTGGGGTATTGGGGGCTGACCGGGCTCTTTGAACAAATGGGGCGGTACGAAATGTTACCACCAATGCTTGCGGCGTGGGGTCCGAACATGTTGTTTGGAGCCGGCGGGCTCTATCTCTTTCTCACGTCGCGTACTTGATCAGTGCTAGCGGCGCAAGCTTGTCGCGACAAATGCTCGACGGGTGCTTTCCCAGTACAACATCTCCAGCGCTCGTTCGTAAGGTTCCCACACATATGCATCGTGCTCGACCGGATAGAGGCGCACCTCGCGCTCTTCGACCTTCAGGGCAAAACAGACCTCCTCGTTATGCGTAACCCCCGGAGCGTACTTTGCTCGCCATAGCGGAGCGATCTCAAACGTGTTGATCACGCCGAGTTCAATCAATTCCTCTTCTCGCGCTACGAAGCCGGTTTCTTCGAACACTTCACGGATGGCCGCATGCCGGTGAGTCTCCCTTTCTTCAAGCGAACCTGTGACCGACTGCCAGAATCCGCCGTGACTGGCGATACGTCTCAACAGAAGGTACCGGCGCTCGGGGCCTGTCTCGGAGAAGATAACAACTTGAACGGAACGGGGTTGCTTGAACTGCACGGTTGAGTACCCGGAAGGGAGAGTTTGACAGCCTCGATCCTCAAAGAATCCTTACATCGTGAACAGACTATGGAAATCGGCGGGTGGAATGATGCAAGCAGTAGGCAGCTCCGCCGATGTTAACCCTGGAGGACTGCCTACTGCCGCTTTTGTGTTCCAACGCGAGCGTTGAAGATCAAGCCCCGCAGAAGCGAAGGTCGTTAGCGTCATGAATCTCTTGGCGCCAGGACGCGCGCGCCTCCTTCGCATTTAGAATTCTGCGGCGACTGCGATTAACTACTTCTTGGCGCCGATCACTGCATCCTTGGCAGCCTTTGCCACTCGGAATCTGATGACCGTTTTCGCCGGGATGTTGATTTCGGCTCCGGTGGCCGGGTTGCGCCCGAGTCGCGCCTTGGTTTGCTTCTTGACCAGCTTGCCGACGCCCGGAATGGTAAACTCTCCGGCCCTCTTGGCTTCACGATAGGCGATGGTGCTCAACGCCTCCATGAAGGCCACAGCCGTTTTCTTGTTGGTTCCGGTAGCTTCAGCTAATTCCGTCGCTAGCTGCGTCTTGGATAACTTCTTTCCGTTTGCCATAAGTTCTAGTTTCCTCTTTCTGGATTGGTCTCTGTGTCTGTGCACAGGCTACGAATACTCTTGTTCCGGTGAGCAAAGCGGCACCCGTTTTCGGGGCGCATCCACCTTTCGTCGTCCGCATTTCAACAGGTTTCAAAAAGATGCCCCTGCTTTGGCCGCCCCTCGATCGAGCCAGCAAAACAGGGGATTTCTGCGACGCGAAGATTACTACACCAGAGGGGAACTTGCAACTAAAAAGTGCTAAAAACAGGCTTTTTTATTAGGTGAAATCACATCTAGTGCAAACAAACGTCCCGCCATGTCAGGCGCGGTGAAGCACTGCCCTGCTTGAGGCAATTTCCGTTGTCTCAGCCAGCGTCCCTGTTGGTACTTATTGACTAGCGACATTCCCCAGTGAGAGAATTTTGCCCGGTGAAGTAATCTCCGCGGCCGAGATGACGGCCGATCGCGATTTTGAGGTCCTGCTGGGTAAACGTGCATGCTACAGTTTAAGCCGCGCCAATCTGAAGTAGAACAAGCTCGCGCCAGGTGGAACATTGGTATCGATCGACGCCGGGTCGGGGTTTATATCGGTCTGGCAGTTATTGGCGGTCTTGCGCTCGGTTTTGTGTTGGGGCGATACACCACGCATAAGGAAGTTCTAGCGCAGCCACCTGCTGCTGCTGATACGCGAGTGCCGAGTCGCCCGCCCGCCACGGATCCATCAGTCGAGTTTCACACCGTCACAAGAATCTTGCGCGCCGATACGATCGAAGTGGACACAGTAGGTCCGGTGCGCATGCTCGGGATCGAGACTCCCGACGGCAAAACGCCCGTCGAAATCTACGGCGTCCATGGTCAACGAGCCGTCAGTTACGCCCAGAAGACTTTGCTGGGGCAGGTAGTGAGGCTGGAGTACGACCCAATAGCTGCTCTCACAAAAGACGAATCCGGTCAGGTCCTTGCTTACGTTTATACACGCGACGGACTGTTGATCAACTCGGAGATGGTAAGACAGGGCCTCGCTTTTGTGCACGGGGCCGAGCAGTCGCGACTGGCCAACGATTTTCGCACCATCGAGCGGGAAGCGATGCAGTCAATGCGCGGCGTGTGGGGACCGACCTCGCCCGCAATTGCATCATCTACGGCGCCCGCCATCACACCGGCAGCAACTCCCGCAACCCCGTCTTCAGCGGACAAGCCGAAGAAGCTAGCCCCGCTCGCGCCTTCAGAATTAGGAGCGAACATACCTGCGATTTCGACTTCACAAGCAGGCTCGTCGGAACCAGGCGTATGGGTGTCGCCGGGCGACAAGATGTATCACAAGGCAGAGTGCACCTTCCTGGATAAGAAGAAGCATTCTCTCCCGCTGGCCCAGGCGAAGTCTCAAGGTTACACAGCCTGCAGCCGCTGCTACGCTTCGACTGTGCTCAAAGCTCCCTGACCAACGGCCCCGTGACTATTGACTGATGCCTTATACTGGCTGAGGACTGTCCCCTACCAGAAATCTCGTGCGAGGTTCGCCCTCCAACCCTACGATAGGACTTACCCGAAGGCGTACGCGTAGGACCGCACGAAAGAAGAGAACAGGAACTCATAATGCCCAGGCCATCACTCGGTGTCTGCACTACAATCGCGCTTTCATTTTTCTTATTCGCAAATTCCTGTCTGGCAAACACATCTCGCAAATCCGCTCAACCGAACTCCTCGTCGGCCTGCGGTTCGTGCGCCGCGGTCTCCAACAAATCTAACGGTGGGCGCGCGCTAAAAAAGAGCGTGAAGACGGCAAGCAAAACTCCGTGTCATCCAAAGGACTACCTTGATCCGAAGGTCGCGGCAAATTACAAGACCGCCGTACGCCAGATGAAGCGAGAGGGTATCAAGCCTAAAGTCACCAGCGTATGGCGTTCAACGGATTATCAGGGGCAGTTGCACAAGTGCTCGACTAGTACTCGTTGCCGCAGGGAGCATCCGGGACTTTACTACGCGCTGCCTCCCGGCAATTCGCTCCATGAAGCCGGGTTTGCCGTCGACATCTCGGGCGTCGCCGCAGGTCCGCGAGGCAGAAAGCGCCTCACTTCACAGGGGCATAGAATCGTAAGCATAATGCGCAAGAATGGGTTCAACTGGCGATATCAGCTCGCCGACCCTGCCCACTTCGAAGCAGATCCGAAAAGGCACGGGTATCGCAGCGCAAAGCAGGCCATCGCGCACACACAGACTACATGCACCGTCAAGCTGGCTAAATTGGCTAAGGTAACAAACCACACATCTCAGAAAAAGACTGGCGCCAAAGTCTCTGTCGATCGAAGTCGTCCGTCGGCGAAGACACAATTGTCAGCCCGCGGACCAGCCGCAAAACTCCCTCGGCATTCCGTCAAAGCTCGAGCATAGAGGCCTGGCAACGGGTGTAATTAGAAATGGGACTTGGGTCACGGCACTTCGAAGTGGCGACCGAGAGTTCCGCTTAGCAACCCCGTAGGGGTGCGATGTTTGTAGTAAAGACGGCACGCGAACTTCCGAGCTCCGTTAGGAGCGGCATAAACCTTTAGCCCGCAGGACATTCCACCCCTACGGGGTTGGCAACGTAGCGATCTCGATTCTACAAGCATTCTACCCCTACGCGGTTACCCCTGCGGGGTTCTAAGAAATTCTCCAGAGCTTCCTCGATGAGGAGCCACGTCCACCATAAGTCCCATTCTTAATCACACCCCTGGCAGCAGCCGTCTTAACAGGATTAACGCGACTTCCATAGCTCACACGCCTGTGTAGCTTCACTCACGTCGTCCCGTCGAAGGATGGGGCGCAATTGACTTCCATTCTTTCATCTCATTAGAATCGCCGCTCAGTTTCCAGGCGCGAGTTCAATCAGTGAAACTGTCGGTTCTCGACTGGTCTGTCAAAGCAGCAAACAAGGAGACTAAGTGCTTTTCTTAAAGAGAGTCGTCGTAGCATTCGCGCTACTCAGCCTTTCGAACGTCTTTGCTTTGCTCCCGGCAAACGCGGCCCAGAAGGAAACCTCAAAGCCGGCTACGCTGAATCAAGCCTGGGTCGAGCAGACGCTCGCGTCGATGACCCTCGATGAAAAGATTGGGCAGTTGATCATTCCCGCAACGGTCGGGATGTTCCTGAGCCAGGACAGCGAGACCTTTCAGCAGATGCGGCGCGACATAACTGAATTTCATGTCGGCGGATATCATATGCTGGGCGAGGTGAGCATCCTTCACGAACCCGCTGGTGTAGCCTTGCTCATAAACCACCTGCAAGAGCTGGCCAAAGTGCCGTTGTGGATAACCGCTGACTTTGAAGGCGGCGTCGGACTTCGCTACATCGGGGCCACGCGGCTTCCCCGAGCGATGGCGATGGGCGCAACCGGAAACCCTGAGATGGCCTATCAGGCAGCCCGCATCACCGCCGAAGAAGCTCGCGCGCTTGGCGTTCAAGTCAACTTCTATCCGGTCACCGACGTGAATAACAACGCCCGCAATCCGATCATCAACATCCGCTCGTTCGGCGGCGATCCAAATCAAGTAGGCCTGATGGCTCGCGCTTACATAAGGGGCTCACAGGAGCACGGCGTGATGGCAACCGCGAAACACTTCCCGGGCCACGGCGATACGTCAACCGATTCGCATCTCGAGCTTCCCGTCGTCGACGTCGATCGCGCGCGGCTGAACTCGATCGAGCTTCCGCCATTCCGAGCCGCCATAGAAGAAGGCGTCGGCGGCGTGATGAGTGCGCATATCGCGTTGCCGCAAATTGAAACTGAGAGGCTGCCTGCAACGCTCTCGCCGAAAATGCTGACAGGAATCCTTCGCGGTGAAATGAAATTCAACGGCGTCATATTTACCGACGCTCTTAATATGCGCGGCGTCGTGGCGCATTATCCTGAGGGCGAAGCCGCGGTGCGCGCGATAAAAGCTGGCGCCGATGTGCTGCTTTACCCGCCGACCGTTGAACAGGCATTCGTTGCGGTGAAGCGCGCGGTCGAAGCGGGCGAGATCAAAGAATCGCGGCTCGACGAATCGGTGCGCCGAATCCTGAGCGCAAAAGGGAAGCTTGGCCTCGATCGCAATCGCTTCGTCGATATCGGCAAACTTGATACGACGCTTGGCACAAACGAGCATCAACGCACGGCGCAACAGATCATCGAGAACGCGATCACGCTGGTGCGCGACACTCGAAAAGACTTGCCCTTGAAGCTCGCTCGAGAACAAAAGGTACTTTTCATTTCAATGGTCGATAACAGCGACGGGTGGCGCGACGGAGTACCTGGCAGCGCCTTCTTTGCCGGACTGGTGAAGCGCCATCAGAGTTCGACTCACGTTTACGTTACGGACAAAACGTCTCCCGC